>LAZR01001162.1_pt1 | contig 17201 bp, 46 predicted proteins | sample 329461 | NCBI WGS metagenome assembly LAZR01 (sample SAMN03002196, study PRJNA259156) | marine sediment metagenome | biome: sea floor; feature: Hydrothermal impacted sediments; material: marine sediment; isolation source: Loki non-amplified sample from Loki's castle hydrothermal vent sediment ...
GGAAGTGAGATTACGATCTGCGCCGTTCCCTTAGAAACGTATCATCAGTATCAACATCTTAATTTTAACGATTATCACTATACCTTGTCAAGTCTTTCTACAATTATCTTTCTTTTAATGACTATTTTTGCTTCAATGCTTTGCAAAGTTTTACATTCCGGACATTTGATAATTAAATCAAACACTTCTCTATCATCTTTAGTAGTAAAAATAACCTTTGTACATTCTACACAGTGAACTGATTTATTTTTTGCCATCTTTTTCTTCTTTTAATTCTTCTCTTAAAAATTCTCTAATGATTGTTATTCTGTCCTCTCTCTCTTCCGTGATTCTTATATGTTCTAAATTAAGCTTTCTAAGGATCAAATCTAGAACTTTTCCATTTCTTAAAATTTGACTCCTTAATGACGGTGCTTCAAATCTTAAACCAAAAGTCCTATCCCGAGATCTCCCAGGAGAAAGCTCTCTTTCTAATTTAATCAATCTAAATTTTATATCGTCATGATTGAACATTTTTTTCCTTGAATTTTTTAATTACTCTTTCCGCGACCTTTTTCTCAGATTCTGTACCAACTTGATCAAAAACTAATCTGATGTAAGAAATCATATCCTGGTTTGACTTTTGAATTTTTATTATTGCTGGCTGTGGTAGTGGAGGTGACTTGATCACTTTCCCTTCAGGAACTCTTATTATTTCGTCAACATCAACTTTCATTAGTAAAGCAGGTATTAAATAGTCATCAGGATTTACTCCAATATGCTTAATTGCAGTCCTTGATGCCATAATTGCTTCTGAATCAGTGTAAGTTATTGAAATTGAGAGAATAAAACTTTTTTTTGCTATTTCTGCTTCTAATTCACCTTTGCGAAGCGATAATATACCATAGAACTTTAATCTATCCTTACGTTCTAACTCTAATCTTTTAGTTTTTTGTATGTTATTTAGTTCCATAAGCGTCTTTGCCCAAACTATGCTCTATTTCATGTTGCACAATAAAGGCAGGTATTCCTTCTAATTTTGCGACCTTTTTTCTTAATTTTCCAAACCAAAATGGAATGTAATACTCTACTTCTATGTAATAAAACCTTTCAAGTTTTTTTGGTTTTCTATAAGAAAAGAAGAGGCAACCGTCTGAAAAAGGAGCTGGGACATCTTCTTTTATTATTTTTGGATTGATAATGCACCAATGGCCAAAGCCTTTTACCAGAAAATCACTTCTACCTTTTTTCCCATCTTCTGTTTCATGTGGAATATTCTCATTAACAACAAAGAAATCTTTTGGTTCTTTGGAAACGTATGCATGAGAAAGCGCGTAAACTCTTTCGTAATATCCTTCGAACTTTGTATTCTTTATGAAATCTCTTAATTCTAAGGCCTGGTCTTTAATCTCTTCCCAACTTTCTACTTTGGTTGCCGGATTATGATGATATGGTCTTATTATTTTCATAAAAATTTCTTTATATATTTTAATGGTTCTTTTTCTAATACCATCTGTCGAAGATGGTATTGATAGTAATAATGAGGCTTAGCTTTATAACCACACCTCCTACATTTTCTTGTAATCAATTTTTGAGTCCAAAGTGCTTTAGCAAAATCGTGAGAAAAAAGAATTTCATATAAGTTAAATGTTTCAACATAATCTTTTCCTTTTGCTCCACCTATTAAATACATTTCCGTTATTATCTTAAACTCATTCCAGTCAAGTTTTAATTCAAAATCTTCTCCAGGCTCAATAGATGTTCTTTCCCATCCATTCTTAACTGCTTTCTCTATTGCTTCTTTTAATATTTGTTCATTTGTCATATTTTTTAGGTTTTAATATCTACTTATCTTGCCTCCAATCAGAAGCAGAGTAAAAAGCTATTCAGCTTTGTCCCGGAACTCCTCTGGCAATTTACTTCCAATAGCTTCCAAGCACTTACCAGCCCACATCTTTGCTTCTTGAAGCTTTGTGTGAACTAACGATATTTCTCTACCATAACTACTATCGTTTTGTTGTAGTTTTTTCGTCCATTGGATTAAAGCATCAATAGATTTTCTCATTTCGTGAAACATTTCAGCAAGGGTAGATGCTTCTTTAGATTTTTTTAAATGTTCGTGTGATGATTCAGCCATAAATTTAATAAGTTTAACTTTTAATTATTCGACCTTTGTTACTTTTAATATTACTTCTGTAAAAGGCTTTGGATATTTAGGATCGGTACAATCATAATCCCTACAATCCTGTGGCCTGGTTTCGTGGATAGAACACAATCCATTTTTCAACTCTTGCGATATTTCTTCCTTATTGTACAACATTTTACAATTATCCATATATTCTAAGTGTAATAAACTTGACTTTTTCTCGTCATATATTATAATAAGCTAAAATAATGTATTTTGCACCACCGTATTGGTGGTTTTTTTATAACATTGGCACAGGTTGTGCAGTTATTCTTTGTTTGGCCATTTTAATATATTTTGGATTTAATTCTATGCCGAGCCAATTTCTTCCATATCTGCGAGCAACCACTCCTACTGTTCCGCTTCCTATAAATGGATCTAATGTTATTCCTGCTTCAAATCCTGCTTTACATTTACAATCTGTCCAACCAAGAGTTTGAAAGTCTGTTTTTTTATACCCACTTAAACCTCCACGTTGATCTTCTTTTCTTCCCATTATTCCCCCACCATCTCTTCTGTAATTTGATGGCTTCTTATCTTGTATTCCTTTTACTATCCTCACCCTCGCTTTCCCACACTTCTTACAAATCTCTTTAGGGCAGCTGCTCAATATCATCGGTGTTATTAGCTTTACAGGAAATGTAGCAAAGTGAGCTTCTGGAAATGGTTGGGTTGCTATTTTCCATACATCGCCCGGATTTTTGCCTCGCTGTATCATTCTCTTAATAATTTCTTTTCTGGCTTTTGGGTCATTTATTCCTCCATAATCATAATGACCACCACTTCCTTTTTTTCTAAAATGTTCTAAATATTCTTTATCTTGAGTTTTTCTATATCGTCTTGCTCTTGGACTTCCAAAACTTTCTGCATTTTCTTTAGGAATTTTGGTTCTTTTTTGTTTATAAATAGTTTGATTTCCTTGACCCATTCTTGGTCTTTCTTGATTCGGTTCTTGCGACGGCACTCTCACAGCATCTAAATCAAACCAATACTTAATTGATTGCCAGTAATTAACTTTCTTGATTTTCCCTTTTTTATAATTCTCAATTTCTTCTTTAGTTGCTCCTTGTAAAAACCTTTTTTTCTTTGCATCTTTAACCCTCACATTAAAAGTATTTTTATCTATAATTCCGATCTCTTCAAACCCCCAATCAATTCCCTTTTTCAATTCCTTCGGTTTTCTATCCATCATCAAGCCAGTTTTCGTATTGTAATAATACTGCGGATTATTATTTTTCACTAACATAAATACTGGCTCATAACTATTTGAAAATCTGTCTTTTACTGAACTGGGCATATGGTTTGGTTTGTGCCAAATTATTGTATTTCTTAATATCCAACCCTGATTTATCATCTCTATTATTAAGCGGTAGTTTTGGAGCATTAAACATTTAGCCATTGATTTCTTTTGAGATTTCATTTGTCCATATTCATTTCCCTTTCCTTCTCCTCTTCCCTGACTTCCCCCATAACAATCTCCGTGATTCCAATACATCACTCCTGTTGGTTTTAAAACTCTTTTTAATTCAGCAGTAATTTTTAAAAGCTTACTAATAAATTCTTCTAAAGTAGGTTCTAAACCAATTTGCCCTTTAACTCCATAATCTCTCAATCCCCACTACCAATAGGGCGGTGATGTGATGATTGTATCAACACATTCTTCTGGGAGCGTTTTTAACACTTCCAGCATGTCCCCCTGAATAATGGAGTTCACGAACCGCCCTATTTTCTTTGATGAATTTCTTTTATTTGTTTCCATAACTTATCTCTATAATCTAAAATCTTTTTAGACATTTTACGACCTTTCGGACTACCCCTTTTTTTTGCTAAACAACTTTCTTTATTTCTTCTTAATTTCAAACAAATTTGAGCTTGCCTTTTTTTAATTCTCAAATAAGGAAGTAAAATCCTTAACGCTTTTGACGCTGATAAGTCAGAAATTTGATAACAATAAATATAATCCTTTTCTTTATAATAACTGCCACCAAAAGATTGCTTGAATAATTTAATTGCTTCTTCATCAATCATTCTTATCTGTATTCTTTCGTGGTAAGTAGGACAATGAACATCTTTTCTGTTTTTCATTCCCCATTTAGATTTCTTAATTCCAATATACCCTTCCCCATCTGTTATTCCTGCCAAATATGATATTGTAATTTCTTTAACCATATACTTATATTTTATGGTATAAGAGATTTTAAGTCAAACTGGCTTGTAATAATCGTATCTACTAAATCTGAAGGCATTTTTTTAAGAACTTTCAGTGTATCGCCTTGTATGATCTGATTAGGTTTCATTCTTTTAATTCTTTTATTATTTCTGATATTGCTTGGTCATACGCTCTTTTTTCTGCTCCCTCACTTCCAACAGGCATACTCATTCCCTCAATCACTTTAATCATATTCTCTTTTTCTTCTTGACGGATTTTTTCAACAGCTTCTTTAATTTTAAATGCAGTTAAGTATCCAAGTCTAAAGTTTCGTTGAATCCAAGATACACTTTCCCATTTTTCTTGTTCTTTATTTAGCATATTTTTGATGGATATTTTTCTTCAATAATTCAGCCTCAGTTTTAATTTTCTTCATATCGCTTAAAGTTTCTATACTTCTTGCTCTACCAATTTTACATTTATTTATGAATTTTTCTGCAACCATTATAACTGAATTACATAAAGAATTTATTTGTTGTTTTTGTTTTTCATTCATACTTATTTTTTGTTTGTTTTAAGATTTCTTGATGTCTTTCTTCTTCTCGGCGACATTTATTACAAGTTGTTTCCCACATTGACTGGAATATATCTCCACATTCACGACAACGAAAACCAATCGTTTTTCCTCTCCAGTTTTTTACATCATTGTTAATCATATTTTTGTTTTATTTGTTTAATTTTGTTGTTGAGTTTTTTATGCTTTGCACATTTATATTTATTCAATTCCATCTCTAACCCATTTAATATCTCTATAAATTCTTTATCTTTGGCTTTTAGGATTTCATTTATCAATATTCTTACTTCAGATTTGGGTATAAATCCTACTGATGTAATTCTTTTTATCAAAGTATCTAATAATTTTTCTTGTTCGTTATTCATCACACAAATTACAACTTATTTTACTTTTATCAGCAATTTTATTCATAATACAACTTGGCGGAACTTGATAAGTTTCCTTATGATAATCACACATAGCAAACGGCTCGCCATCTTTAGAAACATTCATATTGTAAAATCTATATAACCTTATTTTTTTCTTCTCTTTATTATGTTTCATAGGTTATTTAGGTTTAATTTTTGAAACTGAAACAGTTATTTTATATTTATCTTTAATTTTTTTACTTACTAATTCCTGTGTCATTTCCATTGTTTCTGCATTAGTTTCTTTCATTTGAACAATAAAAGCTACGCCAAGTTCTTCTACTTTCCTCATTAAATAAATTATTATTTTATCTTTAGCCATATATTGTTTATTTAGGTTTATTAGGCGATTTTCGTATTGATGTTCTACATTCTGGTTTATTTTCTCTTCTCCACATATTTTCTGCTTGCCCGATTGCTACCATTGTCATTATTCTTAATTCATCAAACTCTTTAAGGGTTAAATCGGCAATACTACAATTAACACTAAAATCCATTTCGCCTTTATCATAACCAATGCTTATAAAATCTATTTCTCTTGCCATAATCTTTTAGGTTAAGTTATTTATTATTCTTGAGAGTAGCTTCTACTGCTATCATAACTGAAGAACATTTATCACACATAGGCATTTCTCCTCTCGGAACTTCCCCAGCTTTTACCTCTTTTTTATGTCCACAAGATATACATTTTACTTTTACTTTTATTTCCATATTTATTAGTTATTTTAATTATTCTTATTAAGGACTTAGACAAGCTTATACAATTAAGGACTTAGTATGGCAGGCTTGAGGATTCGAACCCCTTAGCTTGCCAGCTTTCAACCCGCCATACTAAATTCTCAATGTTGTATGGTAACGTATGTTACCTTTTAAGGACTTATACTTTTAGGCGAGCTTGTCTTTCAATGTTTTCTATCATTGCCATTAATTCATCATACGCCTCATCATAAGCCTCTTGATGTTTTTTACTATGATTAAAACCTATCTTATCAGTCAACTTAACTAAAATATCTTGAACTTTTTGATTTATTTTATCTTTCTCCATAATCCTCTTAATATATTAGTTATTTATTTCTGCCAAAATAATATCCTGTTAAAGCCGCCAAAAAATAGGTTAATATTAATCCAAGCATTACTATAAAAAGTTTTGTTCCCTCTAATATAATTGTTTCCATATATATATCTTTTGTTTATTTTAATTATTCTTATTGAGGACTTAGGCGAGAGCTGGTAGGATTCAAACCTACTGGGCTATTTGAGGGCTTAGCTATCAGACCACTTTCACCTCATTGGTCATCTGTGATAACCGACAAGCAAGGTGTTATTTTGAAGCCACAGCTCTCACTTAAATCCTCAATGTTTTAAATCTTCTATTGATTCTAATAAAAGTAAAAAACCAAGACCCAGTAATGTATATATATTTTCAAAAGCTACTGACATTACTATACCTATTATTCCAATTATTCTTATTAGTTTCATAAATTTAATGTCGCAAAATTAAGCTTGTGCGACTCTTTTGTTTAAAAAAGCTGCTAATTCTTTTGTTTGACGCTTATTAAGTTCTTTCCGTTCTTTTTTATGTCTTTTCATAATCCTTGTATCGGTCATTCTTTTCTTCCATAGCTCAAATACACAAAAATCACATAGTTTAATATCAGGATTTCCTATATGACATTTTTCACAAGGACATCCTTGGTCACAAAATTGTCTTTCTTCTATTTTTGTTCTTGGTTTTTTCATAATTTAATGTTGCTTTACTTGTAATGAAGCTTTCTTTGTTGCTTTTTCTAATTTTGTGATTCTTTTATTTATTTCTCCTAATCCTACTCCCCAAAAATTTAGTAACTCATTACACAATACAATTCCTACTTCTTTTGATAAAAATTGATAACGACCATTTGTCCAAATTTGTAATTTATTACTAGTAATTTCTATACTTCCACAATATCCAGTTGGATATCTTTCTATTTTTTCTTCTTCATCAAAAATGTTAATACCTATAATTTTTCTATCTGTATCTTTCTCTTTTCCATCTTTGGCCCATTCAATTTTTTGAGTATTTTTTTTAGCCATAATATATCTTTTGTTTATTTTAATTATTCTTATTGAGGACTTAGGCGATGCTTTTAGATTCTCTTTCTTCAATTTGCCTTAATTTTTCTTTAATGACAGTGCGCACTGTCACTAAAGTTAATACTTGTTGGAAGGTACTCCCATTTTTCAGAGTACCTTGATAATTCTCTTTTGGGGAAGTCCGTAAGATTACTAATCTACTGGGTTATGGTTAAGTTAGACCTTTAACCTCATACGGCTCTCTCCCCCAAAAAAGAACTATCAATAACGCTTGTGCAACTTATCCTTTAATAACTGCTAATGGTCTTAACTCTACTGAAATGTCAACTAAATCTTCTTGATTTTTCATCACAACATCAATATCTTTATAACTACCAGGAGCTTCATCTAAATCTCTAACACTTCTAATAGAATGGATAATACCTTTGTCGTTTAAATTTTTAACTTCTTCATCTAAATTCAATCGCCTTTGAGCATCTTTCCTGCCCATCTTTCTTCCAGCTCCGTGAGAACAAGACTTAAAGCTATCAAAATTTCCCCTACCTTCAACAATATAACTATTTGTTCCTTGTGATCCCGGGATAATTCCAACAGTTCCTTCTCTGGCTAAAGTAGCTCCTTTCCTGTGAATCCATACATCTTTGCCAAAATGATGTTCTAAAGAAGCATAGTTATGGGCTATGTTTATCATTGGTGCAAAACTCCATCTACTACTATATTCTTTACAAAAAATATCTAAAACCCTATCCATCATCAACTTCCTATTAGCTAAAGCAAAATCTACTGCATATTGCATTTCTCTTAAATATGTTAACCCTTCTTTGGTTTCAATAGGTAAAAATGCTAATTCCCATTTTTTAGGAACTTTGCTATGCCATTTTTCATTTAATCTAATCGCAGACTTGTTATAATGTGCAGCAACTTTAAATCCTAAATTCCTGCTACCTGAATGTATCATTATCCAAATAAAACCATCTGAACCTTTTTGAATTTCTATAAAATGATTGCCTCCTCCAAGAGTTCCAATAGACTTTAAAGCATTGCCATATTCTGTACGAACAATTGGCATATCATCTAACTTATCATATCTGGGCATTACTAAATCATCTTGCTTTTCTTTATGTTTATTAAATCCAACAGGAATCACTTTTCTAATCTCTCCCATTATTTTTTTAAGAGTTTCTGTATCAATTTCTGTTAAAGAAGTTTTGACCGCACACATTCCGCAGCCAATATCAACACCAACTGCGTTAGGAACTATAACCCCTTGAGTAGCCATAACTCCTCCAATAGGCATTCCGTAGCCCTGATGAGAATCTGGCATAATAGCTATGTGCTTATAAATATAAGGAAGATTGGCAAGATTTTTGGCTTGTTCTAATGCTCCATCTTCTATGTCATTTAACCACAATTTTATCGGTAATTTTTCTGTTGAAATAACGTTTTCCATAATTTTATTTGGTTAATTAGTTATCTTTAGATTGAATAATAGCTTCATCAATTTTTTCTCTTGCATCTTTTTCATTAAACCAGTTATCTATTCCAGAATCATCAAGCGTATCATTATGACCTAACCATTCAATTAAAAAATCTAATCGTTGAGAATCTTTATTAACTATTTCATTTCCTATAATCTGTTTTGTAGGTTTTTGCTCAATTAACTTAAAAAGTAAAAGAGTAATAAGACAAGGCACCCAAGCACTAAGAAAAAAATCACTTCTTCTTTTAATAACACCCTCAAGCTTTGTTTTGATTTCTGAGATTTTCTTTTCGTTTTTTAATATTTCTTTTGCCATAATTCTTATTTAGTTAGTTAATCTTTTTAAGAATTTTTTTCCCAGTAAATTTAATAATAAGTTCGTAATTATATTTTAAGGACAGCGGTTGTTTTTGAACCCTTATACCAGCTATGATCAAGACCTTCCAACCCTTTAATTCCATAAAATCAGCAATACTTTTTGCCACTTTGTAAAATGCCTCATCTTCCTTTTTGTTTATTATTTTAATTTTCGTTGTCATCTTTCTTTTTTTTAGGAGCTTCTAATAAACTAATATCACTAACTTCACCTTTTAAAATTCTTGGCAGGATTTTATTTTTAAATTGATTCCAAACAGTTCCAACTCCCCCACTTTTACCTAAAGCAATATGAGGCATAAACTCCTGCTCAAATTCAATTAGACCCGTCTCAATGGCTTCAAATTTGGTTTTTAGATACCAATAGAAGATTCTATATGCCTGATTCTTTTTTTTCTCGTCTGCTGGGATATTAGGAATAATAATTCTTACAGGAATAGTTCCCCCAACTCCATCTGATAAAGTAATTGGTTTGAAAAACTCAAGCATTATAGCACAAGTATCTTCATGCATTTTCATTCCTGCCCTCACAGCAGTTTCATAAGAAATATTAGTGAAACGAGTATCTTGAATGTCTTTTTCCCTCAACAACTTCATTATTTGAGCTTGAGATTTATCCGAGCTAATAGTTGTATTTTTGTATGATTTTACATTTGAAAACATATCTTTTATTTTAATTAGTTAATTAGTTGACTCTACCCCAGAAAACCTTTTATCTCTTTCAGCCTTTTCCTCTCTTTCTCTTACTTGACCTTCACAATAAACACAATGATATTCTAATCTATGATCCTTGAAATGCTTTACATTAGCTTCGTCCATTTCTCTTCTTCCTTCTGCGGTTTTACAATTAGCACAAAACTTGCTACTTCCCACAGCCTTGTCGTTGCAATGAATACATAATTGTATTTTCCCTCTTATTGCTTCAACCATAATTTTAAGTTAATTTCTTTATTATATCTTGATAATAACCGATTGTTTGAAAACCTGATTTAGGATAATTTTTAGCTTTTTTCGTCAATCTATTGTGCCATTTTTTACCCCTAATAACGATTATCTTGTCTTCTACTAATTTTTGGTCTTTGCCGTTCCAATGAAGAGCAGAGTGACACTTTCCACACAAACATATCCCATTATCTAAATCTAAAAGTAAATGTATTGCCGCGCTTTTAAAATAGAAATGATGAGCTGTTATCTTCCAATGTCCACCACAAAGTTCACAAGAATAATGAGCTTTTTCAATGATTCTAATTTTCCACCATTTAAGAGCTTCTTTTCGCAATCTTTTTTTCTTTCTGGCCTGCTTTTTCCAATTTGGAGTTATGATTTTCATTTTATTTATAATCTACATGACACATAACTTTCATATCCCCATCTCTGACTTCTAAGATTTTAAAATCATAATTTGGACTGACAAATTGACCGTTAGTTGATTCTATCCAAACTGCTACTAAAGAATGGCTCCTATCCTCGTTAATAAGAATACTACTTGATATATCGACCTTTTCTAATTCTTTTACTAAATCTTTGGCGTGATCTAGGCAATTATATTCATCGGTATAAGGTCTTTTGCCTATCTTTGAAAGTGCGTGTTGAAATAAGTTATATTTTATACCTTCTCTTCTACATTCCGATAAAGCGCTTTCGTTTATTAAATTTTTAGTCATTAAACTTGAATAATTATTTTTAGCAAAATTACACCCTGTAAAATAACCACTAAAAATGACTAGCAAAGTAGCTATTAAGAATCCCAGACAAAGACAGAAAAATATATCTTCAATTTTCATTTTTTCTTTTTAGGTTTTTCTTCTTTTTTTTCATTTCTTTTTTCCCACTCTTCGTAAGTCCTATGACTTTTAAATAAGCCATTTTTCTTGAGTTTGTTGAATGTAGCTATTAGTTATGGGCGGTGTTTATTTTCCATTTTTTAACAAGTCTTTATTTTTATATATATCGCCGATGACTTCACCTTTCTTTAAAAAATCTGGCAAATCCCAATCCGATAAACTTCTTCTTTTCCATTTAATTGATTCAATATCAAACCCTATTTCATCCCAAATAACAATTCCTTTTCCCCATTCTTTATTCTCAACAATATCCCCTCCATATATCTCAACTTTATTCTTGTCTTTTGAGCCAACGTATTGCATTAAAATCCCACTGCCTATATCAAGTAATATATCTTTACTAATCCGATCGCGCACAAACCACATTGTAGAATAAATAATAAATTCAAACTTTGCTGAATAATACATTTTTTTTCTTATTCTATCCCAAGCTCTATATTTTGTTTCTCTTTGATTCATAATTACTTAACTTTAATTTCTATCTCTTCTTTTTGTTTTTCTGTGATAAGTTTCAAACTGAATAGCCAAATTATTGTAGGCAGAAGTATGAAGAAAGCAAAAGTTCCTACCGAAGTAAAACTAAAGAGATTCAGTAAAGCACTTGAACCGAAGCATATAATTGTATACCACTTACCTAGATTAAAAATTTGTTTTGTCATAATTTTGTTCGCTTAATTATTTACTACGACCTTTAGAAAATACTAATTCTTTAATCGTTTTTAATTTTTTTAATCCTTTAATATTTATATTATCTTTATTACTATATTTATTGTGTGTGATTTTTTCGCTATTGGTGTGTGATTTTTTCGCTATTGGTGTGTGATTTTTTCGCTTCCTTTTTACTATATGTGTGGTTTTCACACTATCTGTTTGATTCTTAATTCTCATTCTTAATAATATAACTTTGTCATACCATTTATTAGTTGTTCTTAAATAAGAAGTTTGTTTGTCTTTCTCTACTAATTTTTTCTCAATAAGCTTTTTTAAAAGATTATTAACTTGCCATCTTTTAATACCGGCATAAAAACCAAGTGTTTTTTTTGCAGCAGTACACCAACCTTGAATTTTACCTCTTGGATTATTAGATAAGTGATAAATTGAATCAGCTAAACAATATTCTGTAAAGGTAATTCCAAGACTTATTCTTGCTCTATGTATTATCAAGGTATAGGTTAATATTTCTTTTGCTTGTTCTTTTTGATTTTCCATAATCATCTTTATTATTCTTTTAAGAACCTAGGCGAGAAATAGTCCCTGCTATGTTGCTTTAGGAATGCATCATCAGCATTCAGGGTTGTGCTGTGTTTCAAACTAAGACGTCATTTCTTACTCATCATGCCCATTATACGGGTAAGCCTGAGTAAAGCTTGTTTGAAAGTGACCAACGTACGACGTTGCCGTAGCATCTGTTTCCAGACCGCCCCCACCGTACTATTTCTCACTTAAATCCTTAATATCCAAATCCTTTCCACATTTTACTTATTTCTTTATAGGCCTTGTGTATTCTTCCACCCATTAAGATAAGGTTTTTCATTGTTCTAGTGGTTTCAAATGTCTTTATTTTTCCTGTAAAGAACACTTCTTTTTTGCCCTCTTCGTTCTCTTTAACTTTTGTTTCAGCCCAATGAAGTTTAATTTTATCTGGCAACCTTCCAAACTTTTTCCAAACCAGTAAAGCATACATATCTAACTGGCCTAACTTGTCTGCTTTTGATTGAGTAAACTTCTGTCCGGACTTATATTCACCTATTACTAATTTCTTTCTTAAACTGCTGAATCCGTCTAATACTCCAACTAAGTTAATACCTTCAAATTCTATTTCTATTCGATACTGCATTTTAGGATATTTTGGAAACATTATCACAAGATAATTTATCATTGGATCTCCGAACTCGTCCTGGCCGTTTTGGATTGCTTCATCTAATCTTGTTCCTAGTTTCAGATAAGGGGTTCTAATCATATCCATTCCATCAATATAAATCTGATAATAGAGATTTGGATCCTTTTCCCAGAGGCTCAGCTGGCTCCAGCTAAGATATCCCCTAGGAAGTGCATTATCTTTCTTCAAAATGTTTGCCATAACTTTCTGTTTTTTTATGACACTTCTTACAAAGAGTCTTTCCATTATTTATGTTCCACAATTCATCACAATTCATTGCTTGTTCTATCGTTTTGATTTTATATTCTGATATTATCTCTGAAAATCCTTTAATGTGATGAGCTACTATTGAACATTTATTCTTACCACAATCCTGACAAGTGAACTCATCTCTTGTAAAAATATCTGACCGCCATTGTCGATATTTAAAAGATTGATATATTCTTTTATACAATGGAGTAATTCCACCTTTCCATTGAGGATTTTTCTCTCCCAACTTTTCTTCTCTCATTTTCTTTTTTGATATTGATGAATGGTTCCATCCTTTCTTATGTGCTTTTCCTTTGTTTGCTTTACTGATTTTTCCCCTTGTCTTTTTAGAAGGAACTCTACCAACATTCGTTTTATGTCCTTTTTTAAATAATCCGTGTTTATGACTATTAGGGTGCTTACCCCTACTATATTTTTTACAATTCTTCATTTTTCATTCCCAACTTATCCATTATTGCCTTAATCAATTTGTCTTTTGCTGTTTGACTAAGTAATTTTCCAGCCTTTTGTTTTCTAATATTTAGCATCATACGGTAAAGAATGTCACCATTCTCTTCATTCTTGATTTTGTTCATAGTAAATTCTACTAAATCTTTTGTCTTGATTCTCTTTGTTGTTGGCTTTGTTTTACCTATAACTATCTCATCTCCATTCCCTTTTGACGCTCTATCTAAATCTGGCCAGTAAACATCAAGAGCTATTCCAAATAGAGAAGCACACTTTTTAAGACAATCTGTTGCAGCTGCTTTTAAAGTATCACCAAGTGGAACTCCTGTATTCCTTATCTTGGTTCCATATTGAGTCTTTGAAACACTATAACCATGCTTATAATCCTTAATCATTAGCTTTCCTCTTACAACAACTTCATTCTTTTCAACTCTTTCATCTATGATTGAAAAATCCCACCCAATAGGGCTGAAAATCTCGTTTAGACGCGCTACAACATATCCTCCTTCAACGTATCTGAACGTCTTGCCTCCCTTACCCTTTCTTTGTTTTATGAACTCTAGAGGGGTTCTAATAGCGATAGTTTTTCTTTGTCTTGCAGCAAGCTTTACTGGCCTAATAATGATTGCTCTGCTTGTTTGTCTTTGTGGTTTTTTTGCCATGTTAGTAAGTAGAACCAGCTACTTCTTTTCTTTCTACAACCTTTACGCCTGGAATTACTTTACCAGCTAAAGCATCAGTTCTGATTTTAACCATATCAAGTTTTAAGTAGTTTCTTGGAATTTTTGTTTCATCTGTAATTTCAATAGTTTTGCGTGTTCTATATTGAATTGATGCACCGCCTTTAGTTTTAACTGTCTTTTCAGGAATTATTTTCTCTAGTTTGTCTGCTGCTTTTTTAAATGACAAATCCCCATCTTCTACTTGCTTTGAAATCTTAGCTTCTTTAATTTTAGCTTTTGCTTCCTCCTTATTATCAAAATCAATCATCTTTGCTTTGACAATTCTTTCAGCTTCTTTGCAACTTTCTTCAAGTGGTCTATAAAATTCTCTGGCCTCTTTAAGAATTGCATTTGCTGGTTTAGTAGTTTTTTCTTTTTTTTCTTTTAAGAGCTTCAATGCTGTTTTGATTTTTGTAAGAAGCTCTACTCCCTTTTTGAGATCCTCTTTAGTTTTTATTTTAAGTGATTGGGCAGCAGTCATAGCTCCTGATGCTTGACGTTTGACCAATGCCACTTCTTTTTTGTTAAATTTTATTTCCATAATTGTAATTTATTTTAATACTTTTAATAATCTATCTTGATATTGATGTGGCACATCTTCTATGACAATCTGTTTTAATTCTGAATTTATTTTCTCAACATACTCATCAGCATATTCAATAAAGTCATCAGTTCCTAAATTCTCCAGCCAACTTTCAAAAGAATCTGGCAAATTATCATCAAGAATCTGAGGTAACTCCTCTTGATGTTTTTCTTGTAAAAATTGTTCAAATTTTGCTTCCATAGTGTTTATTTGTTTTTAATTATTTAGTAAATTCCCTGTGCTTTCCCTAACCAGAAAAGTGTTGCTAATACTACTCCAGTCATAAGTCCAAACACTATTGGAACTCCATATTCTATTACGATTTTCCAGAATTTGCTTTCTCTTTTGTATCTGTGTGGTTGGCGATATTTGTAGAAGTTCATAGCTTTTTGTTAATTAGTTTTTTATATTCCCTTTTCACTTTAGCAAAATTCTTATTGGCACTTAACACTCTAGCAATAGCTTTTCTTACTGCATTATTGATTATTGTTAGTTTTGTGTCACTTAACTCATCAATAAACATTGCAAATTCACTACCATTCATTTCAATAATCCATTTCTGCTTACTCTTTTGTTTTGATAGTTTTGTTTGTGTTACCTTCATATTTTATTGTTGGTTATTTTTTTGTTTCGGCCTTTTTTAAAATATAAAAAACTGCTGGGTTTGTTAAATCAAAAGCTCCAGCAATTTGTCGTAATGTGAAACCTTGCTTTCTCATATTAAGAATCCTTTGCCTTTCGGTTTCGTTTATTCTCTTAGTCCCTTTTTTATTTGCTCCTTTTTTTCTTTTCATATTATCTATTTAGCATTTTAGCAAACCTACTAACCCTGTCAAATCCTTTCCTATTTTACGCACTTTTCCACAGTTCCTATAAAACAAAAAACCGCCGAAAAGGCGGGTTTTTGCAATAAAGAATGTAACTATATTTTACTCTTTTGAAGATTCTTCTTCCCCTCCCCCTTCAGTCTGTTCCCCTTCTTTCTTTCCCTCTTCAGGGGTTTCAGGGGTTTCCCCCTCTTTTTTTTCTTCGTCAAACATAATAATAAGAATTTTAGTTAATAAAACTAGAAACGACCTTTATTCATTTTTCTCTGGAATAGGACTTGTGTCAATCTCTTCCTCTTCACCAAGCTTTGCGGAAGATTTAATAGAACCTGGATTAGCAATCACTTCATCAATTTTTGCACGTGCTTTCTCTATCTGATCCTTTTCAAACTTTAAAAAAGGATAGCCTTTAAACTCTTTATCTTCAACCGGTTCAGCAGAAAATAAAATGTAAAATTCCCCATCATCTCCACACTCATTAAGATGTTCTTTTGCTTCAAGAGCGGTTGTAAATTCTGTTACATACCCTTCTGCTAAGAATTTAATGTAAATAATCATTAGACAAGTCTTGTTATTTTAATTATCTGTCTGACTTTTAAGTGGTGGCATTTCAAGAACTAATGATGCACGAACATCTATCATTCTTCCGATATGTCGTAAAAGAGTACGAACTGCGTTTACATTTATACCTCCTCTGCCAATCAACATACCGCGATCTTCCTTTGCCATTCTAACAGTATAGAGAACGCCCATTTCGTCTGACTTTTTCTCTACTTCTATTTCGTCAGGCCTTGATACCATTGCTGATAATACCATTTTTAACCACTCTTGCAATTCTTCAGAACTATTCATAAAAGTAATAATAATTTAATTATAAATGCGACTAAAACTCTAATGGTAATCTAAAGAAAATAATCATATATAGAACTATTATAACAGCTAAGAAAATTAAAATATTTTCTATCATTTTACCAAAACGACTTTGATTAAAAATTCTTTGTAGCCACTTCGGATATTCTTCTTCTCTGGCATTAGTCATAACAAGATACCAGGCCACAATAGGTATAAACATAATTGGTATTACAAATAATCTATAAAGGAGGCTTGTCATTTGTTAATTTTACCATTATCTTTCTGACTAATCCATAAAGAGTTGCAATCGAAGAGATCAATGCTGTTGCTGCCATAATAACTACACCAATACCATCAATAATGCCGGAAATCTCTATTTCGGAAATTGATACTCCTTTAAATTGAGTAAGTAAAAGGAAAATTGGAATAAGGCCTGTTAATAAACCTTTAATGGTCAAACTCAATTTTTCTGAATCTACGCTTGATGTTAAAAATTTGGGTAACATAATAGCTTAATTATTTAATATCGTGCGACTTACTTAATATATTTATTTT
>LAZR01001163.1_pt1 | contig 17187 bp, 17 predicted proteins | sample 329461 | NCBI WGS metagenome assembly LAZR01 (sample SAMN03002196, study PRJNA259156) | marine sediment metagenome | biome: sea floor; feature: Hydrothermal impacted sediments; material: marine sediment; isolation source: Loki non-amplified sample from Loki's castle hydrothermal vent sediment ...
ACACCGAACATAACATTCCCCGATGGCAAACCACGAATAAGGTCTTGGCGAAAAATGATAATGATCAAACTAATAAAGTCCTCCAACCGTTTCAACCGAATTTGCCGTGTGTGCTTGTGGCCTTGAATTTGTAGGGTCAAATGGCCCGACTTGCCAGTTTCCGTTATAAAAATCATTAATCTCAATTATCGGACCAGTGTCATTAAATGGCAATGGGTTAACAGTACCCTTATCACGCCTCATGACACTCCACCGGTTGTTCCCGGTATAGACCAGCTCACAAGTATGAACTTTAAGAAAATTGGAACTTAGGATAATCGATGACTTTTCAGCACCCTGATCAACTATTACCCCACCTACTGGAATACTAATTGTATAGGACGATAAGGCAGATTGCGATAAACACCTGATGGTGGTTCCAACAATATCTGATATAGGAAGTATTGCTGTTGCTGATGATGCACCATGTAAATTTATCCATCTGACGTTTGCTCCTGCAGCTATAACTTTGGTTGTCGAGGCAGTAAGATTTATATTGATTATTGGGGTAACATTACCTTCTGCGCCCTGATCACCAATATCACCATCGCCACCTTTGTCTCCGTCAAGACCCTTATCAGTACCGTCCACTCCTTGTTCTCCAGGATCACCGTCTGCCCCGTAAGGGCCTTGAGACCCCTGAAAGCCATCAGGGCCTTTTAAACCCCTGTTGCCAATATACTTGCCGATTACAGACCATGCAGTTCCGTCATACTTAATTAGTTTAAATTCAATTCGGCCTGCAAGCCCTGGTGGCTCTTGTTTATCTAAACGGGCATCATGGTGAACTAAAACTATGTAAGGGTTTTCAGGACTTCCGGTGAAAGAATCCGCTAAAAACGCTTCTGTCAGGTGACTAATTTCCTCGTGAACAACAAATGGCTCCCCTTGTAGCCCACCACCACCAAGTTTCCTGTTTCCAGCCCAATTGCTGAATGTACCTGAACCAACATGAGAGACTGAATCAACAACAAATGTTGAATTTCCATAAGAAACAAGAGTCCCATAAAAATAATTGGTGGAATCTGCTGCAACAACTACTTCAATACCCTTCGAGTAGGCTAAATCGGTTGCAACTCCAGTCAAGATGAACCTTGTCGGGTGTGATGTTGGAATAGTTTTTAGCTCAGTAACAGAAAATTTGTATTTTTCGCCAGGCAATCCCTTGCCTCCTGTAGCGCCGGTTGCACCGGTTGCACCGACAATGGCAGTTTTGAAACTTTCCCAATCTGCAACTTCATTGGTAAATGTATCTCCAATGTATTTGAATTCATCATCAACATCTTCTTGGTAAACGACCAGACCAACGTACAAATAATTTAATGCAAGCCTTCCGGCCTGATCAGCTACCTTTAACTTCTCCAGTATTGGAGCTTTTTTGTGGACATCAAATACTTCTATAATTGGGATCATGACGTTTGTGTATATCCAAGTTTATGAACATCAAACAATCTTGCCGTTGCAAAATGATTAAATAGTCCGGATACGTTGACGGCACGAACTCTGATGTAAAAAGTACTACCTGCGGGAATTTTATCATAAGCAAACATCAAAATAGTGTTCCACGAACTCCCATCAAGTCGCCAGGTCACATCTTGTAATGTGGAAGCTCCGGTGAATGAAGCATTTAGGGCTCTTTCCATATAAACTCTGACATTATCCTGAGCCCCTGAATCCCGCATTGCTCTGAGTATAGCCCTCCACTCGTACCAATAAGCCCTGCCAGTATTATTCGTCCACACAACATAATTCCAGGTGTATGAACCCTGGGTAACAAAATTATTAAATGAAGTGGGGTTCTGACCGCTACCATCCTGAATGAGTATATCAAATTGAGCATCTTCAGGAGGAACTGCCAGGGGATCGGTTCGTGTTTCACCCGTTACCACCCACGAATTTGCTATCCTGGTAACCACTATGCCATATACATTGTCATATCCTGTTGTTCGTAGAATTATCTCTGAAACAACAGTTCCTTTGTAATAAAGAGGTTGTACATTCTTATAAATTCTTTTTACTGTACTACTCCCAGAAAAAATGTGTATCTGTGATCCAACTGTATCACTATCGCTAAGTTTTACATTGCCGTTGCCTGTCAGACGAACGGTGGTAATGTGAATTGCTGATCTTGCAGGAAGAACGGTGGTCCCTCCCGTATATTCAAAACTGTATCCCGTTGGAAATGGGCCAACAGGCCCTTTTATGCCTCTGTCTCCCTGATCACCTTTTGGACCCTGATCACCTTTTGGACCCTGATCACCTTTTGGACCCTGAATACCATCATCACCTTTTTCTCCTGGTACACCTTGCAGCCCTCCATGACCCCGGGAACCTATCGGGCCTCTCCAAACACCATAATCTTTCCATACAATTCCATTATAGGCAACCACATGGTCTTGCATCTGTCCGGCAATGGGAGCCGGTGTTGTAAAAGGAACCCTCGAATCGGTGAACACACTTACCACCCAGGGATCGGTTTCTGTTCCCTTGCCTTCTATTTCGGTAACTTTGGCATTATCAAGGGCGATATCGGCCTCGTCAACCTGAAAGGGCATTCCCTGTATTCCTCTCGATCCCGAAAGATTAATTTCCCAACTGCTAAAGGCTCCGGAACCCAAATGAGATTCTGAGTCAAGGACGAGCGTAGTGCCACCGTAGGATGTCACAACTCCAATGAAGTAATTCGTTGAATCTGCGGCGGCTAATACCTTCTGGCCAATAGTGTATGCAAGGCCTCCGTCAACATCGGAAAAGGTAATTGTTGTGGGATGGGAAGTTGGAATTGTTTCGTTTTCTGCTGAAGTGGTGGCATATTGATCCCCTGGATCTCCGGTTGCGCCAGTGTCACCGGCAGAACCAGTGGCACCGGTATCACCCCTGTAAGGTGTCCAATCTGCAACTTCGTTGCTAAAAGTATCGCCTATATACTTAAAGTAATCGTCAACATCTTCCTGGAAAGTGATAAGTCCTTTGAACAAAAACCTTAAAGCCAGACGTGCGGTTTGATCGGCAACCTTCATCTTGCTATCAATAGGAGCTTTCTTGAAAAGTTCAAAGTTGTCAATTATCTGGATTCCCATTCGTTTAGAATTTAAAGGTAAATGGGCCGTTGTTGATGTCCGTTTTTAAAATTGTCCTATAAACTTTATATGTAACAGTCCAATCGTTTTGTATCAGAGCATTTTTGGCATTTGTGCCACTGACGGACTCTGTTGTTAACTGAAATGCCGATGTAACATCAAAACCATTCTGATCAAGAATGGTGGTTATTGCCGGATAAGTGTCAGGGTAACAGAAATAAAAGTATTTGTCTGTACCATTGAATGTCACCACTTTGTTGCCTTGCCCTTCAATAATTTTACCACCGAGTAAATAAACATCCTGTGATCCTCCCTGGCCGATAGTTGTATTGTCGCTCTGACCATGAAAAAACGGATAGAAGAAAGACACTGAATCGGAATCGGAAACAACATTCGCAAGTGCATCTTCCGTTTCGACCAGGTAGGTTGCATTTGCATCAACAGCGCCGTCAATGAATGTCTCGGGATCGTAGTAATTGTTGTTTACCAATGTCAACACTGGCGCACGTACCGGAGTAATTATGTCCCTTCTTGTCAATAATTCCCTGCCCTGTGTGGTTGTTACATCTACACTTACATCCGGTTCTGTCCCTTCCTCATAAAGTCCTGAGCCCTGTACGCTTACATTCATAGTGGGTAAAGTAAAAGGATTATACGTAACTGTTGCCGTTTTTACCCCACCAGGCGTAGTGATGTCAACAAAAATGGGATCAACGCCAACAACGTCCATATTTGCATCTGTACCAGGTGTGCCCTGCGCTCCCGTTGCTCCCTGTTCTCCAATAATCACCTGGTAGGTTGTGGCAACAATAGAAGGTGTGGAGGGGTATAAATCATTGATTTCAGCAACATCCAATAAAGCATATAGAATTGCCTCAACCTTTTTATTGCTTAATACATCATCACGTTTGAGGCCCTTCAATAGCCGGAGAATAGTTAGCCCCTGCTTAATTTCTTCTTTTGCGGGATCTCCGTCTTGAATAAATTTCTGAGAAGCGATGGAACTCAAATCAATGAGCTTTTCTTCTGCTTGATACTTGATCGTATCGGATTTCTCTAATATGCTGAATTCAGGCATTTATTTGGCGCAAAGTTCAATTAGTTTCAGACTGCTCCATTCGGCATCAGTGAATTTCTGTTTTTGACAGGCAGAATAAAGAGCATTGATATGAAATTCAATTTCCCTCAGTTTGTCTTCTTCCTCCTGATCGGTACACACACCGTTTCTACCTTCCACAGCATTGTCGCCTATCTGGTTACCGTAATAAAGATCGGCGTTGTATCCAAATACAATATCTGCCTCCGAAGTGAGTGTGTTTGTTGCTGAATCAACATCTTCGGCAGCAGGTTTGATTGTCCAATCGGCAGGGCTAACGTCTGGTTGAGAATTCGTGTTATCGGCAAGTGCAAGATAAATTCCCCCGTTATAATAACAGGCTTCACCGGCTACAAATGAAATACCAGAGGTCCATATGATGATATGGTAGTGCTTAACATAATACCAGCCGTCAGTAGCTCTCGGGATAACCCAAACAAGTGAGGTTATTGGGTCAGGATCAGCATATACAAGCCGTTCGTCAGCTACATTATTGACGTTCTTTTTATAAGCTGTCAAATAGTGAGCATAGTCTGTAAATTCATCATTTGGAGCGCCCCATCCTCCTGGATTATCGACAACATCATAATTGCCGGTTGTATCTTCAACAGTGGTGTTTGTTGCTGAAATGATGGTAAATTCACTTTTGTTTTCTGTTGCCATTACCTTTTAATTTACTAAAAATAACGAAAGCCGGAGTCACTCGAAGTAACATCCGGCTTTCTTCCACTAACCCAAATTGGTTATCATCAAGCAGTTACCTTATATATCTTTTTGAGTTGATTAATTACCTTTTGATAGGCCGCTAACCCCTCATCACTTGTGAAATGATCGAACAATGCCCCGTACCGATCCATTCCTGGTTCTACTTGGAGAAGTTCTTCCTGCTCCCCTCCATAAAATCGCCACATTCTGGCACTGTCAACAAAAAGGAGAATGTTATATGTCTCAGCCTCCCGTATTTGAACTTTCTTTTTGGATGCCTTGTCACCAGATGATACAATTATAGCTCTCGCATCCCTCTTGGCAATTTGCATTAGTTTAAGCCGGATTTCAGTAATATCGTTCAGATCCCCGACTTTTAGACGGTGGTCACTAAACCTTTCAAGTTTTTTTGCAATCGATTTTAATTCGGCCATATCAGCTTCACGCATCCAGATAACTGCATCTGCGTAAAGATCCTCCATTGCCAGTTGCTTTTTGGATTCTTCCTGGTCATTCACCTTGTAAAAGATGGCCTTAACCCTTTTGTCCCTCCACTTGTTAGAGAGATTTTTTTTGCTTCTTTCGAGGAAAAAGTAAGTTTCATTGTTTTCCCACGTACAGGTAAATCCCCCGTTTTCAAAAATGATGCCCGTAGTTTCAGGGACACGTTGTACTTCACCGGACGGAAGCCTTATCTGTCCCCAGGCAGTTATATTCTGAATGTAAATAAGTGCTGATCCAGCATCTTCCTCTGCACCGGCACCGCCGAATGGATCTTTTATATTTTCCTCACCTACTATTTGATAGTTGGATGCAACTGCCGGTTTCAGCCTTCCAGGTTCTTTTTTTCCGGCACTAACCAATCGATATTTTACAATTTCCCCCTCTTGCAAGGGTTTTACCTGTAATTCATCACTTACAACTGCATTTACTGTTACTTCAGCCATCTTATTTTATTTTTTGGGTTTGTGAAATGGTAGTGGCGTAATTTTACACCACTACCATTTAATGTGAATTTATCCTGCTTTCCTTGTTACCAGGAATTTGTTACGGCAACGAAGTTCAAGACTTTTCCACGATGCAATATGAATCGCACGGGTCAGGATGTCGTCAGTCGCTCCGGTACGAGCATTAGCACCGGTTTCCCACATTTTGTGATCACCTTTGTTTTCGTGCGGAGCCCCAGGGATTCTCGCATAAGCAATCTGGCAATATGGTTCGTAATCATTTCCTGTTCCTCCTGTACCGTAGTAATTGGGATTTTTAGTTTTGCCGGTAGGAATGAAAACCATCATATCCTTGTAAGGCAATGTTCCAGCTCCTAATGTATCGGCATGACTAAATATGTCCCATGTTTGGCAATTGAACATATACGGCTCAATGAAAATTCTTTTGAAGTTGAAGTTCAATTGTTGCTTTTCACTGGCAAAACTGATATTGTTATCCCCGCCAGCGGCGAAGTCTATCAACCAGTTTTTCATTCCAAGGGAAGCGTTTAACCCCATTCCAACTACATATTCGTGATCTCCATAATTTTTGTTTAACAGGAGTATAGCATCATCGAAAGTAGTCATATCGGGTTTGCCGAAGTATTCCAGTGTGTTACCATTATCGGTGATTTGTGGAATAAGTCCTTTCGCTAATTGAACCTTAATTAAGGCTGCATCATTAAGGTTTTCTGACGAGTCGTTAATCAGTAAGCCCATTTCTTCTTGAAGGGCAAACCGTTCTGTTGTCTCGTCAATTCCTTTTACGTGCAAGAATTTCTGACCTTTCCAACTAAATTCAGTTTGGTTTTGCTCTGCATGATCAGTCACTTCGTACTTCTCACGGAAAGTCTGAATGAAGTTAGTTACCTTGTCAACCTTCGGGATACGTCCCTCGGTTGCGGCAGACTTCTCTATCTGGGCATTTGAGTAAAATACACAAATCGTTCCTAGCTGTGCTGCTGCTACAAGGTCCACCCCAGAATTGGCGGGATAAATATCGAATGTATGGGCATTAGCGGATGATCTGCTCAATGCCTGTACATAACCAATAGATTCATCTGAAAATACCACCGTCTGTCCAACCACCGGGAATGATTCTGTTCCCGCATTATCGTGGTCGGCAGCGGATATCGTTACCGTAACATACGTGGTGTTGTCCACTGCAACTGCGATTTCTGCCGCTGCTGCCATATACTGACCTTCTTCGTAGAAGTAGTATTCATGTCGATTTACCTGTCTTTTCGACATATAGCCCTTAATTGATCTCATCCAGGAGAGGGCGGACGCTCTTGGAACACGATTAAACAACTCTTGATGGTAATCACGGTCGTAAATATCGTAACTGGAAATCAGTACATAGTTCTCATTGGCGGCATATACCGCACCGGCTATGTCTGACCGTTGGGATGTTGACATTTTAAAATACCTTTAGTTTAAAACAATTAACCCCTGCTTGAAGTGGAATTGTTAAACCTGTTCGGCTTTTTTGGCCTTAACCCACGCTTCCCCTAAAGATTTAGGTTCTTGTGCTTCTCCCTTCTTAGAAGAACCACCGGTTACCATCTGTTTAGGATTCTGACGGTTTTTGATGATAGAAATCTGGCCCAACTCAAATCCTGCTTTCATAGCCTCGGTTCTGACCTGATCCATATTCTTCATTTGGTAGAGCTCTGTAATCAACCCGTTAAAGTCGAACTTTTCTCCGTCAACGTGTTTGTTGACGATACTTTCCCAAAATGCTTTTGGATCGAGAGCACTATTTTTCAATTCTGAAATAGTCTTCTCATCCATTTTTAAGTTCATATTGGTGTAATCGTCGGCGAGAGGTTTAATTGCCTCGTCAATATTGTCATTCAGACCCTTGAACGAGAATGTCAACCCTTCTTTTCCAAATTCTTTGATAGCACCATCAATTCCACTAACTATTGCAGGGTCAATCTCCACAGGTTCCGACTTAGCGGACTGTTTAGACAAGTCAGTCTTAATCCGCTCTTGGAACTCGCTTTGAGTTTTCTGCAATAAGTCTCTGGCCTCGGAAGTTGCAACTTTGTGTTTGGCACTTAGTACCGCATCACCTTCCATTCCCTCGAATTGCTCATAACCACTGTCAAATAGCGTATCGAGTTCATCCCCGTTTAAGTGTCTGTGCTTTGGTTCTAGCTTAAACGCTTCAAATTGAAGTTCTTTTGCAGACATTTTATCCAGGGGAAGGCCAAGAACCCTCATGGTGCTTTGAGCTGTTTCAAATTCCTGTCCAGGGGAGTTGGCAAGCAACTCATACGCCCATTGAGAACGTTCTGTCTCAAATTTTGGCTTACTCTCTTTATCGGAATCTTCAACTAGCCGATTATAATTTTTTGCAAAAGAAACAAAATCAGCTTCCGTTTTGATCGATCCTTCTGTCAATTCTGACAAACGATCCCATAAAATGGGTTTTTTGGATTTCTCATCGTCTGAAGATGCGTCACCATCGACATCCTCTACTGGTTTTGTTGCTTTATCGGCTTTTTGCTCAATCTCTTGTAGCCACTCTGGACTATCCTCTGCATCGGATGGCTTTTCTTTTTTCTTGGCTTCGGCAGCTAATTCTTCTGGTGAACGCTGATCTTTTAAATCAGTGGCATCTTCACCAGGTTTTTTAGTGCTTTGCTGCTCATCCGGTTTTAGAGTTTGAGATTCTTGAATTTGGGGTTTATCATCTTCTATCGGCTCTGCGCCGCTAGTTTCATTCATTTCAGTAATCATTTCCTGTACGGAATCACTTCCACCTTCTTGGGAAGTTCCTGATTCTAATATGTCGTCTTCTGGCATAATACAGATAAATTAAGTTAGTGGTTCAACTGCAATTTATCAAATTATTTAAGTTTATACTCCTTGGTGCTGTACTTTTTTACTAAATTGTGGACGTGTTAAATTTAAATGACGAAATATTATGAGCAAATTAGTAGTATCGGCAATGAAGGTTGGACCTGCTGCCGTTGAAAAATTCCAACAGTTTAATGTACCTGGTGATGATTCCAATTATCACTTTGAGTCGTTCACATTCGCTTCGGGGAAGTTAGGAACCGCTATAAAAGCCAATCGTGGAACCTTTAAAGCGGAGGTTCTTGAAAGTATGCACCAGATTAAATCCCAGGAAACACCTGCCGGTGCCGGTGCGGATGCGGATGTTTCCGTTTCTGCCATTGGTAACGCCCAGGGTGCGGGATTTGCCGTTGTAAGATACTACAACGTGGTTGACTCCGCTACCGGTGGTAGTGCTGATTCATTAGATTTAGCTGCTGCCATTCGTGGCGATGTTCACATGATTGTGAATGATACTGCGATTCAACTGCAAATGTATCCTGCGTCCGGAGAAAAGATCAACGATCTTGCTGACGATGCAGCATTCGACATTGATGCGTTCACTACTGTTATAGTTGGATGTCTTGTTGACGGTGTATTTAAAGCCAAGGCTATATAAGGATTGATTGTTTTTTGATAGGTTTATTTGAACAAAGAGGGTTTACAGGTGGACCCTCTTTTTTAGTCATTTCTGCGTACTGATTGAGGATTGATACCGGAATTAAAAGACATTAATAAGCCAGCAGCTTCCAAATAATTTTCTACAACTATAAAATTATCCGGCATGGTGTCATTTAAAACCGTTTTGTTTTCCCTGACTGCAATAATTTTAATTCCTGCCTCCATACATGCCTCATGAGGAGCCCCAACACAATCCACTGGGGTGATCATAAAATCAATATCATCGACCCATAGTATTGAATGACCCCCAATCAAAGAGGCTTTCTGATGATCTATTATTCTAGGAGCTTTATGCAACCCCTTCAATATACAATGTAGGTACGATACCGATACCATTTCAGCAGCCAAACGTTCATCCACTACCTCATAAAAATCACAAAGGTCATCCTCTCGCTTGCTCCAATCTATAAAAGGAGCATGGGCAACTGGTCTCCCAATACGATCCGCTATTAATTTTGACGCTTTCGCTTCGACTCCACCCCAGGGATTTACTCCTCCATTTCTTATGTAGTCTAGCTTGGTTTGTTTATCTACATGAACATCAGTTTGAATTGCTAGAGCATCAAAATCATACTTGCTTACTTGTTGACATAATTCTTCCCATCCCTGAACTTCACCACCGGCCACATTGAACTTATTGTAAAATCCTTTCATTTTCAATTCAGTCTCCAATTCCACAATCTCAATGTCTGCCCCTATTGTCATCCTTGCCCCGTTCATGGCATTGATAGTATCTGGGATAGCTGGCTTGTTCACTGCCAAAAGAATTTTATTATAAAACACTTCTTTCAGTCCAATTTCCCTTTTAAGGAATCGATCAAGTATGCTTCCTTCTATATAGAGCGCATTATCTGGCATTTCATTAATATCGGATGCATTGACCACATTGGGATGTAGAATAAGTTTATTGCAGCATTTGCCGATTAGTTTGGCGACGGGATTAGCATCCCCGGCATGGCCCCCTATTTCGCAGCCTATTCCAGTCGGTATAATCAACACTACATTCATATTCTGTCTATGGTTAATGATTTTTTAACGACCCCTCTGAAATATATTTCCGTAAAGTCTGTTGCTTGATTAGAATCAAAGTCCTTGCAGCTAAAAATGTTTACATAAACTGATTTCAAAATATCTAATGTATGTATGGTTATGTTGCTAGTGAGTATAAACTGTATTGCGGTCGTTCCTTTAGTATGGGCTTGAGTCTGCTTGTATTCTTCTGGAACGCCCTCATCGTCCCACCAATAAACCCGTTCAGGAGTCATGTCAATTAACTTGCAGAGTTCTTTAAAATACAAATCAATCGTCTCCCTTGTAAAAAGCTCTGAATTACAATTATGCAAATCCAGTATTAATTCTTTCCCATACATTTTTTTCCTCTTTTAGTTTCATTAGTGCTATTGCTTTGCCGTTTTTGAAAAGTACCATTCTTTCTTTGGTATCTCTTATCCACGCATTGATTTTAGGCATTGGGAATAGGCCGTACTCTGGCGATCGGCATATGATTATTTCCCCTCTTTTAATTATCATTTTGCTGCTCCAATCTGTTTAGGTGGTTCGGGTTTGGCTTCTTCGAGTTTTATATCCCACATTCCCTTTTTATCCTCGACCATCAATTTAGTCACTCTTTCTTCTTCCACTTTGGTGAGCTCGTGTCCCTGTTCAATCTTCGCTAACAAAAGTTTATCTTTCGTAGCCTCACGGCCCTCATGGATCCGTAGTTGCGATAATCCCATTTCAAGGTTCTTTTTTAGTTGAAACTCATGGTCCAGCGTTCCTTTTTCGGCCTCTGATGCTGCTTTGGAACTATTGATGTTCTTTTCTTCCTCTGCCTTATACAGATCCTTTTGGCGGTTATGAGTCACTTCTTCCTTTTCACGCCTGTATTGCTTCAATAGCTGAATTTTACGATACGGGTTTTGCTCATTTTCAATTTCAATAGCTTCCTCTGAAAATAGTGTGCCGGCTTTTATCCCTTCCTGAACATACATTGCCACCCGTTGATCAATTACCGGTGTATTTTCACGTTCAAGGGTTACAGAGTATTCGTGCATTGTCATTTCTGCCATACTGCTCAAAAACAGTGATGTTCCTAGTCCCAGAGCTTCAAGGTAACCCTGGTGGCCACCCCTCTGAAATATAACCGGCATTAAAAGTGTTTGTTTTTTGTGTGCTTTTAGATTCAGCTGATCAAAGGCATGGTACAAATATCGAATTGCATCATTAGTCGCCTGCAGTCCAATTTCTGTTACACCAAGACCGGTTTCGGGGTTTTGGTATCCCGTATCGGCTCCTTCGCTCAAACCAAGAATATTCCTCAACAGATCGATTGATTGTATAATTTTCTGAAAGTGGAAGTCTGCTGCAGGAGAGATATCGTTTTTGAGTTCTGATATAGGCTGCCAGTTATGGACCTCTCTACTTCCGTAGGATTTGCGCCTCCAAAGTAGAATTCCAGTGTCAAAATATAGCTGTAATGCCTCTTTGGGAGTCATTTTCTTGCCGCCTTTACCACCGATCGTAATATCCTGAAGTGCTGAAATTTCTATACTTAATCCGGATGGCTTTGATTTGGCTACATGGTGCTGATATTGTAACCAGTTTAATTGGATACTGTCCGCAATTGGCTTAATTAGCCTCATGATGGAATCGAAGTTCAACGTGTAGGCAGAGAATCCAAGTTCTGTATCTGCTAAACTGCTAACCTGTCTTTCCATATCGGTTTTCAAACCGCAGTTGAAAATCCAATCGGTACCTATTATCCACATTGCTTGATACACATTGCGGACATTGCTTTTTACAAGTTCAGAATTCTCATTTTGTTCATTAAACTTTTCTTCACTAACACCTTTCTGGTAGTTGTAATTTTTCTCGTACAGCATGGTATTGCCATACTGATTCTTTTTAATCACATGGTTGTAAGTATCCACGCTAAACCATTCTGTATCCAGAACGGTAACTTTTTCCTCATCATATGGGTATGATTGATACTTGTGGAAATACTGATAAATATTGTAGTCTTTATAATTGTTACCTGTCGCCTGTTCAGCAATCTTTTGATATTCTGCCTCGGTGAATTGATCCCCTGCTAACTGTTTGAGTTCGGCAATGGTGAGATCCCAATATTCAGAAAAGTACCTGGAATCCCTGAAATCCTCATGTTGTACATTGTTGGTATTTGATCTTTCAGGAATAACCTTTCTTGTACGAATGCGATTTTGACCATCGATATAGGTTCTGGTAACACCAACTCCTACTTCTACTAAATCTTGGGCCACTTCTTTCAGTGTTTGTGGATAGTCGTTCAGATCATTATTTAGTTCCAGAAAGTCTTTTAGATCAAGGACATACTTTTCCTTGTGGAACATATCCATGTATAATTCGGTATCGTACTTGTTTTTTGGTGCAATCTCGCCGGCCTCAATAGGTGAATCATACTGGATACCTGTCATATCAGATATTTCATCAAGAAATTTCTGATTTGCAATAAACTCGGTAATTTCCGATCTCTTTTGTAATCGGGCTGTTTTTGCCTGTTTGTCAATGGCGTTTGGAATAACCCTATTGTTCTGCCCTATTAGCCGACCAACAAGGATATTGACGAATTTAGGGATGATGGGCAAGATTGTTAAATCAAGAGCTTTGAAGCTAATATTTTGCTTTCCCCTGTTTTTTCTACCATTGAGAATGGTTTCATACTGAGTAATTTCCTGATCACCCCTGGCGTAATCTCTCCATATTCGATAATCTACACTTTTGGTTCTAAGCAAATGTGTTCCGGATCCTTGGTTGTCTCTTTCATCGACTGCTCTGCTGTAAGCCAAACAATACTTTTTCCCTTTTTTTACTTCTGGATCAAGTAAGTCTGATGGGAATCCAAAGTCGTTGTCAAGATTTTTTTTATTCATCGTCTTCGTTTATTAAAATACTAGCAGCGCCGTCACGTCTGTATGTATCAAACCAATCATTAATGTCTTGCTCATAATTACCATCATCACGTTCTGCCTTAAACTCCTGGGCAATAAGGGTAAAACCTGAACTAACAGTAGCATCATACTTTGTGGTATTTGCCGGATCAAAGTCAAGCCAACTTTGCAATGTTCGCTCAAATGGCATCCTCATGACGTGCCTGTTAATAAAACTGATCAATCTCCTGGTATAGTTGTCTATAACCTCCGGAACTGATGAGAAACCTGAATCATCCTGGCTGCCAACATCAATATCAGGGAAATCCCTTCTGTAAAGCAGGAATCTTTCCCATCCTTTGGACTCAAAATGCTGAACCAAAGATTTGATGTTTGTTTCGGGCAAAATGGACGTTCCAAGAAAGAAACAGGCCATACCCATATCGTCAAAGTACGTTTCTGGGTCGTCTGGTCGCTCAATATACTCAAATATAAAGTTATGTGAAAGCCATTCTTCCTTTGGCTTATTGTAATCTACCAATGTATCGAACTTTCTAAACCCATGTGCAGCAGCTTTTGATGCCCTTGGATCTTTTGTTTTACTGAATTTAATTGGGTCCGAAGCAATAGCGAAAAGATGGTCGTTCATGGGAACCGGCTGTATCACAGAATCTCCTTTTCGATTGTATCCTTGCTCTTTCCCAACATTGTTGAGGATTTTCCAATCTTTCGGCTCCTTCTTGCCGGAGAATTCGTCAGGGAACCATGCCCAATAGAACCGGCCTGCGTAATCATCCCGTTCAAATCCTACTGTTCCATTCTCTTTATCGTCAACCCAATATAAGTTTCCCCTGACGTATGGGGGTTTCCGCATTTTATGTAACTCGGTGAGTCTCTTGGTAAGAAGGAATACGTTAAATATCGATTTCGATTGGTCCTTAATAAATGCTTCCTCAACGGTTTTCGGTGATTTCCGCATACTGGAAGACAACTTTTTTAGGTCATGTTTAATCGCTGCTCTTTCATTATCGATCTTATTTTCTGCTTTTTCCCTATCAACGTTGCCGTAATCATCACATACTTCCGGTGAAGTATCGGTGTCCAGAGCCGAAAAGAAATACCGGTGAATTTTTGAAACCGTCATTCCATTGCCGTCTAGTTTTTCGGGAGAATTATCGCTATCATCCCAAAGCGCCAGGCACTCATCACCACCTTCGTCCATTTCTTCAACGGTGGATGTTTTACGCAATAGTCCTATTTTGCGGTGGTTTCTAAATACAGACCGAACATTCTTGGTATGACGTTTGTATATATCTGCCTGTAAGTTTGGATGGGTTTTGCCTATTTCATCCTCCAATATCTCGGCCTCGGTAGCTCCATCGAGTTCACCTTCTCCCGGGCCTACGGGTCTTATTGTGGTAGAAAGCTCATATTCAGGGCCAAATTTGACTTTTTTGGCCATTGCTCCCTTTTTGGGATCACGGAAAAAGTTCAATTTTGTTGCCGGATTTGTACCATGGTTGTTTACCGGCTTAAAAAATGGAGGCAAATTATTGAATAGTGGTACTAACTTTTCATTGAATAAAATCTTTTGTGAATCTCCCTCGAATGATTTTGATTGCAGGGCTGCTTTCTTATTGTGCCGGAGGGTCATGTTGTTTGTTATACAGGCAAGTTCCTCTGATGATTTACCTGTTCCACGAGGGCCAATGACCATATATCCAAGACTTAGCGGATTTTGTTCACACCACTGACGGAAATAAAACGCTTTTCTTGAAAAGTTGTAATAGAATGGATATCCGTTGTTTTCTTCATGATCATACTTACTCCATTGCAGGTAAAAATAATGGTGACGATCCAGGAAGGTAGGAACTCCATTATTCATGAACCATACTCCCCACATTCTACGAATGAATTCTTGGATCCGGAATCTATTAAGTACTATATCGCAATGGGTAACTTTGTCCAGTAGCGCATTTTCTACCAAGTCCCTTTCCTTATCACGTATATCAGATTCCTCCAGGTACCGTTCTTCCCAGAAATCAGGTAGTCCGGTGCGGGTCCACTTCTGGTCTATCTTTGGGAGATCTGAAAACAAAATAAGGTGTTTGGGGGGCACCGGAGGCAAGTGAACACGGTACTGACCCCATGATTCATCGCCGACAACTAAAGATGAACCTCCTTTAATTGGATAATACATGGTATGGGGCTTCGTCTGCCAATAATCTCATGGCATTCTCCGGAGTAATCATTTCAAGATTATCCGCTTCCTTCAAGTCTCGGTGGTCCCTGTAAAATTGTTTTTCCAGAATTTCCAGCCTTTCTATCCGGAGGGTACAGGCATTCATTAATGTTTGCTTTTTATTCGCATCGGCTAGTTCGCTCCCTTCCACTACCGGCTTAAACCTGATTTGTTGAAACTGCTCAAGTTCCTGACGAGTAACAACTATTTCAGTCCAAACAGTCGAATTTTGAACTTTTAGAAACATCTTTACAAGTGAACGGAATTTGGGATCTTTTACGGCAAAAATCTTTTCCCTGAGAGTAATACCAAATCTATTATGTGAATTCCTTTTAAAACCGGCTTCCACGGCTCCTGCCTCTTTTCGCTCTAATAGATTGGATGGGTGTTCGTCAATCAGATCACTGTTATAGTCGTACAGATACACCATGTACCTCACCAGTGCATTTCTGGATATTCTAAGAGCTTCGTTCTTAGAACCTCCATAAAATTTTTCAAACTCCGGATACTTCGAAATGGAAGGGAAAGCCTTTTTATAATCTGCATCATGCGGAATAGAATGCACCGGTATATGTAGGCGTGAAAATCTTTCGTCACTCATATTATAAAACAACTAAGATATCACTCCATCTGATTATCTTCAGATCTTCTCCATTCCATGCAATGTCCATTCCGGCCATTTTATTAAAAACTACTTTATCACCGATTTTGCAATTGATAGGTTCGTCCACTTTACCAGGGCCGAGGAATCTAACTTCGCCTTGGGTCGGTTCGTATTTCTTTTGGGTTTGTGGTGGAATATAAAACCCCTCTTTTGTCTTTTCGGGCAATTTCAAGGGTTTTATGACCACTCTGTCGAGTGTGGGCTTCATTTATTTTTCTTCTGCCTCCCTTGCCAAGATAAATTCAACAAGTTCCTTTTTGGCCATCTTACCAATGGATTTGGTTAACTCATCGTCCTTTTCCGTTCTATCAGGACCATATTGGTTAGTAAATTTAATGGCAATAACCCTCAAATCAGGATTTGTGGTGTCTAATAAGATTTGTTCCCTGCTTTCGGCTTTCGGTGTCGCTGTTTGTTCCAAATTGCGTTTCCGGTGCAATTCAATGCTTTTAGCACGTTTTTTTTCCTTCTCCCTTTTTTCAAAAAGGCTCGGATTTACATCTTTCAATGATGGTTTTTTCTTTTTTGGCATGATAGTTTGATTTTATTAAACAATAAATTAAGCATCTATCCTTGAATAAAATCAAATATAATGAAAATTTTAGATTGGAATGTGTAAATAGAGCGGGAAGGAGACAAAACCCGCAGTGAAATTGCTTGCTACTCCTTTTTAAGATTTGGGGCTTTCCGGTGGGCTTGGTTATATATCAAAAGAAATATTTAATTTATTTCTATCAATTTTTGTTGAAGCAAGCAATTCCTTATTTTGCTTTTCTATTAAGTCGGCTTGCTTTTTAAATTCTTTACTTTTTAGAATTTTATCTATCTCCTTTAAACTCTTGAACTTTGGATCATTCATCACTTACCCCCTCCGGTGGGGCTTTTAAAATGCGCATAATGTTAGTTCTTGGTCATTCCCATCCATATATTCAACAACTCCAT
>LAZR01001164.1_pt1 | contig 17186 bp, 14 predicted proteins | sample 329461 | NCBI WGS metagenome assembly LAZR01 (sample SAMN03002196, study PRJNA259156) | marine sediment metagenome | biome: sea floor; feature: Hydrothermal impacted sediments; material: marine sediment; isolation source: Loki non-amplified sample from Loki's castle hydrothermal vent sediment ...
TTCTTCTGGGATACAAATACCAAAATAATTCATTTCTTTCATTTTTTGAAAAACAATCTTATCTAGTTCTTGTTTTTTATCACTCTCTTGAGCTACGGGTACAATATATTCTTCAGCGAATTCTCTGGTGATTTTCTTCAACATCTTTTGTTTTTCATTTAGAGAAAAATCCATAATACTGAGATAATTAATGTAAATTTAATAAATTTGATATTTTTTGTAAAAAATAAAAAAAAAGAAACGACAATAAAATAATTAAACTAAGTTCTTTTAAGCCCCTTTTCGTAAGAGACTTGTAGCTATTACAATTCTCTGAACTTCACTAGTGCCTTCATAAATCTCACCCATCTTAGCATCTCTGAAATATCGTTCTACCGGATATGCCTTCATTAGACCATAACCTCCATGTATTTGGACAGCACTATGAGCAGCCTGCATTGCAGCCTCAGAGGATACAAGTTTCGCCATCGCACTAGCCCTACTAAAATTTATTCCTCTGTCATGCATATTGGCTGCTTTATATGTAAATAACCGAGCTGCTTCAACGGCACAAGCCATATCAGCAATCTTCCATTGTATTGCTTGAAAACTCCCTATAGGTTTTCCAAATTGAACTCTCTCATTTGCATATTTAATTGAGGCTTCTAATGATGCTTGTCCTAAACCCACACATTGAGCTGCGATACCAATTCGACCAAAATCTAAAATTCTCATTGCCATCTTAAAACCTTCACCTTCATTACCTAAAATATCCTCATTAGGCACACGGACATCCTGGAATACGAGCTCAGAGGTATTCGAGGCACGAACTCCTAACTTATCCTCCTTTACACCGACAGAAAAACCGGGAGCATCACCATCAACAATGAATACGGACAATTGTTTCCTACCATCTTTTTCACCTGTTTTACCAACTACTAACAAAGTTTTTGCAATACCACCTGAAGTTGCAAAAATCTTTGTACCATTTAATATCCATTCATCACCATCTTTTTTTGCGGTTAATTGAACTCCACCAGCGTCGGATCCTGCGTTTGCCTCAGTAAGACAAAAAGCCCCCATTTTATTTCCTTTAGCAAGATCTGCTAGAAATTTTTGCTTTTGACTGTCCGTCCCAAATTTATAGATTGGATAAGTAGCAACACCATTATGCACTGCCATTGTAATTCCCCAAGCTGCATCAACACGCCCGATTTCTTCAAGCACAATACAAGAACCAATTGTATCATCATGAAGTCCAGCTCCACCGTATTCTTCTGGGATACATATCCCAAAATAATTCATTTCTTTCATTTTTTGCCAAACATTTTTATCTAATTCTTGCCGTTCATCACTTTCTTGAGCTACAGGTGCAATATACTCTTCGGCGAATTCTCTAGTGATTTTTTTTAACATTTTTTGTTTTTCATCTAAGGAAAAATCCATATTTACCACACAACACTAATTTTTTTTGTTTATTGAAAATCTAATAAATGAAATGAACTATTTTAATTATATTTTATTTATACAAAATGAGCAATAGGTAAGATTTTCAACTTTTTGTTTAATTTTAAAAAAATAAATATGTTTACTATGTTTGCATGTTTAAACTGTTTCATTTTTACCTGTTAGAAAGTGTTATAAATAACGTTTGTATACTAAGGTAGTGATTAATTTAAAATCTAAGAAACTTAATAAAAATGAAAGTTTGGGTGTTATATCTTGAATATGTACAAAAAATTAGAAATCTCAAAATCAGAGAGCGAAATGTTAAGAGGGTTATTAAAATGAAGATTATTCGCATCTAACTTCATGATGATTTGATAAACAGATCTGTTTAAATAGATCTATTTATATAATTTATTATATGACTCAAAAAACAATTTCATTATCAGAACGAGTTTTTAAATTATTAAAAAAAGAAAAAAGAGAAGGAGAATCTTATTCAAACGTGATTGAGAGACTCGTATCTAAGAAAAAAAATCCCTGGTTAATGATGCAAAAAAAATTTGATCCTGAATTATGGGAAGGATTAGAGGAAAAATTAACAAAAATCAGAGAGGAAAATTTAACTGGTAGTGGAAAGAATGATTAAAATAGTAGAAACAAATATAGCTATTGATTTTTTGAGAGGAAATGATTTAAAAGTAGAAAAAAAAATCAAAAATTTAATATCACAGGGAACCTATTTAACGATAACTCAAATAACTTCATGTGAATTGTGGTATGGAGTTTATACTCTAAAATCTAAACAGAAACAAATAGTTGAAGCAAAAAAATTAAATAGTTTTATTAGCAATCTTTCCGAAATAAAAACATTAGATTCAAATTCTAGTAAAATTTATGGCGAGATTTGCGCGGAATTGGACAAAATTGGGATGCGAGTGCCTCAATTTGATTTATTGAATGCTTCTATAGCAATCTCAAATAAGGTTATTTTAATAACTAAAGATAAAAAGCATTTTCCACGAATTAACGCATTTTCAGAATTTGATTTTCTTGAATTATGGGAGTAATAACTGGAGATTTATTTTATTAATGTTGTGTTTATCCATTTTTGTATTTAATAAAAGGCATTTCAGAATCTGTTTTCTTGAATTTTGGTAATAATAATACAAAATTTAAAACAAATTATTGATTTCACTTTTAAATTTCTTAGAATTAAGTAATATTTAGAATAATAATTTTTTTTAGGTGTTTAGAAATTAATTTAACTTCTTAAAAGAAGTAAAAGTTTTCCCCATGATTACTCTGTGTTTTATCATGCAGAGGAACCTTTAACTTGAATTTTATCGATTTTGATAAGATAAGAATAAAAAAAAAAAATAATAATTTTAAGTTCGCTTTAACTTATTTGAAGTATTTTATCGCTAAAAGAATATCGTTTTTCACGTATTTTTAGGAATTCTAAAGGAAACTCGTGATTTTCTTTCTTTTAGAGTGTTTAGTTAAAATTAAAGCACTTTTAGTAAGTTTCTCAGCGGAAGTACCCATCCAATTAACGAGCTCGTTAACTGCATCACGAGCAACGATTAACGCGCCATTATTTTGAAGAAATAATCGAGTTGATTATTATAGTTTCATAAGACGCCTAATAGGACTCCAACTAATATATTCAGAACCTGCCATTTTTTTTTCCTCCACTAATAATTTTTAATAATTTTATTAAATTTTGTTATTTTTCAAGAGTTTGTTATGTAAATAATTATCTTCTATATATTTAAAGATTCCTATCCGTACTTAATTTTATGGGGAAAAAAATACAAAAAAATAAACGACAAAATTCCAAACTAAGAAAATGATCAATCTCGTGCAAGTTTCACTTTTTGTTAAAATTGAGAAGTATTAATATTAATGAAGCCTGATCTTCAACAAATTTATTACTTTAGTTTAAGAGTTTGAAAAATTAAAAAATTAGGTCAAATTCTGAGATACTTAACTGAAGTATTAAAGAAGAAGATGCAGATATATTTTAAAATAACACCATAAATCTAGATAATTATAGATTTTTAATAAATATGAGATTCAAATATATTTTTTATTAAAATTTTTTAGATGGAGTGATTTCTATAACTTAAGTTAAAAAATCTATAGTGATTTTATAAATGTTTGATAAAAATTATTTGGAAAAGGTCAGAGAAGAAAAAGAGAAGTGGGAAAAACTTTATGAAAGTCTAAAAGAACGCGATGTTAAATTTGTAACCGACTCTGAAATTCCTATTAAACAGCTCTACACTCCTTTAGATGTAAAAGATAAAGACTATTTGAGTGATATCAGTTTTCCTGGAGTGCCCCCTTACACCAGAGGTGTTTATCCAAGTATGTATAGAGGGAGACTTTGGACAATGAGGTTATTCTCGGGACATGGAAAAAGTATTTCATTTTAGAAATATTTCTATATCGCCCGAGGAAACAAATAAACGATGGAAATTTCTTTATGAAAATGGTGAAACAGGGTTTAGTGCTGCAGTTGATGCATTAACTTTTAATGGAATTGACCCTACAAATCCAGATGCGGCTCCCGAAGTTGGAACATCTGGTGTACCGTTATATTGTATTGATAGCCTTTTTGCTTTAACTGAAGATATACCCATTGACAAAATCAGTGTAGCACTTGTTGTAGAACCTTTTACATCTGCACCTGTATGTGCGATGTATTTTAATATGGCAAAAATGCGGGGATATGATATAAGTCAATTGTCGGGTACCACTCAAAATGATATCTTAACAATGACAGTTGGTTATATTCCTTATAAAAATTGTCCTCCCAATCACATACTTCGATTAGCATGTGATTTTATTGAGTGGACTGTGCCAATGAAAAACGTTCCAAAATGGCACCCTATAAATTTTACTGGATATAATTATCGCGAAGGAGGGATCGATGCAGTTCAAGAGTTAGGATTTGTATTTGCCAGTGCTTGCTCTCACATTGATAACCTTATTGAACGAGGATGGAAAGCTGATGATTTTGTGGGTCGTCTTGCTTTTCATTTAGCTGCTCATAAAGACTTTTTTGAAGAAATCGCAAAATTTAGAGCAGCTAGGAGAATTTGGTATAAACTAATGAAAGACAAGTATGAAGTAAAGGATCCAAGAAATCTTGGCTTTCGATTCCATGTTCAAACTGCGGGTTCTTCTTTAACAGCACAATTACCTAAGGTGAATATAGTAAGAACCGCAATCCAAGCTTTAGAAGCAAATCTAGGGGGCTGTCAATCTTTGCATACTAATTCTTATGATGAAGCGATTTGCTTACCATCAGAAGAAGCTGCATTAGTTGCCTTGAGAACCCAGCAAATTATATCAGATGAAAGTCGGATTCATAATACTATAGATCCTCTCGCAGGCTCATACTTTATTGAATGGCTTACTGATGAGGTTGAAGAAAGGGTATGGAAGTATATGGATAAAATCCAACAGGTGGGGTCGATTGATAAAGCTCTTTCGTCTGGATTTTTATATAAGGAAATGAGGGATGCTTTCCACAAAAGAAGAATGCGATTAGAAAGTGGAGATGAAATTATGATTGGTGTCAATAAATATCCTGTTCCATATGATGATGTAACTGATGTTTTTAGAACCAGTAAGAAAGCTATTTCCATTGAAATTGATCGAATTAATAAGTTAAAAGCCAGACGAGATAACAAAAAATTAGAAAAGATCTTAGACAAATTGCGTGACGTGTGCGAAAAGGAAGAAAATGTTATGCCCATTATAATGGAAGCAACAAAAGAAGGAGCAACTGTGGGTGAAATTTGTGATATCTATAGAGAAATTTGGGGTATTTGGGAACCTCCCTTAGCAATTTAAATTCTGAGGAGATTATATAATGAGTGATAAAAAAATAAGAGTGCTAATGTCAAAACCCGGTATTGATGGGCATTGGCGGGGTGGTATTGTTGTCTCAAGAGCCATAAGAGACGCCGGTATGGAACTTATCTTTGGGGGTTTTCAAAACACTCAACAAATTGTCGCAGCAGCAATCCAAGAAGATGTTGATGTTATTGGTTTAAGTATACATTCTGGCGCTCATTTTGCTTATACACAAGAAGTTATTGATCTACTTAAAGAAAAGGGTGTATTTGATGATATAATGATCCTATTGGGGGGAGTGATACCCGCGAAAGATTTTCCAAAATTAATAGAAATGGGTGTAGCGAATGTGTACGGCCCTGGAACTCTTACAAAAGATATTGTCGAATTTATCAAAACTAATGTCAAAAAATAAAAAAGTCATATAATATTTTTTTTTACATATATTACAAAATAAAAGTTATTTTTTGAAGGAGTTGCTTTTTTTTGAAGAAGGAATATGACATCAATACATTGATTACTAAATTTAAAAACAATGATAAAATTGCTTTAGCCAGATTAATTACAATAATAGAAAATGAACCGGATAAAGTTCACGAGATATTCAAGCATTTTGAAAATATAAAGAATGAATCCTACATTGTTGGAATTACAGGTTCTCCTGGCGTTGGGAAAAGCACGTTAACAAATGAAATCACTAAAAGATTTTTAGAAGAAGGAAAATCTGTTGGTATTATTTGTGTTGACCCTACATCTCCTTTTAGCGGAGGTGCATTTTTAGGAGATAGAATACGTATGACTGATATATCACTTCACCCCAATGTATTCTTAAGAAGCCTTGCTTCAAGAGGATATAAAGGAGGAATTTCACGGGCTGTTTTTGATATCAGCCTGTTATATGAAGCATTCGGAATGGATATTATAATTATAGAAACTGTTGGTGTTGGCCAAGCTGAATTTGACATTTACAATCTGGTATATACTGTAGTTGTAATTTTAGTTCCTGGATACGGTGATGCTATTCAGATGCAGAAAGCAGGCATAATAGAAATTGGGGATATCTATGATGTAAACAAGAAAGATTTGGGTGGTGAAGATATAGCTGTTCAAATTGAAATGATGCTTGATGATACAATTTTCCAAAGTGGCTGGAGACCACCAGTCTCAATGACTAACTCAATCTCTGGAGAAGGGGTAGATGATTTAATGCAAAATATATTGGATCATAAAGAGCATTTAGAACTATCTGAAAATTTAATGGAAAAAAAGAAAAATAGATTCTCCTACAAAATTAAAGAATTAATTAATTCTAAACTAGAAAAAATAATATCAGAAAATTTTCTTGATGAAAAGGGGATTGCAAATCTTGTAAAAAATGCGCTGGCTGATGGAAAGTTTAAAATTTATGAACTAATTCATAATCAGTTTAAAAACATTAAATTTGAGGTAAAAAATAAGGAATAACCATTTTTTAGAAAACTTGCTGAGTTCAAAGAAGCTAATTTTCCAAGATTTTCTGTTTCTGGAGATTTAAAATGTCTGAATACAAGTATTATTATTCTTAAGCAGTATTATCCGTTTGGGAATATTTATAAAACAGAAGTATATGTTTTAAACGGTGATAGAAATAAGTATTCAAAATTGCTGGGAATTCAAAAAGTGCGGAAGAGAAACAGGTGGATCAAAAGTCCCCGATCTAGGAGTTTGCCCCGCTTCCACTTTCGTTAAGGCTGACGGTTTTTGTGGGGGAAAAAATGGGGGAAGGGCATGTGCTTATATAGCAGGAACATTTTGCGCAGGTACTATTCAGGGGACCTATAAAGATAAAGAAAAGAATTGTGGCCAATGTGAGTTTTATCGGTTATTAAAATCTGAGAACAACGAAGCTTCAGTTCTAGCTTTTCATAGATATATTGATCAAGTAAAATAATTTTTTATTGTAATTATTTGTTAAAAGACTATCAATTTGTCTGATAGTTTTAGAAATCACTCTCTTTACATGGAATTGATTAAAGTTTAATATTTTTCTAAATTCTAAATTCCATCAGATTAAATTTCATAAAAAAAATTATACATAAAAATTGTTAAAGTATGCCTGTTTTAGGAATAGATTACGAAAAATGCAATTATTGTCAAATTTGCTATAATGCGTGCACGAGATATTTCAGAAGGGATCGAGAGCAAAACAAAATGGTTTTTGAAGATCCTAATAATCTCTGTGATTCATGTGGACGTTGCGTCGCGAGATGTAAATTGAATGCTATAATTTATGAGGATCTTGGGGAGATGCTTTCTTTTGATGAAGTTCAGGACCCGAGTAAACTCATCTCATATGATGCAATGCATAAGTTTATGAGTGCAAAACGGTCAATAAGAGGTTTTAAGAAGAAAAAAGTCCCAAAAGATATTTTAGAAAAAGTCTTAAATTCAATGAAATATGCCCCTACTGGTGCTAATATACGAACTCTAAGATGTACCTTAATATCTGATGAAGAAAAAATTAAAGAACTTTCAGATGTAGTTATGGATTCAATAATCGGTTCAAGCAATCCAAGATATAGTGAAAATATGAGAAAAGCCCGAAAAAATGAGATAGATACTATTTTCTATAAAGCTCCTCATGTATTGATAATGCATTCTAGAAACCCAGGAGATGCTATGAATTCTACAATAGCTCTTACATATGGAATGCTTAGTGCTCAAACTCTAGGGTTAGGATCTTGTTGGATTGGGTTAGCTCATGGAGTTCTAACCTCTAATAAAGAAGTACGCGAAAAAATTGTTAATATCCATGGTCATGTTTGGGGTGTTATAATCATTGGGTATCCTACTCAAATTTATTATCAAGTTCCTCCAAGGCCAGATATAAAAACTAAAGGATTAGGCGAATTAAACTAAATATTATTAAATAAATTTATTTAGTATTTTTTTATTGATAGGAAATCTAAATAGAGTTCGGGTTATCTTAAGATTTAAATTGTAATAAAAGACAAATTTTATAGAGATTATGAACGCGCATGAAAGGGTCATTAAAACATTGAATCATGAAGAACCCGATCGAATCCCCCTTTTCTGTCAAGCAATAATGCCTGTTTTCGAAAGTAACCTATTGGAATATTGGGGTGATGAATATACCCATGAAGAGAAGTATGTTTTATATAATAGTGATTATAATGTAAAAAGAAAATTAGGATTTGACCTTTGCTGGGGATTTGGAGTTGTCCCTGTAAAATTATCTCGAAAATTTTTAAAGGAAAATCCCACTCCGAAATTAGATGACCCAAATAAATTTGTTGACATCGATGGAAGGATATACTTAAGAAATCCTGAATTTAATATGCCATGGTATATGGAAAATTATATCTCAACAGAAGAACTTGCAGATCAATTCCATGAAACATATTATTCAATAGAATGGGAAGAAAATTCTGCTTTTATACCAAAACTTAATAAAACCTTAGAAGATTTTCCGACTAACGAAATTGTTCCTTGTGCTCATATTTCTAGTATCCTAGAGCCCATCTGGGAGGGAATAGGATTATCATTATTTACAAAGTTATTAAGGAAGAAAAAAAATAAACTCAAGAAATATATTGATTTAAGAACCAAGGTCGCTGTTGCTGGAGCGAAGATACTGGCTGAAACGGATTTTGACGTTTTCTTTCTTTGTGATGACACAGCTTTTAAAAATAGAACCATGATTAACCCGAAAGACCACAGGGAACTTATAATTCCTGCTTATAAAAGAATTCTTCATGAATTAAACAAAGCAGGAAAATACGCAATTTTTCATTCCGATGGTTATACAGAACCATACTTTGATGGGTTGATCGAGGCAGGATTTAAAGGGGTTGAATCTTTAGAACCAATGGCAGGAATGAATTTAAAGCACCTAAAGGAAACATATGGGGATAAGCTCTGTTTGATTGGAAATATCGACGTTTCAAAATTATTACCATTTGGTACAACGAAAGAGGTAACTCAATCAGTTAGAAAATGTATAAAAGATTCAGGAGAAGGTGGGGGCTATATAATAAGCGCGTGTACGGATATAACTAATGCGTGCAAAATTGAAAATGTTTTGACAATGATTTCAGCAACAAAGAAATATGGGAAATACCCGTTAAAGACTTAAATCATCTCTAATTTAATTGGTAGAATATATAAGAACTAAAAAAAAATAAATTATTTTAGTCAAAATTAAAATTAACCTAAATTACCTTTTAGCTTTTCCCGTTTCTTTCACAGTTTCAAGGAAATCAAAGACTTCTTTTAAAAAACCCTTAGTATTTTCTATATTAGTCATGTGACCAAGACCAGGCATAACTACATGTAGATTATCAGGGATCTCTTTTGCCATAATCTCGCTTGCACTCAGGAACACGATGTCAAATTCACCAATCAAAATTAGTGTAGGACATTTAATTTGTCGTAGACTTTCAACTCTATGATCAGGATCAGTGTAAAAAACACTTCGGAAGTGTGCTAGAGCTTCACGATCTTGAACTCTCATTACCTCTTTCCAAACATCCCACATTCGGTCGGCATCAGGATGTTCTGCCATTTTAAACAAGAATTCTCCTGGATTCTTACGAGAAGCTTGTATTATGTCATCAAGAGAAGAATTACGGGCCCAGTTGCTATATGCTTCAATCTCCTCCTCTGAGGGTGTTGGGGGCGGGTTCTTTATGTAATAATCTGGCATTGTAGCCGAACCCGTATCCACAAGCATTAGACTGATAAGTCGCTCGGATCTGGTCATAGCATAGCGTACTCCAACCATACCGCCAGTGGCATGAGTTAGGATGTGAAATTTTTCAATTCCTAGATGATCAGCAAGAGCGTCAAAATCAGTGGCCATTGTATCTACGTCATAGCCATAAGGTTCACTTTCTACTACAGTTCGACCGTGTCCTCTCATATCCATTGAAATCATACGGTATTTTTCAGTTATTTTTTCGGTAACACCGGACTCGCTCCAATATATGGTATTTTCGCTTAAACCATGATTTGCTATTATCGGCTCCCCATTGCCTACATCTTCATAATATATCTTTATATTATCTCTTTTAAAAAAAGGCATTATTTTTCCTCCTTACTTTTAAAATTTAATTAATATTAATAAATTAATTAAGTTTAACTTTACATATATATAAAACTCAATAGTGTTGGATTCCTTTCCCTTTGGAAGCGAATAGTTAGAAGATTTATTATCATTTTATCCTTTTGAATCCAGCTGTTTATCTTAGGAAGTTATAAATTTCCTGTAACTCTTTTTTTCTCATCAATAGCGATGAGTTCTTGCGCATAGACTCCATATAATTTTTTATACACACTTACATTATGCATGATTGGCTCTTTTACCTCAGTGAATCTTATCATATTAGTTATTGCATTATCTAAGCTTTCATATCTCTTGGAATTATAAAAGACCAATATTGCAGCACCTAAAGCAGCAGCGTCTTTTACTTCTGGGATTAAAATCTTTTTTGAGGTGACGTCTGCAAGAATCTGTGCCCATAATGGACTGTTCATGGCACCCCCATCAGCTCTTATTTCGGATATTTTTCTTCCTCCTATAGCCTCTAAGATTTCAAGAAACATTTGAGCACCTAAGCAAGCAGATTCCATGATAGCACGGATAAAGTGAGCTCTTGTATGATTCCATCCTAACCCGTGAATAGTACCTTTTCTGAACATGTATAAAGGTATGAATAGTAAACCTTCACTACCAGGTGGTATAGTTGATGCTTCATTTGCTAACATATCATAAACATTTTTTTTTCCTTCAGAACTTTGGTTAACTTGGAATTGAGAAAAATTATCTTTAAACCATTTCAGTGTAGAACCTGCTCCAAATATAGCGCCTTCAATATTCCACTTTCCTTTAATAACGGAGGGATAAGAAAAAATTGGGGCTTTTTTAGATGGTTTTATCCGGTTATCAGTAACATAATCAACAAATGCCCCCGTTCCAATGGTAACTTTTGCTTGATGTGTTTTTATTACCCCTAATCCTAAAGCAGAACATTGTTGATCTCCCCCCCCCATAAATATTGGAGTATTTTGATTTAACCCTAATTCATTTGCAGCTATATTAGATAATTCTCCTATAACTTCTCCATAGAAATAGACATCAGGCCATAGGTCAATGGGGATTTTATATTGTTCCGATAAATTCTCATCCCATTTTAACGTGTTATAATTTAAGATTCCCATTACTCCATTTGTAGGATCAGTTGCCATTATGTTGCATAATCTATTATAAATATAGGTATCTGTATATGCAATTTTAAATATCTTTTTGAAAACCTCTGGCTTATTCCTTTTAATCCAGAGAACTTTTGGAACTGTTCTACGTGATCCCTCTTCTGAAAGCCAATCTTTCGCACTTGTCTCTTCTCTCCCATCCATCCAGGTTAAAGCAGGATGTAATACTTTTTTTTTTTTATCAAGGAATGTAATAGTTTGTCTCTGAAAAGTACCAGAAATTCCAATTATATCATTAATGTTTACTTTCTGCGAAACTAGATTACAAGTCTTTCTTATTGCATCCCACCAGATAATAGGATCTTGCTCTGAGATACCAAATGGCTGTTTTACAAAGGGATATTCTTTATAAGCTCTCGCAATTTCCTTTCCGTTGATGTCGAAAATGATTGTTCTCGCACCAGTAGTTCCAACATCAAAAACACATGCTAATTCACTCATACACAACACATTTAAATTGTTTTAAGTGGTTAATAAATCAAAAAATTAAATAGATTTTCTAACTAAAATTTTAACTATAGCTTTTAATAAAACTAAATCAGTAAAGAACTTTAATCACATTTATTAAGTTAAAAGATTAATTCTCAAGAATATTTTGAAAAAAAAGATTTTAGAAGAATAGTAATCATGGAAGACCTAGCAAAAAAATTATTTGAAAAAAGGTGGAATTTCAAAAATAGAGGCACTATTATCATTAAATTACAGAATACTGAATACGATGTTTTAATCATTGGTGGAGGTATTACTGGAGCAGGAATTGCACGAGAAGCTGCAATGAGGGGCTTAAGAGTGGGTTTAGTGGAGATGCAAGATTTTGGAGCAGGCACTTCTTCTAGAAGCTCAAAATTAGCTCATGGTGGGCTTAGGTATCTCGCTTACGGAGAGATAAATTTAGTTAAAGAAGCAACAACTGAGAGAAACTGGATGAGAGCTCATATTCCTCACTTAATCAGACCTGTACCATTTATGTGGGTCAACTGGAAAGACGATACTTTAAATAAAAAGTACATAGAATCATCTCTACAACTTTATGATTCATTAAGTGATGATTCACAAAAATTTAAAAACTTGAAAAAGTATCAATGGTTTTCAGCAGAAGAGCTACATAAGTTAGAACCCGAAATTAAAGATAAAATCGGTGAAGGAGGTGCTGTATATTATGATAACAATGTGGATGATGCTCGACTAACGATTGAAACCTTGAAAGAAGCTGTGATCAGGGGAGCTGATATTATCAGTTACTGCAAAGTTGTTGAGTATATTACAGAAAAAGATAAGATAATTGGGGTCAAATGCCAGGATCTGGAAAATAATAAAGATTTTAATATAAAAAGTACTTTAATGGTGAATGCTACAGGTATTTGGAGTGATGATCTAATCCGTAATTACCCTGAAAATGTACCTAAACCTTTAATTAGACCAACTAAAGGTGTCCACTTAATATTTAAAAGAAAACAAATACGAAACGAACATGCGGTAATTGTACGTTCTCTATCCCAGGAACGTGGGTTTTTTGTCTTACCTCGAGGTGATTTTACCATAATTGGTACCACAGACACCGATTTTAAAGGAGATCTTGCTAATCCTTTTTGTAGTAAAGAGGATGCAGATGATCTAATTAATTCTGTGAAATATTATTTCCCTAATGCTGATATAGGATATAACAATATTATAGCAACATATGCCGGGATCAGACCTTTAGTTAAAGAGATTGGGAAGTCAGAGAGGAATATTTCTCGAAAACATCTAATTTTCTTCAATAAGCATGGATTACTTTCAATAGCAGGAGGAAAATTAACCACTATGAGAAAAATGGCAGAAGATTTACTAGAAATTATTGCAAGAGAGCAAATTTTTTCAGATATTACTCAAGATAAAGGATTTTCAAAACAAAAATTTCTTATTGGACTAGAGCATGAAGAATGGCAAGAATTTCTCAAACAAAATGATATTGGATTAGATTATACGATTACTCATCATTTATTTCAACAATATGGTCGTGGTGCTATTGAAATAATGAAACTTATTGTAAAAGAACCAAATTTAGCTGAAAAAATAGTAGATGAAAATGATTTCATCAAAGCAGAAATAATTTACATATTACGTTATGAATTAACAACCCATTTAATAGATGTATTTTGCAGAAGGACAGAAATGAGTTTGTTTATAGATCATAGAAAATCTTCTGAAGTTGCTGGAATTGTTGCCGATTTAATGGCAAAAGAATATTCTTGGAGTGAAGAAAAAAAGAAAATGGAGATTCTACATTATATAGAGTACGTTAAAAAAACCGTGTCATTCATCTAAAAAAAAAAGTCTTCTCATAAAACAAAAAATTGCGGTACCTGAAATAAATCCTATATTAAAACTTCAGAACTTAATCTCAAATGAAAAAGATTTAAGTAAGTAATGAAATTTTAATATAACAGAATCATTAATTTATCTAATTTTTATTTAAATCCACAATCCTATCTACATTATGAGGAAAAAACTATGGTCCAGACATTAAATGAACCTATTGTTAAAGAACCCATTGCTAATCCAACAGCGACATGGGCTAAGCATTTTACGATAAAACCATCACCAAGGGTTGAAATACTACGACAGCGATACTTGAATATACGGAATAAAGTAATCATTGATGTCGCACGTAATCGAACCCAGAGCAGGAAGGAAACTGAAGGAGAACCGTTAATCACTCGACGGGCTAAATCTTTTGCAGCCATTGTTAAAGGGGTACCGACAAACATTTATCCTGATGAACTTTTCGTAGGGTGGTTATTTTCTGAGCCACGGGGTACTGAAATCCCCTTTTATTCAATTCCTTATACAGCTTTTGGGCTGGAAAAGGAATTAGATACTCTGAGTACTAGAACAATCGATCCGTTTCTTATCGATGACGAAGATAAGAAAATTTTAAGGGAGGAAATCTATCCCTATTGGAAGGAACATCACTTTATGCCAACCATACCTCCGGAAGCAAAGAAATTAGGAATAAAATATGCCATTCCATCAGCAAAAGTTGACCATTATGTTGTTAACTACCCAAAAGTGCTGAAAAAGGGTCTTTTGGGAATAAAGCGAGATGCCGAGGAAAGATTGGATAGATTAAACCTAAGTGATTCGGAAGAGGTTAAAAAGGTTCCCTTCCTTGAGGGTGTTATCTTAGCATTAGAAGCAGCTGCCGAGATCGGGAAGAGATTTACGGTTAAAGCAAAATCCCTCACTGAAGTGGAAGAGGATGACAAGAGAAAAGCTGAACTTTTAAAAATTTCCGAGATCTGCGAAAATGTCCCAGCAAATCCAGCGAATTCATTCTACGAAGCGCTACAATCAGTCTGGTTCATTCATATGATGCTCGGATGGGAGTTGTCATTTCACGGTGGAATAAGCCTGGGAAGAGCCGATCAATATTTATACCCATTCTATGAAAAAGATATAACAGAGGGAAGAATTACTAAGGAACAAGCCCAAGAGTTGATTGATTGTTGGTTTATGCGATTCTCTCAGTCGTTTGGTCTTTGGACTAAAGGAGGATTTATTTCGCAATACACACCCGGTCATCATGTTGATATTGGAGGTTTAAAAGCCGATGGAACAGATGCCAGCAACGAGTTGTCATACATGTTCATTGAAGCGATAATGCATACTCCTGGGATGGTAGAACCTGCGATCGGCCTTTTAGTCCACAGTAAAACACCAGATGATCTGCTAATAAAAGCTTGTCAACTTACTTCGGTGGGGAGCGGAAATCCCCAATATATCAATCACGATGTTCTGGTAAATAATCTTCTTGGACGGGGAGCCACCGTTGGAGGACGACCGGTTACATTGGAGATGGCCCGGGAATTCGGCGGCTGCGTAGGTTGTCATGAACCCAGTTTGCATACGATGGAAGGCGGATGGGCAGTTAACCAATCACAGTTACTCGCTCTTACCACGGAACTCGTGATGACTAATGGCTGGAGCCGAATTTTCGGTAAAAGAAGAGGATTAGAGACAGGTGATCCCAAACAATTTAAATCTTTTGAAGAGGTAAGAGATGCATTTCGTAAGCAAGTTGTTTTTGAGATGAAAAGAGGAGCAATCGCCTCTAACCTCGGTGAACAATTACTTCAACCAACCATTTTTACATCAGCCTTAACTGAAGATTGCATTGAAAATGGTAAATGTAGAGAAGAAGGTGGTGCGCGATACAGTCTCGGTGCGGTTACTACATTAGGAACAGTCGATGCGGGTAATTCCCTCGCTGCAATTAAGAAGCTGGTGTATGATGAAAAAAAGATTACTATGGATCAGTTGTGTCAGGCACTAGAAAGTAATTTTGAAGGATTTGAAGATATCCATAAGATGTGCTTGGAAGCCCCTAAGTTCGGCAATGATGACGATTATGCAGATGAACAGGTAGTCTGGGTAAGCCACCTAGTCGCAAAGGAAGCAATGAAATACAAAACAACATATGGCGGAACAAAATATGCCTATCAAGTGCCAATGTCATCTTATGTGCCACATGGCCTAATGGTGGGAGCACTTCCCTCAGGAAGAAAATCTGGAGCACCAGTTTCAGACGGAGTATCTCCAACAACAGGTAGTGATATAAACGGCCCAACGGCGGTTATCAAATCCGTCGGAAAAATAAATAACGCAGAGTTATCCCTCGGTCAATCTCTTAATATGAAATTAGATCCTGTTATTTTTGAATCAGATGAGGGTATTAAAAGGTTAGCAAACCTTATCCGTGTATTTGTAGATCAAAAGGTCGACCACATTCAGATTAACGTCGTTTCTGCTGAGACACTGAAAGCTGCTCAAAAAGAGCCTGAAAAGTATAAGGACCTTGTGGTCAAGGTGGCAGGATATAATGCCCGGTTTGTGGATCTGCACAAGCTGGTTCAAGACAGTATCATTGCTCGAACGGAACACGGACTGTAGAAGAATGAAGAGCTTAGGTTACCGTTGATTTAATTTTTATACTGAGTTAAACATTCAATTCAGGATTTTTGATAATGAAAATTTCGGTTATGAGCGATTTTCACTTGATTTTATTTAAAATGTTAATCTGTTATAATTTAAATTCCATTCCCAAATCTCAACCAAATAGAAAAAATTCTGGTATTTTTAGTATCATTTCATTTTCATTTCAGTATAATTGAGTGTAATTTAAAGATATTTCTAAGTATTTTTTTATTCTAAACTTTTATAATTTTCTCATTAAAAGATGTAAACCTTCACATTTTTTTATCTGCAAAGTGTATAGATCAAAATAATCTAGTTTTATTATTTTTACATGGTGGTCCTGGTGCCCCCCTCCTGGGGATGTCAAGTTCACGTAAATATGACACCGAAATAATTAAATATTTTACAATAGTTCATTGGGATTAACGAGGGGCTGGTAAATCATTTAATCATGATATCCCAGTTGATTCAGTAACTTTAGATAGATTTGTTGAGGATTTCTTTAAAACATTTTAGTATGATGTGATATTTAATATTTTTTCTAAATGATAAGATACAATTGATTATATATTGGAAACAATTGATTCGATTCAATTGCTTTATTAAACCTTTTGAATGCCAAATAATTTTTCTCGACCTAAAAGAAGAATATTAAACTTATCTAT
>LAZR01001165.1_pt1 | contig 17173 bp, 30 predicted proteins | sample 329461 | NCBI WGS metagenome assembly LAZR01 (sample SAMN03002196, study PRJNA259156) | marine sediment metagenome | biome: sea floor; feature: Hydrothermal impacted sediments; material: marine sediment; isolation source: Loki non-amplified sample from Loki's castle hydrothermal vent sediment ...
GAGCAGCCGAAAGAGAATGGTCGTGGCTGGTGGATAATAAGGTGCTTGAATAATGAGTGTTGGGCGCACCTGAAGATGATAAATAGGGAAAGGGATGATGTGGTCGCCAGATGGAATAAACGAGTGCCGATATACGAACATGTCGTGTGTGGAGGATGGGAAACAGGTCTCGACGTGACCGAGGAGATGCCAAGATGACGAAGAAAGGTTCTGGAAAGGTAAAAATTAAAAAGGGAAAGCTGGCGATTGAAAGTGCTCCTGGGGTGGAGGTTGAAAAGATAGGGGAAGTCCCTTCGCACGAGGCTGTGCTTGAAGCCATCGAGTTACTCAGATCACCTTCGATTGGCGCACTCCATAATCGGGGTAGTTCTGATGTGTATATTTGGGACACGATGGAGCGCATGAGGTTTGTTGAGGTTGAAGGAATCCAGATCTACTACACGTTTCCTCTGCCGAGCCTTAACGATTTTGCCGAGCCAGTCGAATTGAACAGCGTTTTCAGCGTTGATCTTCTCACCGGAAAATCTTCTTCTGTAGGAAAACTTGAGACCGAAGGGTTTATCGCAACTGAGGATCCAGTTGAAGAGGATGCACCCTCAATGGAGGAACTTACTGTGGATGATGGCTTGTATCCCCCTGTCGATGACAACCCCGATGATTAAGTTGGTGGATTGGCACGACCAGTAAGGAGATTTTATGAGTATGCTTCCCTTGGGGGTTGGTGCAGGTTCGGGGGATATGGAGTCTGTTCTTTATGACCCGATCGGTATTAAAGAACAGCTTGTTGGCCTGACTGCTATACAGATCCTCACGAATAAAACCCTAACCGATGGTGTCTTCAATGGCACTGTTTCGGGTACAGGTATCCTAGATGAGGATGATCTTGTTAGTGATAGCTCTCTTCATCTTGCTACTCAGCAAAGTATTAAAGCATACGTTGATACAGAGAATCTGAATTATCTTTTGTTGAGTGGGGGCACAATGGTTGGCGTTAACTCCACTACGTTCTTCCAAATCCAACAAGTGGATACCACGGTTGTATTCAATGTAGATACTGTTAATGAAAGGGTGGGGATAGGGACTATACCATCTCAGAAATTCAGCGTAGCAGGAATTAGCGGTGATGAATTTCTCTTTGGCTTTGATAATGCAGACGTAAGCAATGCAGAAAGCGGCCCAAGTTCAAAATTCTATCGAAGAGCGGCAGAAGGAGATGATTATTTTGAGCTTGTAATAGACCAATTTAGAAGAGGACATTTTGACGTATACACAACTGGAGACTTTCTATTTACTAAACAAATAGCTGGTAATGTTGCCATTGGGTCTGTAAATGGTCATGTAACTTTCAATCGTGGAGGGACGGGAAATGTTGGAGTGGGGATAGTAATCCCTCTAGCTCGTTTCCACATCAAAGGATCTCAAGACAACCAACAACTCATAATCCAAGCCCACTCTACACAGACAGCTAATATCTTCGAGATACAAGACAGTGCAGGCAACCCTTTTATTTCTGCCAAAGGTGCAACAGATGGAATAGACTATACTCCTGGTTCAGATACGGACACGGATTTAATAACAGTCAATGTAACTGGAACTCCGAGATTTTGGTGGAATCAAGTTACGGATTCTTTTGAAATGAATAAGAGCCTTACTTTGCCAGGGGGTTCGCTCAAAATAGGTGGTTATATTATCGAGGAAGATACTTCTGATAATGACGGTTTAGAAATGGCGGGTACTTTTCATATTCATGCAAGTGGGGGAATATCTGGCAATATCTGCATTCACGAAGGTACAGAGCCGCCCGTTAGTGTTACAGGAGAGGGGCATAGGATATGGGCGGATATCGCTAATAACCTTCTATGGCAAGATTCAGCAGGGGTAAGCACCGTTATTTTTACCGGCGACCCCATGACGGGGGCATTGGTTATTGATATAAATGCGCTTCCTGCTTTGTTGGTTGAGCAAAGCGGAGTACACGATAATACGCTAGTTGTAGATACTACTAATGGGAGGGTGGGGATAGGGACAGCCTCACCAACACATAAGTTGAATGTAGTTGGAGATGTTTATTTTGACAATAATTTATCTGTTGAAGGGTTAACAGTTAGAAATGGAGTTTCGCTGGGATTTGGAGACTTGGTATCTGAGCAGAACCCTGATGTTGTTGATGCAATTAGAATAAAAGCAACTGCTTCTGATGTGGATGTTGTTCTTGGGGATCCAACAGGCTACTTTTCTGTTTGGAACGTAGTAGATGATACTGCTGTTTTTTATGTTAATAACCTTGGAAACACAGACATAGCAGGAGATTTCACAACAATAGGCACAGGGATTTTTGGAGATTTGGTTGTTGATACTGATACTCTTGTTGTTAATAAAACTAATAATAGAGTGGGTATTAGAACAGACTCACCATATTCTGCATTTCATATTAAAGCAAATATTGCTGGAACAGTTGGGTCTCACCCAGCAGGGCAATTAATTATTCAAAGTCCTACTAATAGTGTATTCGCTAATGCAGTTATTACTGGTTATGAATCAGATGGTGATGGAAATCCCGACCAACAACTTTGGTATCTGGGAAGCTCGTCAAGCAGCAGTTCGGATATTATTTATTTGAATCGAAGAAATGCCAGGCTTATGCTTGGAACAAATGGTGTTACTCGTATAACAATTTTAGGTAACGGCAATGTTGGCATTGGGACTATCTCTCCAATTGGGAAATTTCACGTGAGCGGGGATGCTGAGCCGAATTTGTTTGTAGTTGATGCCGGTGAAGATGAAGTTAGAATAGGAGATTGGGATACAAATTATACAGCTTTTGCAGTTAGCGGTCTTCAAACTATGGTTGGTACGGCAAGGGTGTATAAGGAAATTCAGATCACAGTCGAAGGTCTCAAGCCAGGTGCGACAGCACCAACCGAAGCAATTATTGGAAACTACTCAGTCTTGCAGTTTGCAGGAGTAGGATCAACTGATGAAGTTTTTACAATCTTCCATATACCTAACGATTGGGCTGAGGGAACTGATATTACAGTTCATATCCATTGGGCACCTACTAATGCAAATGCGGGTAACGTTCTCTGGCAAATGACTTGGGATGCCACAGAATCAGACAACAATGAATTCATTAGTGATGCGGGGACAACTGTTTCGATCTCGGATGCAACTCAGTCTTTGCAAGACGAGTTGTTAGAAAGTGGTAATATGACAATTTCAGGTGCTAGTTTGACGCTTGAAGATACGATAGGTATTCGGATATTTAGAGTCCCCAGTGGCCCTGATACTTACGCCTCTCCGGCTTCGCTGGTATTTGTTGAATTTAGATATACGTCCGACAAATTAGGATTAGCGACATGAGATTTATATCGACTTATATGTTGATTATGTAAGTCTAATATGCTCCCTTCGAGGAGTAATCTAACAAATCTAGGAGATTTAAAATGACTAAGATTCCAACGAACGTCCCGATCATCAGTATTCTTGATGGTCAGCAAGTCAAGCTCGACGATACCCCCGCAACCCTCAATGATGTAATAATGCGTGCATTACTCAATATCATTCAAGGTGAAAAGCTTTCGGGTGAAGATTCTTTCAAGCGATATCAAATTGCTACAAAGTTCGCAGACAAACCAATGTCTGTTGACTTAACTTCCGAAGAGATTGTTTTTATCAAAAAGGCAATTGGAGATACTTTCGGTCCTGCAGTTGTAGGTCCCGCTTGGGACTTTCTCGAGGGAGGAAAAGAAGACAAACTAAAGAAGGGAAATAAGAAATCAGATTCTGAAGAGCCATCTGAACTGAAGGAGTAACATCTTATGCCTATCAATCAAATAGGTGATGCATCAACAGTTGTAGTTGTCTTCTTAGCAAACAAGGTTGGTAAGACAGGTTTGACTGTGACTGTGGATGTCTACGAAGTAGTCTCTGATATTAGTTGGACAAAGATTGTCACCGACGGTGCTGCATCAGAGATTGCTTCGGGCCTTTACGCATATACTATTGCTACAGGCCTTGTCGATGCAAAAGCCTTATACATCGTTCTCTTCAAGACCACGGATGTAACTGTCACCCTCAAACAAATTCCTACAATGTGGTCCATCGGGAATCCGTGGGTGGAAAACATCGATGATGCTATCTCAGATATTCCTGGTCTTGTTTGGGATGAAACTCTAGTCAACCATTCGACTGTGGGCTCCATAGGTCTTGCAGTTGCTCAACTCCTAGGAATTACAGGCCAGAATGTAAAATGGTCCTCAATGTCATTCGATGCCAACCACAATATGATTGGAGCTACGATCACTCAGTACACCGACAAGACGTTAGTTACCCCGCTTCGAGCCTGGACAGTGACCGCATCTTATGACACAGATAACGAGCTGCTTTCTTACGATCTCAAAGAGGTTTAGGTGAGTAAAGCAAGTCAGATCGCATCCAAAGGCCGGGTGGGTGTACCCTCTGCCGTTGAGATCGCATCCGGTGGTAGAATCCTTGGCATTGGCAATCTTTTAGAAGTCCTTGCTTATTGGCTCACTTTACCCCTTCGACCTATCCACCTAGCACTCAATCACAGATCGATTGGGCTGAGCCTTCAGGCCATTGCTCTTTCTTTAAGAGTGGTAGCCCGAGACGCGGTTGCAAATCTCTTTAAGAAAGTACTGCCGACTTTGCCAGTAATTGAAGAACTGAAGCTGGTTGATCGATCTATCGTTTTAAGTTTACTGCCGAGGGAGTTGTCCCTCGAAGGAGATTATAGTATGTCAAGCAATCGTGAATTTATAGAATCTCAAGACAGCAATCTCGAGATCGGGGAGAACGAAGCAGTTGAATTTCCATTCAATATTCCGGAGTCGTGGCAATCAGATCCGCATTCCCCAGACACGCCTACCTTTGTTCTCGAGAATGAAGCTGGTGATGACGTGACAGGCACATTCGCATCTGGGGACCCAACGGTGGTGGCAGGTAAGTACACCTCACCTCTTTTATCAGGCTTGACCAAAGGAGAGGTGTATAAAATGATTTGTGGGTGGGACGACTCCCCCAACACCCTCGAGGCATTTGGTTGGTTGCGCTGCACGTAGAATAAGGTATAATCTTTCTATAAACTAAGTCCTCAAGGAGGCGTGATGGCAATACCTATAATCTGTTTCGATTGTCGAACGGAGTATGTACCGAAGCAACAAAATGCGATGGTAGGAGTGGTGAAAGAATCTGTCGCAGAAGATGAAATCGCAAGTCCAAAAGAATTATGGAGAGCAGGCGCATTGGAATGCCCTGGTTGCGGGAGTATTGTATTTGTGAAGATGGAAGATAAACCAGCGATCTCTGAGGGTGATCCTGGCTTTGCTCTCGAGTTGACTGATTGGATGGATTCTGATTGGTACTTATTGGAATTTCCTACCTGGGTAGATGGCTTGAGAAAATACTGGCAGGGTTTTGCTTTACTGATAAACGGGTGGATTACTGGCACTGTTATCAGTGCTCTTAAAGTGAAGCTAACAAAGACACAGCAACAACGAATGACCTTGATGCTGGCTCGGCAAGTTAGAAGCCTTTTGGCAAAGATGCGAAAGAAACGACCTGAGATCAACAAACTAATAAAGATGATGGAGAAAGACTTATGAGCTTCTGGGAATGGTATCGATTACTTGAATGGCCAGTTAAGATTTTAGTAGGTGCAGGGATCGGTCTCTGCGTATTTGCTATAGTGGTGGGAGTCTTTTCTTGGTTGAGTTCTTTGAGGGATAAATGATTCTATAGATTTTCAATTACGGAGTAGAAAGGAAGTATATAATGGACACCAAACCGCTGGAGATATCAGAAGCTTACAGATCAGGGGAGCCTCCTTCTGCACTGCTTGCTGTTATCAAAGACGACCGCTTAAATGTCAAAACCTTCGAAGTTAATAACAGATCTAAGCATGGCATTCTATTTACTAATCATTTGCCTTGGAATCTAGAGCGAATATGGTTTGCTGATGTTTGGTATGGGAAAATCCCTTTCTGTAAAACGCTCTTGCTTATCAATGTAATTATATGGGTGCTCTCCAAATGGGGATGATCTGCAATTTTGCCGATTGTCACAACACACTGGCACAACGTTGGAGATGGTGTGAGCTACTGTAGATTCGGGACAAATTCTCACGTTTATGTTGCTGGTTCGCTTTTTGGTGGAATAGATTGCTTGGCTTGCATTCTTCATTCCGAAGGAATGACCGCTACCTTTCAAACAAGAACTGAAATGATAGCGCATCTTGAAGAACACAGAAATGCAGGGCATTCAGTTGAGGAGCACCCTTTCAATAGACTAAGAGAAGAAATCGAGGAATACGGGGATTTGATGGAATACAATAAAGGAAATCCTGCGTGAGGAAAAAGATAGGTCGCACTCGAAAGCCACCTGTTAAGAAAGATCGAAAGCTCGATTTTCGATTGTACACGCCAAGGGGTTTGAGACCTAACGAGCGGTATAAACTATTTAAACAAGTTGTTGATGTTTTAAAAGAAGGAGAACGAATGTCAATTCTATCGAACGGCAAAATAGTTGAAGATGAGCAAGGATTTTTGATGCACATGTTGATCGACTCAAAACGGCGCTGGATAAAAGATGATGATCAGTTCATTAAATGGATGGAGGCATTTTATGTTTGGTTGGGGGTGGAGATTCAGTTGGCAAAGACAGGTGAGAAGCAAGAGCTAAGACCGTCTTATATTTCCATCAAGTTCCACGAGACCTCTGCACATTTAATGGTAGATGAACACCCGCCGGAGTCTGATTGGTACATTTGCGGAAACGATGCGGGCGATGAAGCCGTTGCTCATTACACAGCAAATGAAGATCGATGGTCACAGAATGGGGAAGTGATCGAAGGGGTCACTCGTTGGCGAGATCGTGAGCCAAAAGATTAATTCTTGGTTCTACCTTGTTGATGTTCTTTGAATATCTTGCGCCCCAGGCATGATGCAAAATCCCACGTAAAAACGAAGTCAGGTTTTCTCAGCGGGGCTTTTACTATGGTGACCAGTTTACCTTTCTCAGATAATTCGATCAGCCCACACCCGTCCGGAACCTCATCTTCTTTGATGAGGTTTGGCGGTGAGATAAAATAAAACTCGTTTGATATCTCCATTGCGAATTCTCTTTTTGTGGGGTCTTTCATTTCTCTCAAAAAATCGGCTCGAGTTGCTTTTACCTCATAAGAAACACGATGATAGTTTTCTGAGTGCCAACAAGCCATTGCCCAAAAATCAACTATCCTCGAAGCGGAGCCGTAGTTACGAATGCTCTCGAAATAAACCCACCGCGGTGCTCCTGTGTACCCGTTTGTGCTCATCCTCCAATATTTTTCGTTTAGCGCATCCAAAATATCTGAGGTGGACCATATTGGTTTTTTGTTATTGGTTGGCTTTGCTACAAAATCCTCATCACTCAAATCAGCAAGAACAGCTTTCCCTTTCTCGGAGATCACGTAATAATCTGACTTATACGAACCTGGGTCGGTGTCTATTGATTCTATCCACTTATTTTTTAACAAGACCTTTGCTGTGCTGAGCCTGATCTTATGGCCGCCGAGATATTCGCTTCTTGCATTGGCTAGTTCTCCGGAGTGTTTCTCCCAAAGATAAATCTGTGGCCTCGCATATTCTCTGTCGTAAGGTTCATTTAAAGCTCTTAGTCCTACGGCCTGCACTGGTGATGGTTTCTTTTTCATCTCTTCCTTTTGGGTATTTGTTATGGGGATTGTTTCCATTGTTCTGTATAGAAAATCTGAATCTCAACTGGTTTTTCTTGCATTGTGAGAAAGCTGTGTTCACAGATGTCAGCGTAAACCTCGCGGTAACCTCCCCACTTTTGTGTGGTCCCGTCCGACATTTCTACAACAGCGAGTGGGTTACCATAAATACCTGGGAAGTCCTTGAATGGACAAAAAGGGTCATTCAATCCCCCGATACATTTTTCAATAAAAGCATCGATGGCCGCTTCCCATTCGAGGGATAGTGAGGGCCATTCAAGCAAACGGTCAATTTGATGGCACGTCTCATGTAAGCAAGACCCTGGTGTTGTGCAAAGTATTTTCGCTTGCAAATTATCAAGGCTGTAAAAGTATCCTGTGGCGTCTATCAGTTCAGGAGGACACACTTCTAATACTGTAACTACATTGACTGTCTTAACGACCTCAATTATTTTAGGTTCTGAACATCCTAATAATATTAACAAAATTAATGTGCAAATTAATCTTTTCATTTCTTCCTCTTCCTGAATAGAACGCAGATGAAGCACTTCTCCCGCTTGGGGCTGTTGGGGATGAAGGGCTTTCCACACTTGATGCAAATACGGTTACTCAAAGACATTGCTCCAGGTTCAATTTCTCCAGATACAGGAATAACAAAAGCTGATGTTGGAAGTCCAAAGTTATATCTTGTTTCTGGCTTTTTAGGCTCATAGTTAGAATTAACAATTCTCCAGATAACAGCAGGATTTGTTTTGTAGACAATTGCTATTTTAGGATACGAATATTTCTCATATAGCTTAGCAAGATATAATTTAAGTTCCCCCAATGTTGTGAATTTCTTGGGTTCGGGAGAATTTTCAGATATCATTTTCTTTGTGTTGTGGGTCATTGTTCGCTTTAACGCCCAATTACTTGAGAGCAGGTATCTTTACTGAGTAAAGGCATGGAATTTGTTGTTTTCATTATAATCTATGTGGGGTTTTATTCGTTTATTTCACGATTTTTTCTCGTCCTTTGATTTACCAACATAGCGTAATGCGAATGCATCAGATTGCTTTTCTACTTGCTTATAATTGTGATTAACAGCAGGTTCCTTTTCTAGTCGTTTGCAATGATCATAAATTAATTCGCCAAGAAGATGCAGACTAACCCCCCATTTCTCAGCAAGCCAGATGAAAGTCAATCCATTGGTGTGGATCTCCCAACATAAAAGTTCTCCAAAGCTTCCGCCACAACCAGTTGGATGGTCTTCATATTGCTTTTCAATGAGTATGCGAATTCGCTCTAAATACATCATAGACCTCCAAAAATCTGGCTACTCACCGCGACTCTGAAAAGTGCCTAGAAATATGCGTGAGATCGTGGTGGTGGTGTATTCCAGTTGGTCATCAAGCGCATCTTCACCAACCGGGGATAACAGCATGTGGGTCAACTCATGTACAGCCATTTCCTCAAGTGCTTCCTTATCTTCTTTTGAGCAAATTTCTAGGTTGACGTAGATCTCCCCTTTCAGATATCTGAATTTGGCGTAGGTTATCATGGCTGTATCTTCTCCCGCACTTCGAGGCATATCATGGTAATTGTCACAATAAAAGACATCGAACTTCCAACCATAATGAGTGACCAGCCATTCCCACTTTTTGAAATAGAATTGTAGTTTTTTGCGAGCAAATGCTACTTGTTTTTTAGTCATCTTTTTCTCCGATCTGGCTGATTAAGGGCTTCTGAATTAACAGCTGTGAAATAGGCAAGATTAGCGATATCAGCACAGTATTCCAGTATCCCTTCTTGGTCTTTGCTTACTAGCGCATCAAATAGTTTTCCTTGATGCCATATAAATTCATGTGAGACCTTTTCAGGAACTATAGACCATTCTTTCCAGTCACCCTTCTTTTCTTTATTGGCCTCAATCTCGTCTAACATGCAACCAACGAATTCAATTAATCCCTCGCTCTCCCGCAACCTCTTATTCTCCGCCATCAAATCAATAATGCTTTTATGTTGCCAACAACAAAGGCATCGTTCTCCGTCTTCTGTTGGTTCAAATGAAGAAGTCCAGCAAACCCCGCAGACTTTTTGTAATGATTGTAGCTTCTTATTCTCTGCCTCTAATTCTGCAATCCTAGCAATATGAACCTTTGCGTTTTTCTCATACGCTTGATAATGCCCACAATGTCCCCACTCTTCCCAGCAATCCGAGCATAGATCGTCTGTGCAATACCAACAGCTTTCAGGTTCATTTGTTTCTTTGGCGCACTTGTTACAGACGCTCATCCTTCACCTCTCAATCGTTCTAGTTCGGCTTCATCTGCTTTTTTGGTTTCGCAATCATCACAACCCTCTACGCAAAAAGGGTTACAATCTATAAGCCTCGTGTTTTCTTCCCGCAACCTCTTTTTCTCCTTAAGCAAATCCCCTATTTCGCAATCTTTTTTGTGAAGTGCATCCCTTGCATCTGAGAGGGCGGTTAGGATTTCTCTAATCGTTTTGCTTCCAAATATCACATTGCAGTTTTTGCGTTTACCCCTATTCGCTTGTTTCTCAATCTCTCTAAACTCTTCAGGCAAATTCATTTCACTACTCCGTTATGGGGTGGGTTTCTTTTTCCGATAACAAAAAGGTGTCCATCTATACCCCTTCCAATAAATTCTATCGTAAGTATATTTTCCAAAACCTGCCGCTGACCATCTTCCAAATTTTATTACTATCATATTAATTTCCTTTCTACGCCTAGTTGAGTAAGTAAGATATTAATTTCCTTAATTGGCATATTGTTTTCTCTCATATTGTCCGTGAAACTCCAAAACCAATCTCTACTTCGATGAAACAGAAAGATAAGATTGCTGGCTTTTACCTCCCCCTCGCCATAAACTACGAGCTTCTCGACACGCTCATCGGTCTTCCGTAATTGTGCCATAAACCAAAACCTATCAAATACAAGACTATCAATCCAAAATGATTCACTTGCTATCTTTTCTTCTTTTCTTCGGCTCATCTACCTAACTCCTTCTTTCTTGAACGTGGATTTTAGTTGGTTCCATCATAATTAGATTCTCCTAAATGTGGGGGCTATTCCTCTTGCGCCTCATGGGGGTCACTAAGCATGAGGTCATAACCTCTCTTTTCCCTAGCTATTCTCGGTTCAAGCTCTCGCCTTATCTTATACTCAGCATTTTCTAGTTTTGAGCGAAGACTCCAGTTCTCATCCTCTAGCTTTTCTATTTTGTCTAGTCGGTTCCTCGCAAGTCGTTCAAGGTCACTACATCGGTCACACATAACATCTCCTTATTTGGTAGAATCTCTCTTTAGCGGAACACCTACAATCCACGTTCATTATTTCCTTTGTCCAGAGCATCTAGGGCTTTGTCAAGTTTAAGTCGTGCCTTATCCACTTGTGTAGCATCTTCTCCCATGCTTTTAATAGCGTCTGTATCCCAGGCATCCCCTTTTCCAATCTCCAATAATCTAAACTCCCTCCCCGCCTTCGCCATATCCTGCATGAGTTGGTGTTGGGCTTTGGTGAGGATTATGACATCTTCCCTTGGAATATCTTCTTTACATTCGTGGCATTCATAGTAAACCTTTTCATCTATACAAACCCACGTATCTATTTTTTCATGTTTACAATCCATCACGCCCTCTCATTCCTTGCTTTCTAATTTAATTAATTGATCGTCAACATCTGCCATAATATCACCAGTGCTGAATCTTGAGTCGCCACCAACTAGATCGTCAACTTTCACATCACGAAGATATTGAACAGCAAATATTTTGGTTGCCATGGCTCCGAGTTTGTTTCTCAATTTGTATATGCTAGGAGAGCCAGCAATTATAATGATTGTTAGATCAGTAGAGATTTTCTTTCCCTCATCTTGAATATCTTTAAGCTGTTTGGGGCCACCATTAGATTTTTTGTTCATCCTACTTCCTCACTTTCTGAATATTCTGCATCTTGGCATACCAACCCCTCAATCGCACCTGGGCATGGAAGATTCACGTTCCCAGGAAACGAATTATAAACAACACCTGCATCGCATCTCTCATTCTCATACCCATTGAAAAACGTGCAACTGTTTTCGTCTTTTACTGCGTGCGTGCGTGTCCTACATTGGTGGTTGGCCGTTAGGCCATGAGCACCACAATGAGAGCATACTCCATAATACATCACGCTTCCTCCGCAATAATAGCAGCCATCCACCGATCAACATATACTTGATCCATATGATCTAAGACTAAAATATTATCGAATGGTGCAGCCTCGCTGTTTGCCACTGTTCTGGGTTCCGTTCTTCCCATCCCTAAATTTTCCTTGAAAAAATATCTGCAAAATGCATGATTATCCCCAATAGATGTTACGAATCCAAACTCACAATCAGGATGAGTCTTATCTTCATCCGCGTGATTAGGCACATAAATAATCTGTGTGCCAGGTAATAAAGATGCCGGATTAATCATTACTAACTCCTTTTCTAATTCAATTATTTCTGCCATAAGCGATAAATGGAAGACAAAAAAACACGCACAATATTTTCTCAACCTCCTCTGATTTCTACATGCTCACTAAGAGCATAGATAGCTGATAACCGTCTTTTACCTGGCTCTGAATGGAACTCGGCTCTTGTCATAATAATGTGCATAATCCCTTTTCCTTCACCGTGACTAAGGCGGTATTCTCTTTGACCAGCTTCACGTCTGCCGCCCAACCAATCCAACTCAATAATCCTGGTTATGTTCAGGCTTACCCCTTGGGTCGCAATCGAGCTAACGATGAAGGAGTCGTTTTCTTCCATCAGCATAATTCTATTGCCACCTGTAGAGCCGTGAAAGAAAGGCAACCCGAGATACTTGGAAGCTCTTTCCCCAAAAGCAATTCGATGAACAAACACCATCGTTTTACCCGGGGTTTCCTCTTGCAACAAATCCAAGGCCAAGTTGAGTTTTTTCCCTTCCTCTTTAACTACCCAGATAATGGCATCTGATTTCTCGATACCTCTCCAATCACTTCCAACGGGAAGGCCAGTGATCGCGGGGATAATATCTTCGTTCCCATCTTCACGCCAAGGCGTTGCAGATAATCCCATCCTGTACTTCGTGTTCACCTGAGCTGCCTTCAACCCAGTGTTCGAAGGAATGGTTTGGATTTCATCGAAGACAACCAACGAGTACGGACCAACCTGTCTGCTTTTACGCATACTGATCCATTTGTAAGTTTTGACTTCGACCTCTTGATAAGAATGTGGAAGGTATTCTTCCAATCGAGCTTCCCACTGTTGGCGAAGAACTGTACTGTCCACGACAATGAGTTTCTTTCCTCTGAGCACATCACACGCATAGAGACCAAAGTAAGTTTTACCTGACCCGCCGGGAGCAAACAAAGACACCGCCCCAAATTCTAGGAATTTCTTGAAGTCACGATCTTGCTTTTCTTTAAGCGTGATTTTCCCTTGAGGGTCTCGAAGATCTTCAGAGAGAATTGGTTTAGGAATAAAAAAGTTTACCCCTTTCCGTAACAACTGGCGTTTGATCTCGAACTGAGAAGCTGGTTTCATTCTGAGCCGTTTCCCATCTCTTCTTGAAAACCGCTTGCCTCTACCTAACTTCTCCCACGTAGTTGTGGGATCACCTTCATCAATGATGAGCCAATCACCTTCGATATGCGCTCTGAACCCTGGGTCCTCAACGTCCATTTCCTCCAACAACCAAGGCGGTAGAGGCGTGAGCAAATTGATAAAGGCAGAGACGTGGAAGATGTTCCACTGATCGGTGGTGGTCACAGGCCAGCCGGCTGAGAAGTTGATAAACTTGGGAACTAGGAGGCGCCACATACCAGTTTTGATTTGCTCGAGATGGTATGGTTTTTGCATGAATATCTCGAATGCGTTCACGTTGACATCTGCAATATCCAAAGATCGTATGGCCTTATTCAATTGATGCTCTACCGTAGTAGAAAGCGATCTCATCTGCTCAATGGATTCGTTTAAGCTTGCTAACTCAGTTTGAGCAGTGTCGAAAATAGTTGTTCTTAATTTGTCTTCCATTTATTACCTACCTTTTCTAAATGAGGTGTAGCGCCACATCCGCAAACTTCCTGACAACAATACTCGCAAACCTTTGCGGCCAGATGTGGGTATATATCGCTGTGAGACAGCCCAATCAAATCTATCATTATCCATTCGTAAATGGCAATTATAGCAATCTCAATATTTTCAAAGATTTCTACCATCATATTAATTCTCCTGATTGATCTTAGGTAATTTGCTAGCAAAAAGAAGAACAGATAAAAACAAGCTTACTCCGATAACAACTTGGTCAAAGATAGTTCCACAAGTTAATGCTACGGCAAAGAAAACCACACAATAAATCATTATCCAAAAATATAACTTCATCTGCTTATCCATAATTTACTCCTGTTCGATCTCAACAACACACCGCCTAACCATTTCTTCTGGTGTGATTTCTACCGCGCCCAGGCTCACGGCTAAACGTCTCTTTGTTCGAGATAAATCATAATGAGGATACCTGGGTTTATTCTGGAAATACAACCCTACCCTTATTCTCACAGCAAACTCGTGCAGCTCTTGCAAATCTCCATCGGTCATCATGTGACAATAGCCGTTGAATTTTCCGCTTCGAGGTTGAGGTGTGTCCACGTATATGGTCATTCCACGTATCGTCCTACGCTATCAAGCGAAAAGCTAATGACCCAAACCCAAGAATTAGTGTCCCATCCATAGCCACGTTTCAAATTGATCGAGTCCCATAATTTTGCGAACGTGCCGTACAGCCCATAAAGAAAATCACCGTTGTCATTTCGTGGTCTGTGCAATTCTCTGAGGTTGCCTGGAAGATAGCCAAGATTGTATAGTTCGCTTTTTGTTATGCCCTCAGAAATTATTCCTTTATCTGTGATGTCTTGGATTCTTTCTACCTGCACATCTTCGATCTTCAGCGTGATTCGTGACGCAATCCTCGGCATGAAAAGTGGGGATGTCCATTTTCTATTATTTATCTTCAACATCTCCAAATCCCAATCCGTGGCTGATGCTTTATAAATCCAGTTCTGCGTGTTCAATATCCACTCGAAAGAGTTGTACCCAAACTTGCAAAAGGATTCTCTTACCCATAAATTTAATCCTTTTCTGTACGGCATATATTTGAAATTGCAGGCTGACTCATGTTTAGCATTCGTGCTACGTGTCTTTGACTGCACAGCCCTTTTTTCACTGCCCAACGAATGTGCTCTCTCTCTCTGTTGGTTAATTTCGACATTGGATGTTTTTCGCCTTCTATCCCTCTCCCGTGTGCCTTTCGATCTAGCCAATTTTCTTTCTGTGTTCCCCACTTTAAGTTCTCTGGTTTGTTGTTGTCTGGGTTCCCATCTAAATGTCTTGTTTGCAATGTTGATGGATTGGGCATCCCATGAAATGCCATGCAAATCAATCTGTGAACTGAACGAGATATTTTCTTGTTGTTGTGGGATAAGGATACCGTCAAATATCCTTTTCCTGTGTTGTGCCCTTTTAATGGATACCAGTCCACGTAATCCTTCCGACCAAACCCCTTGTATTTCGTTCTTGAGTAAATATGACCATCCGAGCCTGCCATATAATCGTTGTTCGGAGATATCGGTATTGATCTTAATATTACGCCATTGCTCAATTTTGTTGACATAAAAGCCTTCCATTTCTTTTTGTGTATGGACTACCTCTATTATATCATCTGTCAGCCGATAGAGTAAGTCAGGTTGTGGAACGATCACCCGCCTGGTTGCTGTTTTGCTTTCATCAAGGATACCTTGTATCGATTGAGCGTTGCAAATTATAGATCTCATTTCTTTCCTTTTTGTGTGTACGGCTCGTACACCCATGCGTATTCTGTAAATTTCAAGAGACCGCGTTGCTTCGCGGTCAAGATGTACTCAGCTACGTTTACTTGGCCATAAAGATCGATCATTCGTTTGACGAACCAATCTCTGAATTCTGTGCTGTGACCAAAGTTGTGGTGAAAGAATGAACAGTTGATTGAGCAGTTCATCGGATACCAAAAATATTCCCTTGCTTTACCGGAAATATGTTGGATGTGTTTCCTGGTGAAGATCACTTCGTTCATCTCGAGCCCACCATTGCACATATGAGGAACGCAGGCCTGACCTTCGCACTTGCTTATCCCGCGATCTGTGACAACACGTCTCGACATATCGTTAAGCAGTGCTTCTTTCGCCACTTGGCGGGGGTTCATTGCTCTATTTCCTTGAAGCCTTTAAAATCAACCTTAGAAATTACAAAAGAAATATAGGTTGGATAAATAAAGTAGTGCTCACCTTCTATCGAATAGCCACAACCCAGTGCTTTATAATCTTGATTGTATTCGTAGGTCTTTATTTTGTTTTTGATTTGTTCCCAATGCTCTGCTATGAATTTGTTGTAGACCATATCGGCTTCTCTAAAATCTACCCCGGGGTTCAACACGATCTTTTTTTGTTCTTTTTTTGAGCCGTCTATTTTAGTTTTCATATCGGAAACTCCTGGATCTGCAAATCTTCGGGGATTGGGGCTGTTGTTGTGCATTTGGGATATCCGGAACACCCAAGAAAGAAAGACAGATCATTCGAGTTCTGCCTGATCTTGAATTTTGCTCCGCAATCAGGGCAGGTCTTTTCGATCTCAGTCCCGATCAATTCTTTAAGGTTCTTCATGTAGCATATCTCCCAATTCTCCTCTCAACCTTTTTATTTCAGTGATGCGCCTGTGCTCAATGATGATTAAATATCTAGCCATGTCACTTTTTTTCGAAGATGATATTCGCATATTTCGTCAAGCATGGTTTGTTCTTCTATTGATAATCTGGTGCTGAGATAGAGTGCCCTTTTTGTTTGTTTAGTTCCCATCAGGGTACACCCCTTTCTCATCTTTGTACGCTTCGGATAAAGCTTGCACCGCATCAGTCAACAGCCTTTTTTGTGTTGGGTCTATTGCCAGTGTCACCGCTCGTTTGACGAATGCGTGACATCTACGAAGATAAGTAGGATAATCATCCAAGATCGCTCGAAATTCTTTGGCAGTTAACTTGCGGTTCTCAACGGGGTCATGGGCAGCAATTGCTAACCATGCTTTCTGTTGCTCCACCGCGATCTTTGCAACTGCTTGATGGTGTGAGAAAGATAAATCCTCACGCCTGTTTTTATATGGGACTTTCCGACAGACCGATGCGTAGTTGGCGATGGTCTGCGCGGTGTATTCGCTGAAGATACTGGTGGCCTGTGTCCAATCTTCCTCGAAGATATCTTGACCCATATTTGCCCAATCACCCAAAAGGAACGGCACAGAGTAACGCACTATTTCCAGTTGTTCACCAAGTGCTTCCCATTGTTTGAATGTTGGTTTCTTGGAAGCTAGTAACCCTATATGATTTTGTTCAACCCAGTTCGGCATTGTAATTCTC
>LAZR01001166.1_pt1 | contig 17160 bp, 14 predicted proteins | sample 329461 | NCBI WGS metagenome assembly LAZR01 (sample SAMN03002196, study PRJNA259156) | marine sediment metagenome | biome: sea floor; feature: Hydrothermal impacted sediments; material: marine sediment; isolation source: Loki non-amplified sample from Loki's castle hydrothermal vent sediment ...
CGATTGATTCACTCCAGTGGGCGCTCGAAAAAGTGGGCGATCATAAAGCATTGGCACTGGTTGTTCGTAACCGCCTTGCCCGCGCGCAGTTCTCGGCCGAGCGTCACGACGACGCATTGGCAACCATTGAGAATGCCGGAAGTGAGGAAACGACGGGCGCATTCGCCGCTATCTTCTCTGAGTTGCGCGGTGACATTCTGCTGGCACAGGGCAACAAAGAAGGCGCGCGTGATGCCTATCTTGTGGCCCGCGACCAGAGCCAGCAAGGCCGTATCGGCATTCTGGAGCTCAAGCTCTCTGATCTAGGTGTTGGGGAGGGGGCTTGATGCACTTGGCTGGCAACAGGTTGGTTCGGGCTGGCGTTTTTTCTGTTTTGACGATGGCGTTGGGCGTTTCCGGATGCAGTACCACCGATACGTTTGAACAGCCGGTACCGGTGCCGGACGTAGACAACACCGTTGATTTCAATACGGTCTGGAGCCTATCTGTCGGTGACGGCCATGATGGCGAATTTTTATATCTGGCACCGCTTAACGCGGGCGAGACAGTTTACGCGGCCTCGGCTGATGGTGAATTGCTAGCCGTAAACGCCGAGACCGGGAAGGTGCAATGGGAGCGGGAACTGGACAACCGCATTTTTGCCGGCGTTGGTGGTGATCAGTCCCAGCTTTATCTGGTCACTCGTGAAGCCGACCTGATTGCACTTTCGCGCGAAGACGGTCACGAACTCTGGCGCAGTGCTCTGCCCACGGAGGCACTGGCGGCCCCACAGTCAAACGGAACACTGGTGGTGGCCCAAACCACCGATGGAAGGGTTCTCGCGTTCGATTCGGCCACCGGCGAAAAGCGTTGGCAGTACGATGGTGTCGTACCGGCGCTTTCGGTGCGTGCTGCTGCAGCCCCGCTGGTAGGCGGCGATGTTGTGCTGGCCTCGTTTTCCAACGGCAAGCTCATTGCGTTATCAGCCGATGCAGGCCAGCCCATTTGGCAGTATGAAGTGGGGCAGCCGCAAGGCCGCACTGAACTGGAGAGGCTGGTCGACATTGCAGGTCAGCCCCTGGTTCTTGACACGGCGGTGATGGTTTCCGGGTATCAGGGCAAACTTGCTTTGGTTGATATCCGCTCCGGGCAGGAAATCTGGAGTCGTGAGGCATCCACTCTGCACGCGCCAATGGTAGGAGACGGTCGAATTTATCTGTCGTCTGCCAATGGTGATGTCATCGCATACCGGGGCTCTGATCGCAGAGAGATATGGCGTCAGGATGCCCTGTCCTGGCGTCAACTGACGCAGCCAGCCGTGTATGAAAATTACATAGTCGTTGGCGACTATGAAGGCTACATGAATGTGCTTTCAAGCGAAGACGGAAGCCTTGTAGGGCAGAAACGTTACAGCAGCGACGGCCTTCGGGTTCCGTTCCAACGCCTGGAAAACGGGAACCTTATGGTGTTCGGAAACGGCGGTAAACTGTCTGCATTGACATTGAAGGAGCGAAACTGATTCGTACTTCCTTAACGCCCGGCTTCAAGCCGGGCCTAAAACGATTTTATAGCGAACCATTATGACCCCAGTAATTGCCCTTGTCGGCCGCCCCAATGTTGGCAAGTCGACACTGTTTAACCAGATGACGCGATCACGGGATGCGCTGGTCGCCGATTTTCCTGGCCTGACCCGGGATCGTAAATACGGTGAGGGCACCTATGAAGACCAGCGCTTTATTGTTATCGATACCGGCGGTCTGACAGGCACAGAAGAAGGTCTGGATGCGGAAATGGCCCGGCAGTCCCTGCAGGCTATCGAAGAGGCCGACATTGTTCTGTTTATGGTTGATGGGCGCGCTGGTCTGACAGCCGGCGATGAGCTGATTGCCAATAACTTGCGGAAGTCTGGTAAGCAAGCGCATCTGGTGGTCAACAAAACGGACGGTCAGGACCCGGACATAGCGGCCGCTGATTTTTACAGTCTCGGATTCGAGACCGTCTTTATGATTGCGGCCTCCCACAACCGAGGCATCCGTTCGATGCTGGAGTTGTTGCTGCCTTCTGAAGAAGATCGCGTTGAGTCAGATCGAGCGGACCGGTATCCGGGTATCCGTATCGGCATCGTGGGTCGTCCGAATGTTGGCAAGTCAACCCTGGTCAACCGGATGTTGGGCGAAGAGCGGGTAGTGGTTTATGACATGCCCGGAACCACTCGCGACAGTATTTACATTCCTTATGAGCGGCAGGAAAAGCAGTACACCCTGATTGATACAGCGGGTATCCGGCGCCGGAAGAACGTTAACGAAGCCGTTGAGAAATTTTCTATCATCAAAACCTTGAAGGCTATCGACGACGCCCATGTGGTGATTTTGGTGCTGGATGCACGGCAGGGATTGGTTGATCAGGATCTTCACCTGATTGGTTTCGTTCTTGATGCCGGCCGGTCACTGGTTGTGGCGGTCAATAAATGGGATGGAATGGATCCGGAAGACCGCACCAAGGTAAAAGAGCAGGTAAAGCGTCGTCTGGATTTTCTTGATTACGCCGACAAACACTATATATCTGCACTCCACGGTTCCGGTGTGGGGGTTATGTACGATTCGGTAGAGGCCTGCTACGAGTCTGCCATGGCCAAGTGGCCCACCAATCGCCTGACGGCTATTCTTGAGGACGCAATTTCGCAGCACCAGCCTCCGCTGGTTCGCGGACGCAGGATCAAGCTACGCTATGCTCACCAAGGTGGGTCGAATCCTCCGGTTATCGTGGTGCACGGTAATCAGACAGACGCCTTGCCGGGTTCCTATAAGCGCTATCTCGAAAACACGTTCCGCAAGGTGTTGAAGGTTACAGGTTCGCCGATCCGGTTCGAATTTCGTTCCGGCGAGAATCCTTTTGCCGGCAATGTTGACCGGAAGACGCCACGCCAAAAGGTCAAACAGGATAATGATCTCAAGGCGGGGCGCCACGATAAAAGGGTCCGTCAGAAGAGCACCAAACGCTGACGGAACCGTTTGTTACGCGGGCTGGCCGCCTCAGGCCAGCCCCGCATCCTCTACTTGCTTTGCCTGTACTGATGTCAACGCGATGGTAAACACAATATCTTCCACCAGCGCACCCCGCGAAAGATCGTTAACCGGTTTTCTCAAACCCTGAAGCATAGGCCCGATACTGACTACATTGGCACTGCGCTGAACTGCCTTGTAAGTGGTGTTGCCAGTGTTCAGATCAGGGAAGATAAACACCGTCGCTTTTCCGGCCACTTTGCTTTGGGGCGCCTTGCTTTGCGCCACGCTTTCGATGGCGGCAGCGTCGTATTGCAACGGGCCATCTATAAGCAGGTCTGGCCTGCGCTTGCGCGCAATTTCCGTTGCTTCCGGTACCTTCTCCACGTCGTGCCCGCTACCGGATTCACCGGTGCTGTAAACGCTGCCATCATGGTGCCTGACACCACATTATCTTCAAGCATGGCTTCTGCCATGTCAGGGGCAAGGCCTTCTCGATTCGATCAGGGTCATTGATGGGAATCGCCGTTGAAAGGTTTGCCAGCATGTGGGCGGTTTCGTAGGTATTGGTGTGTGAACTCAACACCGTTCAGAGCCGCAACCGCCGTTGCTACGATGATGTCTTCACGAACCCCAGAAGTGACCATCAACGTGGCCGGGCTCAAAGTTTCGGTCATATTGCGGATAGATCGTGCGCACACAGAGACCTTCTGAACCCGTCGGGTGTGCATCTGGCCCTCGTGTAGCACGGGGATGCCAAGCTCCCGCGCGATATCCGATACCCTGGGCGCCAATAAATCAGACTGCCAGGGAATGCTTGCGAGTAGCCGAAAGCGATTCTCCCTAAAAACCGCACAGGCGTTCCGGTAATCAATGGGTTCACATTTTGTCTCGCTGATATTGCTGCGGGGCTCAAGCCCCGATTTTTCCGGCAACTTCCACGTTTAGCCGGGCGATATAAGCTTCGCGGCGATCGGGAACAAGACCCTCAATAATCACAACATCGACGTCTCTGGCGACTTTTTGATACTCGCCCACGACGGTTTCCATCAGCAAATCGGATTTGCCGCGATTTAGCCACTGCTGTGCTTTTTTCAGGGGAATTGGATCGGGAGGCTCTAGGTGACTGCGTGAGCGGACAAAAGTAACTGAGGAATCGTTGCCATTGTTGTGCTGCGTTTCCCCACGATTAACCGAATGGCAAAAGGGTTTGTAGAATCCGACACGGATGCCCACACGCTCCATGGCGCGCAACAGGCCCAGACAAACCGAGGTGAGCCCTGAATCCAAAGAAGTAGGCGCAATAAACAGGCTTTTGGCCATAAAGAGGTTCCAGATGGTGTCTTTAATCGTGCGTTAACAATGGGCGGCCAGGCGCGCGGCCTCACGGGCGATCACAAGTTCTTCGTTGGTCGGTATCACCAGCACCGGGAAGCGCGAATCTGCCTTGTCTATCCGGCCGTCACTTAGGCGACCGTGATGCCCGTTCAAACCGGCGTCAATATCAAACCCCAGCAGACCAAGGTGGCTCAACGTTTTTGACCTTACCCGGCTGCTGTTTTCCCCGATACCCCCGGTGAATACTAACGCATCCAAGCGATGCAGAGACGCCATCATGGCGCCGACGTACTTGGCCAGGCGAAAACAGAATATCTCAATGGCAAGGGCGGAAGGTTCATGCCCGTTATCGGCCAGATCACAAAGCGTTCGCATATCGTTGGTCTTGCCAGAAATTCCGAGAAGCCCACTACGGTGGTTCAGTACGTTGTAAACCTCGCGCTCGGGGATCCCGCAGGTACCCAGATAATCGAACAGCCCCGGATCAATATCGCCGCTTCGGGTACCCATAATCAGCCCTTCAAGCGGTGTTAACCCCATGCTGGTGTCAACGCTGAGGCCGTCCCTGATCGCGGTTATGCTGCATCCGTTGCCGAGGTGAGCTGAGATAATCGACGTTGTCTCGAGTGTTTTTCCAAGCCGTCGGGCGGTTTCGTTTGCCATGAAAAAATGGCTGATTCCGTGGAAGCCGTAACGTCGCACATGCCAGTTGCGATAATAGGATTCTGGCAGTGCATAGAGGTAGGCTCGTGGTGCCAGGGTCTGATGATAGGCGGTATCAAATACCGCAATCTGCGGAACATCGGGAAACAAGGCCCGCGTTGCTTCTATTCCGGAAAGGTTAACAGGGTTGTGAAGGGGCGCCAGGCCGGCACAGTCTTTGATGGCCTCTACCACATGGTTATCGATGATTACGGCTTCGCGAAACGTTTCTCCTCCGTGAACGACGCGGTGGCCAATGGACACCGGCTCGTCGGGCATCAACTCTCGTTCACGCAGGGTTGAGATCAGTGTCTGTAATGCCTGTTGGTGATTGGCTCCGGCTGGAAGCGCAATCGTTTCGCTGTCACCCGCAATTCTGGCGAAGGCATCCTGTGTGCCGAGGCGCTCCGCTAACGCGGATGCGAGCTTGTTCTCACGCTCGTCGAATAGAGCGAGCTTCAAAGAGGAACTGCCGCAGTTAACAACAAGAACGGATGGTTTCATGGCTCCGGCATTCCCTGAAAATCAGGTTGGTATGCGGTTATTGGACTTTAGCCACTCGGTAAACTCTTTCTCAGGAAGAGGGTGGCTGTAGAAATAGCCCTGGGCGAAATCACAACCCTCTTGCTTCAGGAAGTGAGTCTGCTGTTCGGTCTCAACGCCCTCGGCGATTATGGTAAGCCCGAGGCTGTGAGCCATACTGATGATCGCGCGCACGAGGGCGCCATCTTCAGGCGCTTTTGTCACGTCCTGGATGAATGTTTTATCGATCTTGAGCGTGTCGAAGGGATAACTCTTAAGGTAGCTGAGCGCTGAGTAACCCGTGCCAAAATCATCAACAGAAAGGCGTATTCCGGCCCGGTCCATCGCTTTGAGAATCTCAGCTGTTTCTGATGAGTTATCAAGAAGCAGGCGTTCTGTGATTTCAAGTTCCAGCCGTTCAGGAGCCAGGTTATTGTTGGAAAGAGCCTGCATAACCGCGTTTGTGAAACCGGGATCGCGAAACTGGCGGGGAGACACGTTAACCGAAATGCCGATGTCGAGGCCGGTTGTTTCCTTCCAGTCAGTTGCTGCTCGGCAGGCCTGCTCTATAACCCATTCGCCAATGGGGATAATCAGTCCGGTCTCTTCGGCCAGCGGGATAAAACGATCGGGCAAAACCATGCCCATAACCGGGTTATTCCAACGCAGCAGTGCTTCGGCTGCTTGCAGATTACCGGTTGCGGTATCTACGATGGGCTGGAAATAGAGCTCCAGCTCCTGCAATTCGAGCGCCCGCCGCATACGGGATTCCATTTGCAGGCGCTCGTGGGATACCTCGGACATTTCCCGGGTGAAGTGCGCGTAAGAGCTTTTCCCCTGGTGTTTTGCCTGGTACATGGCCGCGTCGGCGTGTTGGAGCAAGGTGCCGCTGTTGTCCGAATCCGTAGGATAAATAGCAATACCGATGCTGGTGCTGATAAACACTTCCTGCCCATTCAGAGAATAGGCGGGCCCAAAGGTATTTAAAATACGCTCCGCAACCTGCGAAGACGATTCCGGGCCGGTGAGGCCGGGCAAAATAACGAGAAATTCGTCTCCGCCCAGTCGCGCTACCGTGCTGGTTCCACGCAGGCAGCTGGAGATTCGTCGAGCCGCTTCAATCAGCAGGTTGTCACCGGCGTCATGGCCCAGCGTATCGTTAATGTGCTTGAAATTATCCAGATCCAAAAACATGACGCCAACCATGGAGCTCTCGCGCCTGGCTTGCGCCAGCGCCAGTTTGAGCCTGTCCAGTGCCAGCATGCGATTGGGCAGACCGGTCAGGATATCGTAGTTGGCCTGGCGCAGAAGCTGCTGCTCATAGCGTTTCCGGATGCTGATATCTTCACCGAGTATGAGATAACCGGTGGCGTTGCCCGCGCCATCTTTTATTGGCGTTACGATTAACTGTTCCCAGAACCGCTCGCCATTGCGCCGTGAGCTGTTAACTTCGCCCTGCCAGACACCAACCCGTTGAACCTGTAACCGGATGGATTGCCACAAATGCCGGTTTTCGCGATTTTCAAGATCGTTATCACTCAAGGCGCCCGGGTTTCTGCCGACGATGGCTTTTCCGTCATAACCCGTAAGCTGTGTAAATTTGTGGTTGGCAAACTCGACCCGCCACTGGCGATCGCAGATAACTACAGACGAGGGGCTTTGCTCGATCGCTTTGGAGAATTTGTGGATCTCTGCGGCGTCTCTTTCTTGCCGGATCATATCGTTGCTGAGTCGTTCGCGCATCTGGTTAAAGGCTTCTGTTACGCGGCCGATTTCATCGTTGCGATGCGAAGGCGTATCCGGACGATCGAGGGTAAGCGGGGTGCTTAGGTTCGCCAGAGAAAAGTCTTTGGCGTAATTCGCCATGGTGGTCAGGTGACGGGTAACAAAGTGCTGGAAAATCCAGATGATCAGTATGGAAACAAAAAACGTCTTGAGGAACTGGGTGGCCATAATGATGCCAACTTTTAGCTTCAAGTCCTCATAGACGCGATCCAGGTTGGCGGTTACCGTCAGTTCGCCGAGCTTGAGCTTCTCGTCGCCTTGATGAATCAGGTCAAACTTGTGTGATCGGGTGTCGGCTCCTCGAGGGATTTCGCCCATAACCAGCTCGGAATCCGGTTCAATGCCGAGGCGCAGGTGAACAATGTCCGGAAGGCTGAGAATGCCCTCCATTTGGGTTTGAAGCAATTTTTGATCAAGGGCCCAGAGGCTCCTGGCAAGGCTGGACGCATACCCAGACTCTACAACCTGCATGCGGCTGTCAATCTGGGAAAGATCTTTACGATAGTCTGAATAGATCTGAATAGCCGAGGCGATCAGCGTGAACGCCGAACTGAACAAGAGTATCCAGGCAAGCAGCCTGAAAGACAGGGGAGAGCCTGTTCGAAAGCGTTGAAAGCGCGTCGGTAGTTTTGGCATGTCGTAACGTCAGCCAGTCAGACAGGTTGATAAAAGCATGCAATCTATCGCTACCGAACTATAGCAGCACTTTTCTCTAAATTCCCCGCAAATACTCGAAAATACGAGAGAAATACCGGTTGCCGATGTTTGTTGACATTTCAATTCGAGCAGTTTTTTGAAGGGAAACGTAATAGGGGTTTAACAGAGTCTAGTGGCTGATTTGACCGGCACTGCAGTAACAACAATTCGAAAAGCAAAACGGGTTCAAAAAGCGAAAATGGCGTCCCCTAGGGGGTTCGAACCCCTGTTGCCGCCGTGAAAGGGCGGTGTCCTAGGCCACTAGACGAAGGGGACGCAACGCTTTAAAACCTGTGCCTCGTCGAGGTGGCGCGTATATTAAGTAAGCCTCCTCAGCCTGTCAACGCTTTTGTTAAAAACCAGACGTTTTAACCCACAGCATTTTTAAGCGCGGCATCAAGCGAAGGGTAACCAAATCGGAAGCCTGCGTCGGTCAATCTGGCGGGCACGGCTTGTTGCCCGGTTAACAGAAGGCGGGACATTTCACCTAGGGCAATTTTAAGAACTTGCGCAGGCACGGGAAATATCGCCGGCCGTTTAAGTGCATGCGCCAAGCAGCGGGTAAATTCGCGGTTTGTAGCGGGGTTAGGGCTCACCACATTGTATGCGCCCGAGGCTTCAGGTGTCTCAAGCATCCAGATAAGCGCGGCTACGACATCATCACGATGAACCCAGGGCATGTACTGGTAGCCACCGCCCAGGCGGCCGCCCAGCGCGAATTTGAACGGTGGCACCATGCGTTGAAGGAAACCACCCCCGGGCCCCGCCACTACGCCGGTTCTGGACAGGCACACACGAACTCCGTGTGACCGCAGTTCAAGTGCCGCGGCCTCCCAGTCTTTGCACAGTCGGTGGGTAAACTCGTCATGGGGCGCCGTGTCTTCGATCACCAGGGTGTCGCCCTGATCGCCGTAAAAACCCACGGCAGAGCCTGACACCAGCACCTCCGGAGGTTCAGCCCAGCTGGTGATTACGTCTGTGAGGCGATGGGTAAGGCTGATACGACTGTCCCGCAGTGCCTGCTTTCGCTGATCCGTCCAGCGTTTGTCTGCAATGCCTTCTCCCGCGAGATTGATCACAGCATCATAGCCTTGATGAGATCTCAGGCTCTCAAGGTTTGCAATAACGTCAACCTGGCCGCACAAAGCGCGTACCTTGTCCGAAGGTTGCCGGCTTAGCACGGTCAGTTCGTAGCCCCGCGTCAGCATCTCTTGGCACAACACGGAACCAATAAACCCGGTGCCGCCTGTCATCAGTACGCGCTTTTTCATAACGGTATTCCTTATTGCTTGGCGCCGTGGTCAAGCTGAAGGGAGACCACATCTTTAATCGCCTGACCCAGCAGAGGGTTTTCCCCTATAGGAGGGCCGAGGTGAATGCTGCTCCCTGTGGATTTTTCCAACGCCTCTATCATGGCGGGCACGTCTTTACGCAGGTGACGCCCAGCGGCCAGAAACAAGGGCACGACGGTGAATTCGAGAGTGCCTTGCGCAACCCCCTCCCGAACGACTGTATCGAGCGATGGCTCGGCCAGTTCCATATAGGCAATTCTGGAGTTGCTGACCGCCTTGATGGTTGGTTCAGCGAGGGCTTCAAAGGTGTCACACCAGCGTTTGTCGCTGCTGCCATGTGCTAACAGAATAATACGGCGGCTGTTCATTAACCTTCCCGGATAGTCGTGTAAAAGGTGTCTGTCGTAATTTCAATTGAGGGGCGCTATTCTTTGCCCGTTCCTCAACCAAGATAACAGGGTGTCATCTAATGTTCGATTGGAAAGAGATTCTGGATTTCTGGTTTGGAGATCTTGATGAAAAAGGATTGCCGGACGGCCCTCATCGCAACCGCTGGTTTCGCTCAAGCAAGCGATTTGATCAGGAAATTCGCCGGCGATTTCTTTCCATGGTGCTGTTTGCATCAGAGCAGGGGTTAGGCCACTGGCGAAAGGAAGCCGGCGGCAAACTTGCCGAGATCATACTGCTCGACCAGTTCTCCAGAAATATTTTCCGGGGTGGCGCGTTGGCTTTTGAGCAGGACAAACTGGCGAACAAGCTCTGCAAAGAGGCAATGCGCAAGGGCGACGATATGGCACTTCCTCCGGTTCAAAGAGCCTTTATTTATATGCCGTTGGAACATGCCGAGCGGCTTGAGGATCAGGCTCTTTCAGTTGAGTGCTATGAGCATCTGGTTGCCGCAACGTCCGGGGTGGTTCAGGACTTTATGACAAGCTTTTTGCGCTCGGCGCAGGATCACAAAGACATCATTGAGCGTTTTGGGCGCTTTCCGCACCGAAATCAGGCGCTGGGTCGGTCATCAACTGAGGCTGAAAAGGAATATCTCGACACTGGCCGGCATTTTGGTCAATAAAGTTTTGAAAGGAGGTTGACGAAAGGGGTGGGATGCGTAGAATACGCTTCCGTTGTCGGTACCAACCGCTCGACATTGCGGGAATAGCTCAGTGGTAGAGCACAACCTTGCCAAGGTTGGGGTCGCGAGTTCGAATCTCGTTTCCCGCTCCAGATTCCGAAAGCCCGGCCTCGAAAGAGGTCGGGTTTTTTGTTTTTGGGTATACTTGGCCGCCTCAACATTAAGATAACACTGCTATGGAGTCGCGCCTCGTGAACGTTCACTCGCTTCATGTTTATCCGGTCAAGTCGCTAACGGGCATTCCGGTATCGTCATTTGAAATGGACGATTTCGGCCCCAAAGGTGATCGACGCTGGATGATTGTTGATGCAGACCGCAGCTTTGTTACCCAAAGGGCGCTCCCAGAATTGGCCCGGATCACCACGTCTTTAGTGGGGGACGATGTTACGGTTCAGATTCCGGGCGAGGGCGATTTCACACTGCAGGCAACGGGTGACGAGCTGCCAGTGCTGGTATGGCGCGACTGGGTTAAGGCTCTGAACGGTGAAGCCACCGCCAGCGAGGCGCTGAGTCGTTTCTGCGGTAAGGAGTTGCGCTTCGTGTACATGCCCGACTCATCGTTTCGACGAGTTGACGCCGGGCGTGTGGCCGACTACCGTCGCGTAGGTTTTGCAGACGGTTTCCCGCTTCTGATTGTCAACCAGGCATCGCTTAAGGAACTGAACGGTCGGCTTGAAACACCGGTCGATATGCGCAGATTCCGGCCCAATATTGTTGTAACGGGCCCGGCTCCATGGGAAGAAGATCTTTGGCGCAAGCTCACGGTAGGAGCGCAATCGTTTGATATTGTAAAGCCCAGTTCCCGCTGTGTTTTGACAACCGTCGATCCGGACACCGGCGTGAAAGACCCCGGCCTGCAACCCCTGAGAACACTTTCTGGTTACCGCAGAACCGCAGACGGTGTCATTTTCGGCCAAAATGCAATCCACGAATCACCTGGCGTTATCCGGGTGAATGATGTCGTCACTGTTATTGAATCGGAGTAGAACACAACGTGCCATTGTTAACGCTGGACTCGATTTCCCTGGCCTTCGGGATGCACCCGCTGCTGGATCAGGCGTCCCTTAATATTGATGCCGGAGAACGGGTATGTTTGTTGGGAAGGAACGGTGAGGGCAAATCAACCCTGCTAAAAATCGTCAGCGCAGAGGTTGTGCCAGACGGCGGCACCGTGCGTCTTGAGGACGGTGCGGTGTTGGCAGAACTTCCGCAGAACCTGCCGTCAGACGATTCCAGAACGGCTTACGAAGTAGTATCCGGCGCGTTTCCTGAAACCGGGCAGTTGTTATCCGAATTTCATACATTGGCGCAGCAGGCAGATGAAGCCAGCCTTGACCGCTTGATGAAAGTTCAAGAGCGTATTGAAGCCCTTGATGGATGGCGACTTGACCAGAAGGTGACCGCGGTTCTGGCGCAGTATGGTATAGACCCGGATCAACGGCTCAACACGCTTTCTGGCGGTTGGCAGCGCAGGGTCTTGTTAGCCAGGGCTCTGGTGGGAGAGCCAGACATTCTGCTACTGGACGAGCCAACGAACCACCTTGATGTTCCCGCAATCGCCTGGCTTGAAGATGCGTTGGGGGCTTTTCGTGGTGCCATACTCTTCGTGAGCCACGACCGGGCGTTTATCAGGCGCATGGCGACCCGCGTTGTAGAACTCGATCGTGGCAAGCTGATCAGCTTTGCAGCCTCTTATGATCAATATCTGGCACTCAAGGAAAAGGCGCTCGAGGAAGAGGAGCGGGAAAACGCGCTTTTCGACAAGCGCCTGAAGCAGGAAGAGACCTGGATTCGCCAAGGCATCAAGGCCCGTCGTACCCGCAACATGGGCAGGGTAAGAGCGCTCAGGGCCATGCGAGAGGAGCATCGGCAACGTCGGGTTCGCAGTGGAACGGCAAGTTTTGCGGTGGAGGATGCCGCCCGTTCGGGCAAGTTGGTGGTTGAGGCGGTCGAATCGGGATTTGCGTATCCCGACGGAACACCGATTATCGGGGACATGAATCTTACCGTGTTCCGTGGCGACAAAATCGGTCTTGTGGGCGAAAACGGAACGGGAAAAACAACGCTGGTGCGTTTGCTACTTGGGGATCTGAAACCTACAGACGGAACCATTCGCCTGGGAACCAATCTCAAAGTTGCCTATTTTGATCAGCTTCGCGGCGAGCTGGACCTGAGTCTTAATGCCCTCGATAACCTGTCTGAAGGGCGGGAATTCATCGAGATTAACGGTCAGAGCAAACACGTGCTCGGATACTTGCAGGAGTTTCTTTTTACGCCCGAGCGAGCAAGGTCTCCGGTCAGAGTGTTTTCCGGCGGCGAGCGGGCCCGGCTTTTGCTGGCCAAACTGTTCAGCAAGCCTGCGAACATTCTGGTGCTCGATGAGCCGACCAACGACCTGGATGTGGAAACACTGGAATTGCTGGAGGAACAACTCGCGGAATTTGCGGGCACCGTTATCGTTATAAGTCACGACCGGGAGTTCCTGGACAACGTGGTCACTGAAACCGTCTTTCTGGATGGGTCAGGTAAAGTGCGTGAATACGTGGGTGGTTACAGCGATTGGCGCCGACAGGGTGGTTGTTTTCCGTCTGAGGCAAGCGGCGCGCGCCCCGACAGGCACGACAAGGCAACGAGAACGGGCAAGCAAGGGAGTGGAAAAAAGCAGAGTAAATCCCCGGTGAAGGGGCAGAGTCGGCCCGCACCGCAAAGCGAACCCGCGATCAAACCGGCCAAAATGAGTTACAAGCTCAAACTTGAGCTTGATCAGTTGCCAGGGCAAATCGAAGCGTTGGAACAGGCCGTTGCCAGCATTCGAGGGCGTATCTCGGCGTCGGATTTCTATGCCGGTTCACCCGAGGACGTTTCCGCAACGCTGGAGGAGCTGGAGCAAAAGGAAGCGCGCCTTGAAAAAACCATCGAGCGTTGGATGGAGCTTGAGGGACAGGCTTAGCCAAGCCTGCTGCGTAACACGTTAGCCCGGAGGAAGATTTACTCCGGGCCGTTGTTCCTGCCACCCATCCCCACCGACGGTATCAGCGAATCCTGATTGCCAGAACATCGCACTCGGTTCCGTGCAAAACGCCGTTTGCAGTCGAGCCCAGAAGAAGCTGAAAGCCTTTTCTGCCGTGGCTTCCTACGATCACCAAATCCGCTTCCTGCTCTTTCACAAGGCGGTGAATTTCAGACTCCGGGCGGCCTACCGTGACGATTTGATTGGCGGTATCAACGCCATATTTATGTCCATAGGCCACAAGTTGTTCCCGAGCAGCTTTGTCGAGCTGATCCTGAAGTTCAGTGAGGTCCATGGGGATGTCACCGCCGTAGGCGTACCCAACCGGCTCTACAACGTGTACCAGAACCAGGTTTGCGCCATGGGCCTCGCTCATGGCTTTGGCTTTCTCCAGAACCTGTGGCGCTTCTTCGGTCAGATCTATGGCAACGAGCATTTTTTTATATGCAGACATACCTGGCTCCTTTTCAACTCCAGTTCTTTCTATTCCCGTTCTTCCAGCAATGTTGCAGCGATATGCCAACAATGCTCAGGCTCGCTGAGATAGCGTTTGGCCATGCTTACAGCATAGTACGCCAGTCCAATTGAAGAAAGGAGGGCGTGCTATCAGGCACTTTGTTGAAGCAGGTCAATCGCCGTGGTCAGGCTTTTGAGAATCCGCTTCGAGTACCTGTCTATGACAAACCCCACGTTGTTTTCGTTGTAATTGATATAAGAGCCGCGGATAAACTGCCAATTTGAAGTGAGGTCACTCAACAGTGTTTTTAGTTCACCGTCACTGTCGCCCTTCGCCACGGTCTCCAGAAGCTGTTCAAACTCTTTTGCTTGCTCGTCAAGGGGCGTTTCACTGGATGAACCCTGAAACGTCTGGGCGACGGATGAGTTGGTTCGAACCGAGTATTTCGCCATCATCTGGGCGATTTTCACGGCGCCAGATCGCGCTGCTTCAACCCGTGGACCGGTTTTTATCTCGGAGTTTTTCTGGGCAATCTGGTAAAACTCAGTGGCCATGTCATTCATCGCCAGTGCTTGATTGGCCATGTCGGAAACCATGCGTAAATCCGGGTAGCCGGTCTCACGCACGTCGTTAATGTTGTCACGCATCAAGCCTTTGAACCGGTCGAATTTGTCGAGCAGTGCTTTAATCTGCTCTGCTGTTAAAACACCGCTGGTGCTTTCTGCCAGAAGATTCATCGAGTCGTTCGCCGTATTGATACCTGCCAGGATCTCATTCAAGTTGCTCTTGGTGCCGCTTCCAATGAATCGGTAGTAAGCATCCAGCGACACGTAATTGCTGACTCGAAATGTGTGTAACTGAGCCAGAAAATCATCAGCGTTTTGGGCGCGGGCGCCCAGGGATGTTAGTAGTAACAAAAAGAGTGCAGCAACCAGGGAGCGCGTCCGCAGACGGGTAGGATTCATCGGATGTTTCTCCGTAATGCATTTATTATTGTGTACCAAAGTCGTAGAGCGAAGGTAAAGTAACTTGTCTGGCCGATCAAGCAGTTTTGTTCGTCTTGTGCACGGCTGTGGCAGAGGCAGTTGTACAGAAATATAGGGTGATTTGTGCCTGAGGAGAAAGAAAAAAATTGACAAACGTGCTGTTTTTTCCCATCGTGATGCCCCAATGATTCAAACGACTGTATGAATTTTTGAGTCGATTAATCGGGCAGTGACCGAAATCTCGCTGCACAAGCAACTCTGGCGGTTCGCGAATGAGCCAAGCCGGAATTGGAAGCAGTTCCAAACACAGACTGGAGATCAGTTGATGATTTACGAAGGTAAAGCCATCACGGTTAAAGAGATCGAAGGCGGGATCGCTCAGTTGGACTTCGACTTGCAGGGCGAGTCGGTAAACAAGTTCAACCGTCTTACTATTGAAGAGCTCCACGCCGCGACTGATGCGCTTAAAGCGCAGAAAAACCTCAAGGGCCTGGTAATAACCAGTTCCAAAGACAGCTTCATTGTAGGCGCCGACATTACAGAGTTTACCGAGCTGTTTGCCGGTTCCGAAGAAGATCTCATAGCCAACAACCTTAAAGCCAATGCCATTTTCAGTGCGGTAGAAGACCTTCCGTTCCCGACGGTAACCGCTATTAACGGTATTGCTCTGGGCGGCGGTTTTGAGATGTGTCTGGCGACGGACTACCGGGTTATGGCGCCCAAGGCAAAAGTGGGTCTTCCGGAAGTCAAGCTCGGTATTTTCCCGGGCTTTGGCGGAACGGTTCGCCTGTCTCGCCTGGTGGGCGTTGATAATGCCGTTGAATGGATTTGCGGTGGCTCAGAAAATCGCGCCGATGTTGCCTTGAAAACAGGCGCAGTTGACGCTGTGGTTGAGCCGGAAAAACTGGTTGAAGCCGCCGTGGCGATCATCAACCAGTGCAACGAAGGCAAGCTTGATTACGAAGCGCGCCGCGAAGAAAAGAAAGGCAAGATCAAGCTGAATGCCATGGAAAGCATGATGGCCTTCGAAATCTCAAAGGCCTTTGTCGGTGCCAAAGCGGGTAAAAACTACCCGGCACCGGTCGAAGCCATCAAGGTGATGCAGAAGCACGCTGGATTGACCCGCGACAAGGCCATTGAAGTAGAAGCCAAAGGTTTTGCCAAAATGGCAAAGACCAATGTGGCTGCCTGTCTTGTTGGTTTGTTCCTGAACGATCAGGAATTGAAGAAGAAAGCCAAAGCGTGGGAAAAAGAAGCCTCTGAAGTGAAACTGGCCGCCGTACTCGGTGCCGGAATCATGGGTGGTGGTATTGCTTATCAGTCAGCACTGAAAGGCACGCCAATCATCATGAAGGACATCAACCAGGACGGCATTGCTCTGGGTCTTAAAGAAGCCAAGAAGCAGCTGACCAGGCGGGTTGATAAAGGTCGCATGGATGCAGGGCAGATGGCTGATGTTCTTAACAGCATTACACCAACCCTGAACTACGGTGATTTCAAGGACGTAGACCTGGTTGTTGAAGCTGTTGTTGAGAATCCCAAAGTAAAAGATGCGGTTCTGCGCGAAGTTGAAGAGATGACTCGTGATGACGCCATCCTGACGTCTAACACATCGACTATTTCAATCGACCTTCTGGCCAAGAATCTCAAACGCCCGGAAAACTTCTGCGGCATGCACTTTTTCAACCCGGTGCCCATGATGCCGCTGGTTGAAGTTATCCGTGGCAAGAAGACCAGCGATCGTGCTGTTGCCACAACCGTTGCTTATGCAAAGGCCATGGGCAAGACCCCGATCGTTGTAAACGATTGCCCGGGTTTCCTGGTAAACCGCGTTCTGTTCCCGTATTTCGGTGGTTTTTCAGGTTTGATTCGTGACGGTGCCGACTTCCAGAAAGTCGACAAGGTGATGGAAAAGTTTGGTTGGCCGATGGGCCCTGCCTACCTGCTTGACGTGGTTGGCATGGATACTGCCAAACACGCCAACGAAGTAATGGCGGAAGGCTTCCCTGAGCGCATGAAGGCAGATTACAAGTCCGCCGTTGAAGTGATGTTCGAGAACGACCGCTACGGTCAGAAGAACGATAAAGGCTTCTATAAATATGAGCTGGAGCCCAAGGCCAAGCAGAAGAAGGTCATCAAGGACCATCTCGCCGGCGACAAGGAAGCGCTCAAGCAGGCGACGGCCGAACCGGCGCCAGAGTTTGGCGCCAGCGATCAGTTTTTCAAATGGCTCAACGATGTGACACTCGGCATGGCCTT
>LAZR01001167.1_pt1 | contig 17153 bp, 18 predicted proteins | sample 329461 | NCBI WGS metagenome assembly LAZR01 (sample SAMN03002196, study PRJNA259156) | marine sediment metagenome | biome: sea floor; feature: Hydrothermal impacted sediments; material: marine sediment; isolation source: Loki non-amplified sample from Loki's castle hydrothermal vent sediment ...
GTCCAGAATAATGTAATCCCTTATGTCAATATCGGGGTTATATGCTGTTACTTTTACACCAGGATCTAAATTTAATGTTATCGCTGATGTTTCTGGATTTCTATCAATGACGTAGTTCTTCATTGCCCCAGTTAATGTGCTTTTACCACTTCCAGCTGTGCCGATAAAGTAAATCAATAAGATATTAGGTTACCTCGTTTATTTCTTATTTCCGAATATTATAAACTAATTAAAGCTTGTTTATAATTAAATACATTAAAATTCTTGTATTTGATAAGTGTTATAATTCTGGTGATCAAATAAAGCTTTATTTGTTATTTTGGTGGCGTTAAATTTTCTACTTGAATTTCTTTTGCAGAATGTTTCTTAAATCGCTTAATTTGGTTTTGAATTGCTATTTCTTCTTTTTTTTCTAATTCCTCATCATCTAACGTAATTTTATTAAGTTCATCTTCAGATAATGGTTTTAAAATATCTTTAATATTGAAATCAGAATTATTTTCTTTGTTGGATTTAAAAATCGATTTCATTTCTTTAATTACCATTAGTGTACTAGAAGTAATTTGCCCTTGCATTAAAGTTGGCTTCGTAGGTTTTTTAATTCTCTCAATTCCCGATTCTAATGATCTAATCATTGGAGTTCGGGGTATATATTGACTATAATCTTGAGGATTGTGAACCATCGTTGAGGATAAATTCTTTAATTCTTGTTCTATCCTTATTAAAGTTTTGTTACCTTCACTTATTAATGACATTAGAGAATCATTGTTAGAGACTACTTCAAATTGTTTTTTCTCATAAATCACTGTTTGTCTCTCCACGCTTTCATGAATAATTGTTTTTATATTTTGAAATCTTCCTTCTGGTGTTATGGTACTTCTAACGTGTTTCGTTAAAGCTAAATTCTCATATTCTAAACCGGAATAACAATCTTCATTGAAGTTTATATCAGCTATTTTAAAACTTTGAGTTAAGTGATATTTAAATCGCTCACCGGAATATAAAAAAATTGTAATTCGTAAGATTTTAATTTGAAGATCATCAAAATTAATCAACTCATCTAATTCAAATGAAACTGATAGCGATTCTGCCGAATGATAGACGTTTTTAACGGAAATGAAATCAGGAGGGTTTTTATAATATATTTCTTGTTTTAAACATTTAGAAATTTCAAATTGTAAGGTTACTCGTTTTATTTTTTCAGGAAGAAATAACTGTTTTTCTTTTTCATCCTTCTTAAATTCTAAAAATAAATTATTTTGATCGCCCCATAAAATTTGGAACAATTCCATTTTAAGTGTAAACCTTTGACTTTTTAGATTGAAACTTACAATTGATCTTACAACTAAAATTCAATATTCAATTTAAAATATAACGACATCATTGGTTTAATAATTTTTTCGCATCGGAGGTTTAATTTTTTAATTAATTTCTTTAATAGAACCTAACCAACCATTTTCAAATCCGATAAATAGTAAACAGGCCTTTGTAAGCTATTTGTGAAATATATTATCTCCTCTTTAGAGTGATCACCAATATAATTTTCCACATCTATAACTAAAATTGCCTCTTGATGGATCAACTTCTTTAAAGCAATTTCTTGTAATTTTTTCCATTCTGTGGTTGAGAATTTTTCTTTATTTAATAGACCATCAATAGAACAAATAGAAGCTAGTTTATCATGATTTATTTGTAAAATCGACTCAATTTTTATAAAGTAATCCTTGAATCTTGTTGAACCAACTAAAAAAATCTTAGTTTCTTTTATCAGCGAGAAATTATAAACCTTAAATTTATCCAAGAAATTATTATTTAATCGATTTTTTTCAATACTATAGAGAGACTTCAATTTTTTTTTAAATAATTACTATGAAATTAAATAATGTTTATTTAGAAGAAAATTTAGAATTTTTAAGGAAGATTGACTCTAAGTTCATTGATTTAATTTATATTGATCCTCCTTTTTTTAGTGGTGTAGATTATAAGGAGTTTTCTGATTTATGGAATTCATTGGATGATTATACTGATTTTATGACAGAAAGGTGTGGAGAAATATATCGAGTTCTTAAAGATACTGGAAGTTTTTATTGCCACTGCGATCCGAGTGCTGTTTTTGATCTAAAACACTTATTAGATGAAATATTTGGGAGGAAATTTTTTCGAAGGGAAATTATTTGGAATGGAGGGAGCGTTTCTGGGTTTAAAAGCCAGATTAAAGGATGGGTTAGACAACATGATAATATTTTGTATTACACTAAATCAAATTTGTTTACTTTTAATAAGCAGTTTACTCCCTATAAGGAAAATTATATTAAAAAAATGTTCCGATATACAGATAATGAAGGTCGCCTTTACAGAAAAAGACGTGGTGGAAGACAATATTTAGACGAAAAACCAGGGAATGCTTTAGGAGATGTATGGAATGATATATATTCTTTTCAAACAATCACGAGATCTAAGGAATATGTTGGTTACCCTACTCAAAAACCTGAAAAACTTCTTGAACGCATTATCTTAGCTTCATCTAATGAAAGTGATCTAATTGCAGATTTTTTTTGTGGTGCGGGAACAACCTTAGCAGTTGCTCAAAAACTCAAAAGAAATTGGATTGGGGTGGACAATAACCCAAAAGCTATTCAGTTATGCAAAAACAGATTAAATCTTAAGTAAAACAATATTTTATTTTCCTATCCCTATTTTATCAATAAGATTACGGATATAACTGTCCTATATGCCATTGTAACGCTTATTATGACTCAATTTGCATTCACAAAAGCCAATGCAAATATAGTAGTACCTTGTTTCACATCGATAAGTATAGTAATTGCAGTTTTGGGTAGTTATATCTCCTTAAATGAGATTATAATTTTAAGACCAATAGTTGAGATAATTGAAATTCTATTTGGCGTTATTCTCTTGACAAATTATACTTCAAAATATAAATAACAAGGAGAATAGTTAATGCTTTTCAATCATTATCTTCTCAATTCCAATCCATCTTTTTGCTTCTTCGAGATTTCTTACAATTTTTCTCTTAGGGGATTCGGCTTTTTTTAATAAAATTTGAATTTCTTTATCTAAAAGAATATTTGTAGTTATTATCCAAGCGGATTTCTCTAATTTTTCATTGTTTTTTTTTAGAAAATTCAAAATATCTTCGAATGATTTAAGATTAAGTAGAATAAAATCCGCTCCATCAACAATTACAGAAATTCGATCAAAATTTTCTATTTGTTTTCCAAATTCTTTAAGAAAGTTTTCCGTTACCGAGGGAGGAAAGGTGCCTAATACCTTTATATAAAAATGATTGCTTCCTATTTTCTCAATTCGAAACATAGTTTAAAAATTGATTTTTAATTTTGTTATTGTGTTATTAATTATATTTAACACAATATTATATTTTCTTTATTGTGGATCAAGTTTTAATTTCATCAGTATCCAAACTATATATATAAGAAAGATTTTCTCTTTAACTGACCAAGTTTTATATTAAAAAAACCATTTAGGATAATAATAATTAAGCAAAAAAGCCAGAATAAATATTTGGAAAAAAAAAACATGAAAATTATGAAATTCAATCGTTTCCTATAGTTAGAATTACTGTTGTTGATTTAATTTCACAAGCTAAATAACAATAATATTCACAAATTAACAGAGATCTATGGGTTTGTCAACAAAATCATCGTTAGAATTTTTCTCCTTATAATGTAATTCATATATGAAGTTTTTCAGTTTTTCAAAAGTTATCTTACGGTTATTAACACTCATATCTTCCGATAAATTTAGTTTTCTTAGATATTCCAAATCTTTCTTATAATCTAATCTCTTTATTTCAGTTTCATTTGATTTCAAATAATTAGTAGTTAAAATTTTTTTATTGTTTCTATCAATCTCTTCTGAAGTTAAATAGTTCCTTTTTATATGAGGTACCCACAGTAGGAATGGTCTCTTTATTGAATTCACACGAATAAGACATTCTCCTTGTTCTAGGATTGAGAGATAATCTTCATGTTCTTCTTCAAGATTCAATAACTCACACATTAATTGTTTCTGCATATGGTTCTTAAAAGTTACAAGAACACCACAATTAGCTAAGATTTCGTCACTAATTTGAGGTCTTGTCGCAATTGTGATTAAACATTCACCAGTACCCCTCAATAAAAGAGCTATATCTTCCAAATAGGTTGATAACTTTGATTGATTAGTAACACTTTTTGGTACAAAATATTGGGCATCTTCAATAAGTGTTATATGCCGTATTGTTTTATAATCCTTCGAACCTTGTTCTAAATTACTATCCCACAAGTACTTCAAAACCATATTAAGAAAAAAAAGAGCGTCTTCCTTTTCCCCTCCTAATCTAATAATAGAACTCAGATCAAAAAGCACATTTCTCGTTAAAAGATCTTTTATTTTTAAATCAGTTTTTGTACCAAAAATAACTCGTAATGGTCCCAGGGAAAATCTTCTGATTCTGTTTGTGATGCTAGTTATAGTTTGATGCAAGAAAGGGATTTTATTCTTTTGATTTTCTAAATAAATCTTACATTGGCTAAAAAAATCATCCCAATTTCGGCGATTTTCATTTTTACAGGCTATCTTTAATATATCTATCAATACTTTTTCCATTTGAGGTGAATAATCAGATTCATTATCTAAAAACTGTCCACTTTTTAGGATATCAAAAATTCTTTCAGCGTGAATCTCTGGATTTGAGCCTTCAGGATCAAATATATTTATAGAAAAATTCTCTCCTGGTTTAATAATTAATAAATCTTTTATTACATCTTGCAAATACTGATACTCTCCTTTAAATTCAACGAGTAAAATAGGGATTTTGTACCTTTTATTAAAATTTAAAAGAAAATTTTGAATAAAATTACTCTTACCCGAGCCTGTAGCTCCACATACAAACATGTGTCTTTCGAGATCGTTAATTGAGAGAAAAAATTTATGTTTCTTTCTACGTTTATTCATGACTCTCCCTATCTCAATTTTACCAAGGCGAGATTTGAATAACGATGGGCATTTAAGCTCTATCACATCTTGATCTCTAATAAATAATGAGTATATGAATAGAAACGGGGAAAAGAAAGAAATTATATAAATTAAATTTGATATAATGGTGTCTTTTAGGGGGCTTAGTATACTTATTTTTAGATATACATCGGACCTTAAGATAAACTCTATAAGAGAGATTAAAATTAAAAAGCCAGTTAACAATTTTAACTTACGTACTTTATATTCTTTCTTTTTAAAAATGAAGATTATTATATTAAGGATAAATAATCCAAATATGAAAAGAAGAAAATTTTGGGCAGAGCTCATTCGTTTCTAGTTTAATAATAAATTAGTTATAACTTTTTTAAACTGAACTAAATATAGTTATCTCAGTCTATAATGAAAGTGGGAACTGAGGGATTTGAACCCCCGACCGACAGGTGTCCGCAGTACAGCTTTTGCTTGTAGGATCTGGAGCCTGCTGTGCCACCGAGCTACACCAAGTCCCCGATGTAAAGTTAATTTATAAAAGAATTTATGAAATTTATATCTTTTTCTAAATTTGCCAAGCGTTGTGTAAAAATTAATAAGAAAGTTTTAGACAGTTGGCGTTTTACAATAAGGACAAATTTTGATAACTTTGTCGATTTTCTCTCCACATGCGAAACAAACCTTCTTATTGGCGCTATAAAGGATTTTTTCATCATCCTCTTTTATTTTGCTTATCTCAGTTTTAGTTTTATTTTTATCTTGCATAGAAAGTTGATATTGATCTTTGAATTAAATTTAATTACAAATATTGGTAATGAACTTAATAAGAAATTGGAGTCCGATTTTTAAGAGGAGAATTAGATGACAAAATTTAAGAGTTTGAATGTTTTTATATATTCATACTAGATATTTTCGTATCTGAATAAAATATAAAAAATCAAGAAATGAGTAGATAAAAAATGCCTGGTTCACATGGTTCACTAACTAAAGCTGGAAAAGTACGACAACAAACTCCTCAAATATCAAGAACAGGAGTTAATTCTCGAAAGAAAAAGCCTCCAAGAATGAGATATCGAGAATTATATGTGTCTAGAATTGTAAAGGGTCGTTTTGGAGGTCAACAAGAAAGTCTTGGGGCAAAAAGAGCTCGATTTTCAAGAAAATAAAATTTTTATTCACTTACTCCTATAGTCTGAAGTTGTTTCCTTAGTTTTTGACTCTGCTTAAGATAAATTTGAGTTTTTTCACGGTTTACTTGAAAAGTGTTAAAGTAATCAATCATTAATAAATTCCATCTTATCGCTCTCCTTATACTACCTATTTCTCTTAGAGTAAGATTATCTTCTACTTTCTTCAGTAAATACATAGCTTTTTTTCCATCTTTTCTATAGTGAATATAAAATTCTGATAATTCAAGGACTATATCTATTAAGGTTTTGTAATAACTTTTATTTGTAAAATCCAATCCTACAGTGTTTACCCCTATTCTTAAAAATTTTTGAGCTTGGGAATAATTTCCTTGATTTTTAAATGTAATAGCCCGATGTAGATAATAGTGCAATTTTACCTTAGGTACATCATTTCCTATTTGAACAGTTTTTTTGAAGTAATTTCGAGATTCAACTGTTCTATTTTTTTTTAAATAAATTAATCCTATATAGAGATATGTCATCCCTAAAAATCCTTCTTTATCTATTGCGACTTCTTCTTTTTCTAAAAAACTTATAATAATATTGAAGTGTTCTAAAGCTTTAATTAAGTCATCTCTTTTATAATATGAAAGTCCTAATTTATAATGAATTTTTAGTATAAATTCTATTGGGATCTCTCCAGATTTTGCCACGCTTAAAGCATTTCGTAAATAATTTAGAGCAATGTCATTTTGATTTAAAATTCGGGCAATTTTCCTCAACTTAAGCAGAATAGAAACAACTACCTTTTTCTGTTGATTCTTATTAAAAATTTTTAAAGATTCATTTAGTCTATGTGTTGCTTCTTCAAATCTATAATTTTTTATTAGATCTTCTGCTTCGGTGTATTGATTTATGGATTCAATAACTTCAAAATTGGAGGGGGGTTTATTAAAAAGATCATTATGAATTGAGAACAATTCTTTTGCTATCGAACTTTCATAAAACAGAGCAGTAAAAGCTAAATTACACTGTTCTTTAATAAAACTTTTATTGTTATAGGTAAATTCCTTAACTGGGCGAAATTTAATTAATTCACTATAATCTGTTTCACTGTTACCGATAAGTTCAATAATTGATTTAAGTATCAATCTTGAGAAATTAATCCAGTTTTCCATGATGATTTCTAACTTAAACTCAGAATTTTCCTCAAATAACTCATTTAATATATATGGAGTATAACTGTCAAACAGAGATCTGACATAAAATTTATTATAACTAAAGTCTTTGTAATAGGAAAAATAACCCTTCTCTAAAATAAAAAAGTCATCAAATTCATCGTTATTAGAAAAAATTAAGGTTTCTGGAACTCGAATTTTAGGAACCCCATATTTTAATTCCCAAGGTATTTTAAAACTAGGTTCTAAACCAACATTTTTAAGTGTCTCTCCTATTGCATTAATTTTATGCTGTGAAAAACCTTTTAATTTATCTCTCTTGTTCATTAATGAAATTCTAATACGATTTAGCCATGTACTTTCATTTTCTTTACGTATAATGTCAGGTATCAGTAGATTTAATAAATCTATTAGCTGTTTCTCTTTTCCCTTCAAAGGAAATTCATGTTCTAAAGTTAAGGAAATAGCTAAATTCCTCAATGCTTTCATAAAATAAAGAATAATACGATAAGTTGTTCGATTCAAATTCCAGAATTGAAAGGCTAAAGATACTCTGAAACTCACAACTTCAAAGGGAACATTTAATCTTAATGGTAAAGTAATGGGATACTTAATCGTGAAAAGAACTAATTTTTCCTTTTTTAGGCTATACCGGAAATAATTTTCAATTGTACTTTCAATTTTCCAGCCATTTTTCTCTATGAATTCTCTTAAATTCACGATTTCCTTAGAAGAAAAAGGGTTTGTTGACATGGTAAGTTAAAAAACTCAGAGAACTTATACAATCTTAAATAACTAATAGTGATTCTAAATATTAAATTTTGTATCAACCTAAATAAAGATTTAATAACTAGAACTTACTTGTAAGATTTGTATTATATGGATTTATCCGCATTTAATAAAGAATTAGGTATTAAAATCGCAAAGGCTAAAGCATTAGAAAGAAAAGATATGGTTAATGCTGCAATAGCCGTATGGCTAGAAATTTCCGAGATGGCGCTCAAGTTTTCAAAATCTCGAAATTTAGATGCTTTATTCAAAAATATGATTATTAACAGGACTCAAGGAATTTTTCAACATGTAAAGAACTTAAAAGCAAGTCAGCATGAGGAAGAGCAGATTTTTGATGACGTACAGCCTCAAGAAGAAACACCACTTGTTGAACCTCCACTTGAAATTGTAAAACCTGGAAAATCAGGGATCTCAAAGCATGATACCCCTGAAAATAATCAAAGTGATTCACTGGTAACTGATTATAATATTGTTGAGAATTCAGAATTAAAAAATATTCCCAAAGGCTTTAATGAAATTCAAGTACCTGAAGAGTTCAAAATAATTACTCCTCACGATGATAATTATGTGAAGAAAATGTTGAGCCAAGTAGAAAAAAGAAATGTTTCTATTCCTAAAAAAGAAGGAATTAAAGATGAGGAATTTCATCCCTCAAATGAAAGATTCGAATTTGATCAACCTGAGAATGTCAAAATTTTGATTTGTTTTGCATGTGGAATTGAAAATTCCATTGATACCAAAATTTGTAAAAGCTGTGGAACTAAACTAGTTTAGAAATTATTTTCACTATTTTCTATTTACCTAGAGTTCCTTATTTTTTCGTACTTTTCTATTGATTTAGCTCTCCACACTGAACCCCATTTTTTAAAGCCTGATTTGACGTATTTCTCTCTTTTATAAAAATTATAACTTACCCAGTTAAAGAGTATAAAAAATCGTTTAGCTCCACTTTTCTGAGTTAAATTCTTTGATTTCACACCTAAATCATTTCGAAGATAATCAACTAATTTTCCTTCAACAGCATCTTGTAACTTTCCTTCAACAATCGCATCTTCATAATTAATACCTTCTTCTAAAAAATAGTTCCGCACTTGATCAAAGATATTTCCCCTACAAAGATGTATCATTTCAGTCCCTGCCTTCTGGAAGTTCAAATCTCTTAATCCTTCTTTTACTAAATCTACAGTATGTTTGTAGGGTTCTTTATTTTTCCAATTTTCACCCTGGAATAAAGCTAACGGTAGGGTTTTAATAATTAATTCTCCAGTATTTTTTCTTAAAAGGCCAATGAAAGCATCTCCCACTAAATCCCCTGTTCCTGAGTCATCTATTTCAATTGTCATTATCAATCGTTAGTTTTTATCCTATTTGATTGTATAAAAGTTTTATAAAATATCAAATTTCTTTAATTAAATCTATATGATTGTTTATATGAAATTAACTTAAAACTAAAAAAATCATAAATTTTCTTGATGATAACAAAATGAATATCGAAATGTTAATAATTGGAAATGAAATCTTGATAGGTAAAACTCAAGATACTAATTCAAACTGGATGGCTAAAAGAATAACTAAATATGGGCATAGAGTTAAGCGGATAATTACAATTGAGGATGATTTAGATGAAATTTCCAAAACAATACGTGAAATTTTAGATAGAGATCCAGATATCATAATTGTATCGGGCGGATTAATTAAAGAAATCAGTATTCTTTAAGTCCAAGGGCCAACATTCGATGATATGACCTTAAAAGGTATAGCTCTAGGTTTGAATAGAAAATTAGAACTGAATGGGCATGCATTAAAGTCAATTGAAAAAGCTTACAAACATGCTTATGAAAGAGGAATGCTAAAACTTCAGGGAATGACAAAAGAACGAAAAAAAATGGCTTATCTCCCACAAAATTCTATTCCTTTACCAAATTCCAAAGGTACCGCACCAGGAGTTAGAATTAGAGAAAAAAACACTACTATTTATATTTTTCCAGGAGTACCGATGGAGATGAAGTCAATGTTTAGAAAGGTGATAACTCCAATTTTAAAAGAAAAAAAGGGGAAATTCATAGAAAAGGGATTTTTATTTTCTGAAATAGGAGAAAGTCAAATCGCGCCGTATACAAGTAAGTTAGAACAAAAATATTCTCAATTATGGATAAAAACTCATCCAAGAATCGGTTTATCAGTAGAAGTAGAGGTTTCAATAACTGCTTTTAATGTAGAAAAAGGAGAAGAACTTGTTGATAAAGCCTTGCTTGAATTAAAAGAAATTATTTTTAAACTTGACGGTAAAATTATCAAGGGAAAATGATATATTACTTGATGCCACTGCGCAAGCGGAACTTTCAATAAGCAATCACAATTGTGTTTTAGCTTATATCATCAACATCATTAATATTTGGTAACCTCAAGATTTTCAAGATTTTCTGAGATCCTAACAAGTCCAGGAGAGATTTTATCGATTTTTCCAACCATCCAATTTGAAATCCCCTTTTTCTTAAGATTTTTTGAGAGATCTTCAATCATTAGAGGATCCACAGCCAACAACATACCACCAGCGGTTTCTGCACATTTGCATTCATCAAAAGCATAACCTAACTCATGTGATAAACTTTCAGAGAATTTAATAGACGGAATAGTTTCAATAAATGCGGATAAATTGGAATTTTGAAGTAACTCTAATGTATGGCCAGCAAGACCAAAACCTGTTATATCTGTCATTGCATGGATAAAAGAGAAATCATTATATGAGTGAATGGTTTTTACAACGCTTCTATTTGAAGTTGTCATTATTTTAATTGCTAATTTAATTGATTGTTTAAGATTCTTTTCAGAATATCCTTCAAGCATCTCAGGAAAATCTTTTAATATTCTGTATGCTGCCATAATTGGTTGTAGTCCCACTGGTTTTGTTAATAATAATTTATCTCCATCTTTAACTCCTTGTTTATCGATAATCAAATGTTTATTTACAAACCCAGATGCTTCTCCTCCGATTAATGGCCATTCAGAGAAAATTGTATGTCCCCCGACTATTTTAGAATTTAATTTTTCCTCAATAAAATATTTAATACCTTTAAGAATTCCATCAGCAATTCTCATAGGAGTATTTTTATTTATTGCTAAGAAAACTAACATCCCTGAAATTTCTGGAACATTCAATGCAAAAATATCGTTAGTCACGTTACATGCTGCGATCTCCCCCATTATTTCGGGTTCGTCTATTAATGGTGTAAATATATCAATTGTTTTTACTAGTACTAACTCAGAATTTGGTATTGGAATTATCGCAGCATCTTCGATATCCCCTGTTAATCCTGCACCAGATAACAGATCTCTTAGGTTTTTTGCTCCTAGTTTACAAGATCATCCATGAATTTTAACCGATGATGTAAGTCGATATTTATAATATTTCTTCATTATTCACCTATTTTTGTTTTTGAAGTTATAATTCTATTTTGGTAATCCTATTATTTTAAGTTAACATAAAAAAAAGAGATAATTTGCATATTTCTAACATTATAACTCAAATTTTCACTTAAGAAAAATGGCTTTATTATTAAAATTAGAAAAAGAAAATTAGAAATGTTAATTTTTTTCGACGCCATTACACTTTGGAATTCTCTATAAGCAACCACAAGATTGTGTTTAAGCTTATTTCATTGACATCGTTAAATTTTTAATATTTCAATATGCTCGACATTTTCGGAAACTCGAACATATTTGCGTTTATGTATGTTATCAATTGAGCCTACTCTCCAATTTAAAACACCATACTCGGATAATCTTTCTGAAAATTCATCAACATGATCATGATCGACAGAAAGAAGCATACCACCTGCTGTTTCTGGCATCTCACATGTATCGAATTTGTATCCAAATTCAATGGCTAGCTCTTGCGATAGCTTAATTATTGGAACCTTTTCTATAATCGCAGATAGTTTGGAATTTTGTAGCATTTCTTGTAAATGTCCTGCTAAACCAAAGCCAGAAACATCAGTCATGGAATGAATGAATTTACTATCAGAATAGGAGTGTATAGTCTTTACAACATTTTGAAGGGGTGTAGTCATAAGGTTAATAGCGTAATTAATCGAATCATCAATTTTGGATTTTGAAAAACTTTCTAACATAGCTGGACTGTTTTTTTGTAAACGATAGGCTGCCATTATAGCTTGATTACCTATAGGTTTTGTTAATATTAATGTATCACCTTCTTCAACATAGTTCTTTCTTATTAACTTATTTTTATTTATGAACCCCGAAGCTTCTCCTCCGATTAATGGCCATTCTGAGAATATTGTATGTCCTCCCAGGACTTTAGAGTTAATTTTATTTTCCATGAAATTTTTTATTCCTCGTAATATACCCTCAGCAATATGCAACGGCATGTTTTGTTTCATTCCTAGGAAAACGAGCATACCAGAAATGTTTAAGACGTTCAAGGCAAAAATATCATTTGTAACGTTAGCAGCTCCAATTTCTCCCATTATTTCAGGTTCATCTAGGATAGGTGTAAAAATATCAATGTTTTTTACCATAACGAGATTGGAATTGGGTACAGGAATTATAGCAGCATCCTCAATATCCCCTTTAAAACCGGCATTAGATAATAGTTTGTCTAATTTGTCAGTGGAAAGTTTGCAATTTCATCCGAATAATTTAGTTTGCAGTGTCAATCGATAACTCTCTAACTCTTGTATCATACACCTCAATTTTTAATTTTTATTATCGAATTTAGTAGAATTGATGAATATTTATTAATTTTTTCCATATAATTTATTTATAAAATTGATAAAAACAACATAAGCGAAACAATATTCTGAATATTAACTTATATATAAAAAGAAATTGTTTAGACTAAAAAAATGAATATATTATCTTAAGATATTAAAAGATTTGCTTGTTTTCCTTGAGATGCTAAGATGGTCGGTGTAGTGTAAAATTAGCGTTATCTCGTCCGTTGATGGATCAAACAAATTCTTTTTTAATTCCTTGTTTTTATCAATTTTTAACAAATAATTGAATTTGAATGGTTTTCCAGGTTTTAATTCATTCAACTGAAGAAATTTTGGAAAACTTTCCTTTCTTTGAAATCTTATGTAAGGGGGGATTTTAAGTGAGATTTGAATATCTCTAAAATCGAAGTTTGAAGGATTAGTCAATTTGAAATTCAAATATATTTCATTTCCAATTGTTTTAATATTTTTAAAAGAGAGGATTTCTTTAGAATCCACTAAACCTGACTCAAATTCTGACTCTATCTGTTGAAGATGTAATCTATTATTTATGATTTTAGCATCAAGTTTATTTTTATTTATATATCTTAGGATTCTCCCTTTTAATTGCTCCATTTCTATATTAATATATGAAGCAAGAAGATCTAATTTAATTGGGTTAATAATTTTAAGAAAATAATTAATTTGATTAAGATATAACTTATTTTCGCTTTTCTTAATGAAGTTTTTCAATCTGTTTATCAATAACTCTTTAGAAACACGAAATTTATTTAGATATGGACGAATATATAAGTTGAATCTATTATCTTCGAAGGTTTTTTCTTTACCAATTATTATATCAATCTGTTTTTCTGTCTCCTCAATGAAGCTTTGAATTTGTGTAGAATTCATTTCTATTAATTTTTTTGCATCTGAAAATTCATTTTTTTTAATTAAGATTTCCAGTTTATTATTCAGGTTATCATAATTATCATTAAACTTCTTGATACCATCAATTCTTTCTGTTATAATTGATTCAATATGACCTTGTAAAATCTGCATATTTATACCATCAAATGAAGTTCCAGTCAAAACGATATTTGTGGTTTCAACTAGGGCAATATATTCAACTAGCTTATCCTTCATAATTTTAATTTGCCGATCAAGATCTCCGAGATACTCCTGAATTTCTATTTTGGTTTCAACCCATTTTCTTAGAAGATCTTTAAAAATATCATTAAATTCTACATTACTAATTAGTAATTCTCTGATATCACTATCCAACTTAAACAGTTTTTTTCTTCCTTGAGTTATATTAGTAAATTTGTCTTCTTCAACATCTATCAACTCAATATTGGTTATGTCTAAATCTATATTCATGTTAAAGTCATTTTCCTTGACAAATTCAAACTCTACTTTCAAAACATCGATACGCTTATTTATTACCTCAATATCATCCTTTAAAGAAGATACAAATTCTAGTTTTTTCTCCTCGCAAATTTCTGAGATGAACCCTTTAATAATACTTAATTCTTCAATAATTTCTAATCGAATTTCTTCCCATTCTTCGATCAAATCAAAAGCTAATCTTTTATATTCAAATTTATTAATTAACTGGTGAAATCTTCTGATTTTTTTTAATATCTTACTATATTTTTTAGTTAACTGAATTTCAGTTTCATTAAATTTGAAATTATGAATGTATCCATTCAATTTTTCTCTAAATTGAGCCGGAATCTTCTGAAACTTAATAAAATTTTTTTTAAAAAGTAACAGTTCGTTGTTTATTCTTTCAATAGTATCATCTATGTTTGGAAAAATTGATTGAATATTATTTAATGTGTATACTACTTCATCCTGTACTTCCGGATCTTTTTCTATTTTTAAAATTTTATATAATTCAATAGTAATCCAAACTGCAATTTTCTTATTCTTTAAAATAAAACAAAAATTTTGTAGAAGTAATACAGTCTTCTTCCTTTCTCTCCAAAAACGTGATTCTAATTGATATAATATTTTAGTTATTTCATTCTCTATTTCAATCTGGTACTCTTCAAATAATCTTTTAAATACTAATATAATAGCATTCCTAATATTTTCTGAAGGATTTTCTAGTTCTTCAAATAAATAAGGAAAAATATCTGTAATATTTTTCTGGCTTAGGTGAAATATTGCATTAATTAATGAACTTTTGTAATTAGAATAACTCTCTTCTGATAAAGAATTTAGTAAATTAGCCCAAATCTGATCAAAATTGTTTTCTGCGATATTAACAAGTGCCTCTACTACTTTTAATTGAATTCGATAATCATTCTCTTTCAACAAATTAATCAATTTCGGAATAATAGAAATAATTTCCGAAGATTTTTCCTTTCCAATTTCACCAAACAACCAAATAATAAGTTCTTTTACTCTGTTTTCTTCATTATATAATAGATTTAATAAAACGTAAAACAATTTCTCTTTTGTAAGAAAATATGTACCATGAATCTTTAAAAGCTCAGCAGCTGCTCTTGCAACATCATCATCTTCATCTCTTAAGTTAATTATAATCATAGAAAGCAGAGGTTCTAAGTTTTTGATCTTTTTATAATCCTGATTTAAAATTTTCTGAATTGTTTTAATGACTTTTAATTTTACTTTCCAATCATTATCCATTAATTTTTCAGTATACTCTTCAATTATTACATTTAACTCCTCTAAATCAATGTGTAAGGTTAAAATCAAATTTCCTAAGATTTTTACAGTAAGTCTTCTCACCGAAGGATCTTGATCATATAGACGTCCTCTAATTTTTTCTATTAAATCAATAAGTAAATTAGGTCTAAATAAGCTGATTTGATATAAAATTTCTAGTGAAACAAATCTAATCCATGAATCAGAGTCATTTATAAAATGAGTGATAAGCCCTATTGTTCTTAATGATATTGATGACGATTTATCGCAAATTAAATTCAATAAGCTTAAGCCCCGATAAATTAACTCTTTATCAGAGCCGTGAGTTCTCTCCAAAATCTCAAATATTTCTTCTGCAGCTTTATCGTTATAGCCTTTTAAAATTAAAGTCTCAACTTTTTCAGTATTTAAAGATAAAGATGTCAAAGTAAATAATAAAAATGTTTTTTTAAAAATTAAAATTACAATGATCTTTCTATCTACTTAGTATAAATAGCTTATAAAATAATTATGTTATATTGAAAGAATTAGGAAATATGATTTTAAAAAAAAAATTGAAATTGTGTCTGAAACTTAAGGACTGCACTGATTTATTCAAAAAATTCGATAATAGCCTGCCCTGGTGTTGCAATCCTCTCCCTATAGGTTAAGATCCCATCCTCAACTTCTTTTGTTTTAACAAGGCCGCGTTCTATATCTTTTTCAGATATATAACCTCGTTCTCCCGCCTCGAATTGTCTAACAATATTGCCATTTTTATCCTTTACATCAACTTTCGTGCTTGTTGTTTGTGTCACATCAAAATAAACTCTTTTATTTTCGATTTTTGTAATTTTAGCTTCTGTAAGTAGATGATCGCCTACTCTTACCATACCTCTCATTTCCACCGATATATCAATGAGGCTTCCATGTTTACCATGATCAAGAAAATCTTCAAATAATTTTGAAATAAAACCGAAACTAAATAATCCGTGAGCTATTACTCCCTTTAAGCCTGCCCTTTCTGCAATAACATCATTAGTGTGAATAGGATTAGTATCCCCAGACGCTTTAGCGTATTTTTTTAATAAATCTCTTGAGATGCCATTAAATTCATTCTTAATAACTTGTCCTACAAGTAAATCTGAAATTTTCACCATATTAATATCCTCCTTTTCGAGTACCGGCTGTAATAGTAACATTACAGACAGGTTCGTTATTTTGATTTATCACATTCACGAGAAATTCAGTAAATAATATCATATTCTTTTCATTTAACCACATTTTACCACATTTACCAGTTACTTTAAGTTTATCTCCCGGTTTAATATCTACACAACCTTTCCAATTATAACGATTACCCGTATGTAGAATTTTAGCAGGATTTAGAACAAATCCACGTTCCTCTCCATTTTGAACTACTTTAATACCTAAAACCAATTTATATAACGCTTTAACCGTAAAATAGTTAGCAAATGCATGACACGCAACAATTCCTTCCTCTTCAGAACCGACATATTTTGAATTTGTTATTCCGTATACTTTAGCAAAATTGACTAAAGTTCTATATCTAATATTAAATTTCGTAGATCCGGGAATTTCTGTTCCTGCTAATGCGTTTATCAGAAATTCAGCATTTTGTTTCATTTCTTCTATATCCATAATGTATTTACTCTTAAATTTTTATAAGA
>LAZR01001168.1_pt1 | contig 17131 bp, 23 predicted proteins | sample 329461 | NCBI WGS metagenome assembly LAZR01 (sample SAMN03002196, study PRJNA259156) | marine sediment metagenome | biome: sea floor; feature: Hydrothermal impacted sediments; material: marine sediment; isolation source: Loki non-amplified sample from Loki's castle hydrothermal vent sediment ...
GTGTTTCGGCTTTTGTAACAAAGCCATACATTCAAAGTGATGATGCCAAAGGTCTTTTGACAACTGCGACTGAACTTATGGATAAAAGCCCACTACTTTAGTGGTGGGATTATGTTACCTTTTCGAAGTTCTTATTTATTGTTATTACCCTATAACCTGAATCAAAGTTTATATATGTATGGTAAGTGCCTTTTTGATAATCTATAACTTTGCCTAATTTAAAGTTTTCGTAATTGCTGTCTATTTTTCCTTTCTCTGCTTTTGTTAGGTTTAATTTCTCATTATCTAGTGTTGTTATTTTTTCTGTTTCGCTTAAGCTTAATTTAGAGGTAACTATTGAAACTAACAATATCATCACAATTCCAAACAGTATTATTCTTCTTCCCATTTGCACTTGCACTTCTTTATGCTTTTCTTGCAATGCTTGCACATTCCGCAATCGTATGTTATGTGGTTCATTTTAATGTAAGGAGGATACGATGATTCAACAAGTCGAAACAATCAAGAACTACCATGTTGTCATCAGCGGCTTCCTTCAAACGGAAGGCAAGCCGAATGGCATGATCCGCCTCTGGCGAGATCTCCACCGGGCCCAATCCGGGCCGGATACTCTGGTTCTACTGCGGACGTGGAACGATAACATGGATACACTCGCCGAGTTTATCTGGCGGCTGGCTGCCGATGATGTCAGCGTAAAGATCTACGGATACTCGTGGGGCGGTGCGGCAGCGATGCGACTTGCTAAGGGCTTGCAGAAGCGTGGGATTGGCGTGCGAGAAATGGTTCTTTCGGACGCTGTGTATCGTCATGGTTACTGGTTAGGAAATTGGCGAGCGCTTGTTCCGTTTTCTACTTTGCGAGTGCCGGCAAATGTCGAATGTGTGCGATGGCTTCGCCAGCAGGGAGGATTTTGGAAGATAAGCGGTCATACGATTGTTGCCGATTGCCCAAGGAAGACTGCTGTATTGAATCCCATTTTGGTAACATGCTCTCATACGTACATGGATGACTTGCCGAGTTTTCACAGGATAGCAGGAAACGTAGCTGCTAATTGTGCATCTATCAATTGTGTCACGCCGTATGAACGGGAGTTTTTGCTATGAGACGTGTTCGCCCGTTTCCAGGGGTACCTGAGATCATCACTCTGATCTTGCTGCTTGCATCTATACTGCTGCTTGCCACTGGATTGTGCTGGAGCGCCGAGCCGCTGACTTGCCGCGACGGAAAATGCCCGACAAGCCGTCCACAAGTTCATTCGTCAGCACTTGTGTTTTTGTCGCATACCGATCATGAAGGACCAGGTTACTTCAGCGGGGTTCTTATCGACACGCCGCATAAGAATGACTTGATTCTGACTTGCGCTCATGCTTTAGAGCACGCCGGCAATACGATGGCAATCTTTACTAATGGACAACGCGCCTGGGCGGATATTCTCGCCAAGGATCATTATCTAGATCTTGCGCTCTTGCAGGTTCGCAAGAGTAATCGCCAGAAGTTTAGTATTGCAAGAAATCGGCCTCCTCTCGGGGAGACTGTCGCGGGTTTTGGTTTCGGAGGCACGCAGAGGCACCGTGTATTATTGGGGGTGGTCACTCAGTATGAATGGCTAACTCCGAACATCGCTGAAGACACCTCGACAGACTGTTTTAGCTTTCGGGCTGCCGTTAAACCTGGGGACTCTGGCGGCCCAGTTCTGAATCGTAAGAGGCAGATCGTAGGTGTGATTTTGGGTGGCGGCAAAGAAGGGACTCATGCAATTGACTGCGTTCGTATCAATCAATTCCTAAATAACGCGCTACGCGATAAACAAGCGATAGGGACATCCAATCCGCAGCCGCCCTCGGCCCCCGTAGAATCACACGGCTCCGGCAGGCCGGGGGCGGCTATTCCTGATGTTGCTGAGCGGCTGCCGCTAGTGCCTATTGCGGCTATGGAACCTCAAGAAAATAATAGTGAACCTGAAAGAAAGAACGCTTCGCATGAAACGAGTATTCTAGGACAAATTGATTGGCTCAGCCTGGCGGTGCTTGGCGGCAAGGTAGCCGCCGGGACCGCTGGGGTAGTTGCAACTGGCGGTTCAAGCTGGGCTGCGTGGCTGGCTCTTCAGGCTGCGACAAAGCTCTACAAGCGGCGTCAGGTACGAAAGAGAGGCCAGGCTGCCACGGCGGCCGACTCCTTTTCGCCTATTGCCCGAGACGACACAGAAGCCAAGCAACTTCTACAACTTTCGCAACTCGAAGGACGCAGCCCGGTACATGACGCGATTATCGGACGATTTGCGTATGACACCATTGACATGTTCCTCACGCAGAGTCCTAATGGATCTGCGGCGGATGCACTTAGGCAGTTGCGAATCAAACTCGAAAGCCGCTTTAATGAAGTAGCGCCTGCCGCTGTCTTCAAAGAGGAAGAGAAATGAAAATGCTCATAGTAATAAAAATACTCACAACTATTTCTCTTGTTGGTGCGTCATCTGTAGCAGTAATTGCCGTAACAGCTATGGCCATTCTTGGGTGGATCTGGGCTGTAATCCGCATTGAAGCTAGTATCTGGAATTGACTCGAAGGAAAAGAATATGAATATGAACGATCAAGAGAGATCCCTTATGCTGCTTGCTATATTGCTCTGCGCTTGCGGGAGCTTTCTGGGGGCGTTTGGAGGGAGTATCGTATTTCTGGCAATCCAAGTGGCTGCAACCTAAAGGAAGAGAAATGTCTGACCCGCTCGAAGCATTCGCCTTCATTTTGGTGTTATCTTCGTTTGCGGCTTTTATTGTTTCTTTTAATGTTTTCATGATCTGTTTAACTTCGGACAAGGAGAAATGACATGGGCAAAGGCGATCCAGGGCAAGAGCAATTTAGCAGAGCAGTGACTGTTCTGCGCAATCAGCACATTGTGGCGGCTATTGCTCCGCTGATCACGATGAGGCAGGAAGCAATTTCAAATGACGAACTCTCTAACCGTGGCGGCACCGATGATGCAACTCGTGACCACCTCCGGGCCTTGCTCGTGCGTGCTGATGAGGTTCGGCGGCACTACACGCATAATCCGCAAAACAAAGATCTGAGATCTCTCATTGAGGAATCGAGAGACGTGGACGCTACGATCACCGACGCTGACAATCCGTCCGGCGGGGACACTGCACAGAACTCAGCAAGTGGACTTTTCCCGCTACCCTTCGCCTTGGACGGCAGCGATGTGAATATTCCGCTCAATAGCCAACTGAAGTTCAAATCGTCCAACGCGATTCTCATCGTTGGCGCCATTGATCAGGCAATTGTTGCGTGGACTCGTCTGAACAGCGCCGACCGAAGCAGGTTTTATACGGAGATGGATTCGCTTCGGATGTTCGGGCAATACCAGCAAATCATCGGATACTTCGATGACTTCCTTGGTGACATCAAGCGAGTTGACATAGCCGGGAAGCTCCCATCGGACGAGCCGCTTGGTCCAACCGATTCGCCGAATATCATTGGAGAAGCCGCGCGACCGTCGTAACTAGGGACGTGTGTCGTCTACGTGGAATAAGGACGATGCTGGAGACTCGGCATCCAGTAGGTGAACCATAGTTTGGGCATGAACTCAGATGGGCTCCCTTGTCCGCTGAATAACGGTGTTAGGTGGAATAGTCTTCGTGCGACCACAGCTACCGCAGCAAGCTGGATACTTATTTCAACATTTTTTTGTCAACCCTTAAAGATTTGTCAAGAGGTGCGTCGTGCGTATCTTGCTGTACGGGTTGTTGTTTGGCTCCGCTACGACAGTAGCAGGAACAACTCTCATGGAATCTAACGGGCTCGCCCAAGGAGGGGCGCTTTTTGTGCTTACAGGAACAGTAGCGTATCTGCTTGTCACGCAGCGGATTGCCTTAATCGCATTTCTGAAGGCAATCAAAGAAGAGCGCGACGCTCATCAGAAAACGATTGAACGATTGTCCCAGTCGATCGAGACTATACTGAGGGAACGATAAGATGGACAAAAAGGTGTACTTAGTTCACGGAAATGACGAGTACCTGCTTGGTCTTGCTTGCGATATATTGGAAGGCCGGGATACTACCGCGGCAGGCGGGCCGGGTTTTTCTTTTGCGACAGCCATCGCTGAAATCGTTAACTCCTTCCTTGACGCTCCGTTTGAAGTTACCTCAGCCGAATTCAAAATTGAAGTAAGATAGAAGAGAATGAAGAGACTCTTAAGAAAAATGTTTCGGCAGATTTTCGAGAAGGAATCCAAGGGGCTTAGGGTTTTCATTGGTATACTCGAAAGCGACTGCCTGAAGTTGCGGAGGGAAAGATCGGTACTCGAAAGCGACTGTCTGGAGTTGCGAGAGGAAGCAGAGAAATCCAAGGGGCTATTGAGAGCCAAGATTTCTGTTCTTCGAGCTAAAGTTCAGGAATATGAAATAACATTTTCTGATCTCAAGAAGAATATTAAGTGGTACCGAGAGCAGATCATCAAGTACCAAAATATCGTTTGCAAAGCTACGGATAGTTTCCGGGAGCTTACTGATCTTGATGGGGAGAAATTTGGGACTGATGCAAAAGCATCGCCTGCCATGAAGGCTATCCTCAAATCCGTGGAGACTTATAATGGCTTTTGATCTAAGTTCGATCGGTAGCGGCTTCGGGATTCGTCCGCCACGTATGATTCTTCTCGGCACTGAGAAGATTGGCAAGTCGACTTTCGCTGCTTGCTCTCCTTCGCCATGTTTTATTCCGATCGCAGGCGAAGAAGGAATTGACGACCTTCCGGTTCAGCAGTTCCCTCCGAGCACCTGTTTCGCCGACGTGAAGTCCGCACTTCAGTCCCTCCTAGATGGCGAGCATGAGTTTCGGACTGTCGTTATTGATTCCGCTAGCACGCTAGAGCCGCTTGTCTGGAATGACGTACGGGCTCGCAACGAAGGCGCTTCGTCAATTGAGACTGTACTTGGCGGATACGGGAAGGGATACACTGAGTCTCTCATGGAATGGGGGACTCTTACGCAGTATCTCGATGCCTTGCGAACGCACCGGAATATGGCTTCGATTATTGTTGGACATGTTATTATCCGGCAGTTCAACAATCCCGAAGGGCCGGATTATGATCGGTACGTTGCCGACATCAATCAGAAGGCCGCGAACCTACTTTATCGCTGGGCTGACGCGATTGTCTTCGCGAATACAAAGGTCGTGGTCAAAGTAGAGAAAGCCGGATTCGGCAAGGAAACTGGCAAAGGTATGGACACCTCGGGCGGGCAGCGTTTCCTCTACACGCAGAAACGCCCAGCGCATCCCGGAGGCGGCCGAGGCGTATACGGTCGACTTCCTCATGAGCTTCCGTTCTCGTGGGAGCATTACCAAGCGGCCGTAGCTTCGGCCAAATAACCACACTTCATTCCTCTCTCAAGAAAGATTTTCTTATGGCAGACCTGACTGGTTTTTTCGATGGACAAGGCTTCGACCCAGAGACTGCTCCGCCTGATGTTGTTCCTCCAGGCGATTACACCGTTCAGATTGACGCTTCTAGCATTAAGGAGACCAAAGCAAAGGACGGTCATTACATCGAGGTAGAAATGACAATTCTGGATGAATGCCCTTCTAAGGGGTGTAAGCTCTGGGATCGTCTCAATATCCATAACAAGAATCCAAAAACTGTCGAGATGGCCAAGCGTAGCCTCGGCGCTCTTAGTGTTGCGTCTAGTATTCCTGATTTGAAAGACACAGACATGCTCCTGCAAAAGGTTGTCATCGCCTGCGTCAAGGTCAAAGATGATCAGAATAACATCCGAACATACAAGGTTGCTGGCCAGGCGCTAGTTGCCCCAACGCCTGCTGCATTTGCTCCTGCCGTTGCTCCTGCGGCCTCTCCCGCTATCGGAGTGGAAGCGTACACCCCGGCTCCTTTACCTACACATCAGCAGGCGCCTGCTGCGATCGTTCCTGCTACTGCACCTGACGCTGCGGCGGCTACGGCTCCAGGCGCTCCTGTTGCTCCATGGCTGAAGCCGTAGCGACTCCTCTATACTCGTTAACCTCGCTCCCCTGGCCCCGCTGCCCATACGGAACCCCGCAGCCGGCTGGCCGGCGAGCTAGCGAGTTTTTAAGAGAATCTCATGACACCAGATCAGATCAACGCGTGCTTTGAGCTAGTAGCTGCATGTTTGCTGGCTGCGAACATTCACCGCCTGAAAGCAGACAAGCAAGTAAGAGGCGTATGCCTTGCTCCTATGATTTTCATGGTCTGCTGGGGCGTCTGGAATTGTTACTTCTATGCGGCCATAAATGTTCCGTGGTCATGGTTTGCGGGATTGCTATGTACAACTATCAACGCTATCTGGGTGGCGCAGATGCTCTATTACAATCATCAAGAAAGAAGAGAACATGACAAGGGATCAGGAACTAAGGAATCTCGCCAGAAAGTTTGTTTGTGCGAAGGCTGCCGAGGAACAGGCAAAATCCACTCGTATAGTTGCCGAGAAAGCCATCGCGAGTTTAATCGAAGGACCCGATAAAGGGCAAAGAACCGAGACCCTTGAAGACGGTGTGAAGATCACCGTTAAACGCAGCCTAAGATACAAGGCAGACCTTCAAGGGATCAAGGATGTATTCCTTTTAGTTGCAAAGCAGATTGGGGAAAGCGTCCAACCGCCAATCAAAGCCAAGACCACTCATACGCTTGACGAGGTGATGTATGAGTGGTACCAAAAGAATGTGCCCGAGATCTTTAAGTTAATTTCTCAGCACGTTGAAATTACGCCTGCCAAGGACGCTATCACCGTCAAGATTCCTAAGGCAGGAGAGATTGATGGCTGATCTCACGCCCTACCTCCCGGAGCTTTCCGAGACAGTAGAGAAAATCTACAAGCACTACAAGAAAACTGGAGATACCGAATCGCCTCGGAAATATCTAGGCGCCTCGATTATCGGACACCATTGCGAGCGGTACCTCTGGTACAATTTCCGACAAACTACTAAGCCGGAATTCGATGGAAGAATGTATCGCCTATTTCAAACTGGCCACCTTGAAGAGGCTCGCATGGTCGAAGATCTACTAGATATAGGATGCGAGGTTCACGACATAGATCAAGACGGCAATCAGTTTGCGATCAGCGATCTTGGCGAGCACTTCTCGGGCCACATGGACGGCGTAGGTCTAGGTATTCCAGAAGCGCCGAAGACGTGGCATGTTCTCGAATTCAAGACACATAATAACAAGTCTTTCGCCAAGCTCAAGAAGAGCGGAGTCAAGGATTTCAAGCCACAACACTATGCCCAGATGCAAGTCTACATGCACAAAACAGGCATGAAGCGGGCTTTATACATGGCAAAGGATAAGAACACGGACGAACTCTACACCGAACGGATTCGATACGACCAGGCATTCTGCGAGAACCTCATGGCTCGAGCAGAGCGGATTGTCTTCAATAATAAGCCACCAGAACGACCATATAGCCGAAGCGACTACTATCTCTGTTCATGGTGCGATGCGCAGAAGATCTGCTGGGGGATCGGAGACACGGCATTGCCGATTACGGCTCCCTCTTGCCGGCAATGCTGCCACGCAACGCCAAAACTTGACGGCCATGCACGGTGGCTCTGCACAAAGCATGAAAGATCATTATCCTCGCAAGATCAGGATACGACCTGTGATAAGCATCTGCTTCTTCCGGGAATGTTGTCGTTCGCCGAGCCAATAGGATGCGGACGAAACTTAGCAGACGACGATTATATTGTCTTTCAAAATACAGGAGATGAAGAGCCTCCCTGGAATCATGGAGCGCACGATCGTGGCTTCTCAACTGCTGAACTCATGACGTTGCGCGTGGAAGACTTAACCAATGAGATGATCGTCGTCGCCAAGCAGGTCATGGGCGCCGTGGCCACGGATGCCTGCGATGATATCTTGAACCGCTATCCAGAAGAGGACACGCGTATCGTCTGGGAAGGGCATCAATCGGGTCTCGCAAACGAATGGCTCAACCGGTATGGAGAGGATTTCTGGGCGATGAAACCGATTGATATCAGCCAGCTTCCTAATGATCGGAATATCGCCGAGTTTGAAGGCGGCCGGCTTGCGGTTGTATTACTAAACGGGCATGGGGCACAAATTCGAGAGGGCGTAGAATGATAACGATCATTTACGCTTGCCCAATATGGTTCGAGTGGAGTCTCTTCGAGATAATTAACGAGACATTGCCATTAGCTACTTTAAGGGCGTGCGATAGCGCTTGGCAAATGCACGTCAACAAGGACTTCATGACCATTTTTACAGTATATTGCACGCAATGATCCCTCGTCCTTATCAACAAGAAGCGCTAGATGCCTTGCATTTGCATGTCTGCACGAAAGAGACAAACCCTTGCGTAGTCATTCCAACAGGAGGAGGGAAAAGTGCCCTTATCGCCTGGATCGTCGGAAAGTGGAAATCTGAGTCCCCTCATGTGCGGATTATCATCCTGGCACATCGCAAGGAGCTTATCGAACAAAATGCAGCAGAGCTTCAAGGGATGTGCCCTGAGTTTCGTATTGGCATTTACTCAGCCGCTCTCGGACGCAGAGACTACGACGCAGACGTACTCTTCGCCTCTATTGACTCCATTTACAAGAGATCCGGGGATTTTCCTGCATGGGATGTTGCCATGGTCGATGAGGCGCATCGCATTCCTCCTAAAGGAGAAGGAAAGTATAGAACTTTTCTACAAGGTTGTCGAAAGTGGAATCCAGCCCTCCGTGTTATCGGATGGACTGCCACCCCGTTCCGCATGGGTTACGGAGCGATCTGCCACAAGGATCATCTCCTCAACGAGATTTGCTACGAAGCTAAAATCACTAGCCTTATCCACGATGGCTATCTGTGTAAGCTACGGTCGAAAGTCGGAGTTATCCAGCCAGAGCTAGGCGGAGTGAAACGCAACAGCGGAGGCGATTACATCACCAGATCCTTGTCGGCAGCGACGAACAAGAAGGTAATCGTTACTGAAGCAGTTGCTGAAGCTGTACGAATCATGAATGCCGAAAATCGCAAATCAGCAGTTTTCTTTTGTGTCGATGTAGATCATTGCAATAATGTTTCAAAAGAGTTGCAGCGACATGGAATACATGCACCAGCCATTACTGGCGGTACTAAACGTAAAATCCGAGAGCGTGCTGCGGATAATTTCAAAGCCGGGAAACTTCGTGCTATCTGTAATGTCAACGTCTATACCGAGGGATTTAACGCAACGATCATTGATTGTATTGTGCTACTTCGGCCTACTCTATCAGCCGGATTGTTCTCACAGATGGTCGGACGAGGGCTTCGATTACATAAACAAAAAAATGTATGTCTGGTTCTTGACTTCGCCTGCTGTATCGAAGAGCACGGGCCAATTGACATACTCGGCGGCGAGCCCATTGCCCTAGCTACGTGTGAGCTTTGCCGAGAATCTTTCTCACGGGCCATCGGTACTTGCCCGGCTTGCGGTTGGGTGATCCCTAAAATAGTCTTCGACAAGATGGAAGCAGCCGATTGCGAGAAACGATTGCACGAAACTAAAGTCTCACAACGATCAATCCTTTCTAATGTACCAGAAGTTCGTAATGTCCATACTGTCTTTGCATCTCGGCATCGAAAGCTCGGTTTTCCAGACAGTCTGCGAGTCCAATACCGATGCGGAAAGAGCATGTTTTCCGAATGGGTTTGTCTCGACCATGAAGGCTACGCAGGAGAATGCGCTAGCAAGTGGTGGGCAAAGCGGTTCGGCCTCCATCAGGTAGCAGGCGGCAGCAGGCCGGCCACAGTCAACGAAGCGCTCAATTACATGTTCCTAACGCAAGGAATAGCTGAGTACACAAAAACCATTTCCGTAAAGCGAAAAGGGAAGAACTGGGAAATTGTCGCATACAATGAAGCAATTACCAAGACGGATGACGTGAGCGCATGAAACAACTTTCAGATGCAGCAGCATGGTATGCCTCAGTTGGATGGCCAATCTTTCCGTGCAAGCCAGGCCAAAAAGTGCCAGCAACTGCTCATGGCGTCAAAGATGCAACCACCGATTCCTCTCAGATTAAGCAATGGTGGACAACAAACCCGAATTACAATATCGGCTTCGCGTGCGGAGGGATCAGCAATCTCTACGTCGTCGATGTTGACTTGGACAACGAGAAGGGGCTCAATGGCTACGAGTCCCTGAAGGAGTTTCCGGAAATCCCGGTTACGGTCGTGCAGCGAACGCCGCGTGGGGGCCTCCATGCGTTCTACACGACGGATAATCCGCCAGCCAACAAAAACAACTTCCGCCAAGGCATCGACATACGCGGAAACGGCTACTATGTCATTCTCGCTCCCAGCATCCATCCTAACGGCAAGCAATATGACTGGGCACCAGGGCGTGCCCCGTGGGAGATTCATGCGAGTGAGTTCCCTGATGCCCTTAGACCTGCCTCTAAACTAGCCCCCGCGGTACCTGTCGTCATTCCGCCAGATGTTACGCATGAACTCTACGATCAACGTATAGACCGCGCTAGCCTCTACCTGGCAACCGTCGATCCGGCTGTCCAAGGGGGGGGAGGGCACAGCACGCTCCTGCGGGCGGCCGGGTTCATTATGCACGGCTTTCTTCTGAGCGACCAGGAGACGTTCAGCCTGCTTGCGACTGAGTACAATCCGCGGTGCGTCCCACCGTGGGACTTCAGCGTCCAGAAGGACGACCGAGACTTCCGCCGGAAGGTCAGCGAGGCCAGGAAGCATCCACCTAACAAGTCTTCGGGTTGGCTCTTGTATGACACTGCATTTGAGCCAGTTTTGCAGGCGAGCCCGGCGCTATCCGCGTCAATAGGGAAGCTGTGTACAGGCGTGGCCGAATCTGCTGCTGCCTCAAAAGTTCGCAAAAAGCCGAACTTCTTCCGGACCCGCCCCGCTCAATCAGAATTGGATTTCCTTACGGCGCCCATGGGTAAGCTTGGAGAACTCTGCGCTTGGATGAATGCAAATTCGATTCGGAAGCAGCCCTTCTTGACTCTTGGTTGCAACTTGGCGTTTCTCGGTGCGCTATTCGGTAGAAAGATTAAGAGCCACCGAGGGATGCGAACAAATATCTATTGCATGGGGGTCGCAGATTCTTCAGCGGGGAAAGCTCACGCGCAGAAAAGCATTCGGAAGCTTTGCGAGTTTGCGCAGATATCGAAACTGATTGGCGGAGATGACATTGCTTCCGATTCAGCAATTCTGAAGCGGCTTTCCAGACAGGCGAACACAGTTTACTTACTCGACGAGATTGGGCATCTCTTGTCTGACATTAAGAGCGGAAACAATGTGTACGCCAAAAAGATCGTACCGTTGTTGATCAAGCTCTACAGCCATGCGGAAGATAAATACACGGCAAAAGACCTCGCCGACTCAGAGTTAGACCGTGAACTCATACAGCCATGCTGTTGCATCTGGGGCGTCTCAGAGCCGGATCGGTTCGCTGCCGGGCTGTCTCCCGAGGAGTTGCACGACGGGTGGCTATCTAGGTGCCTGGTGTTCCGGACTGACACGACGCCAGACAAAGAAGAGGACTTCACGGAGCCTAAACCTCCGATGGAGCTTGTCGAGTGGTGCCGGGCATGGTTCGATCGCGAAATTAGATGTCCAGACGAAGATGGTAATCTTCTGGAGTGGCAACGAGTCAGAGGATGGCAAGTAGATACTGTTGGGCCTCATCAATTGGTCGTACCAAGCACCGACGAAGCGACGGCAATCTTCAAAATGCTTGACAGGTCCACCAAGAATATCGGGATTGAAAATTACGATCTAAGTCGCCTCTGGAAAAAGGCCGAAGAGAATGCGCGTCGTATTGCCTTGATTTATGCAGCGAGCATAAATTTCGATAATCCTGTGATTGATGCTGCCGTGGCCGATTACGCATGTCGTCTGGTCGTCTACTTACTGCGTGATTTTGGCTATGCGACGGTTGGCCAAATAGCAGGCTCTGTGCTAGAAGAAAAGAAGAACCGATTGGAACGTTACATTGCGCGTTCGGGGTACGGAGGCCGGATCAAGGGGCAGATTTCTCAAGGCTCGCCATGGCTTCGGATGAACGAGCGTGCCGAGTACCTCCTGGACCTAGCTGAGTCTGGTCGAATTATCGCCAGAGCGGTGGGCGAGAAGGTTGTCTATTGGACAGCAAAATTTGCACCGGAGGAGCTTGATGACTGATGAATCCCTAGTTATCATCCTGCCGCTGCCGGCAAAAAATCTTCACCCGAATCATCCAATTGCGTCGATGAAAGGACGATTCGCGAAAGCTAGTGCGGCTAAGCGATACCGCAAGCTAGCCAGAGAGCATATTAGGCAAGAGGAGATTAGTTCGGCGCCATGGCCGCATATCGAGGTGCAAGTGACCTTCTATCACCCAACGAAACGACGTAGGGATACTGACAACGCAATTGCCTCCATTAAGTCAGCCTATGATGGCATTGTCGACTCTGGGTTAGTTTCCGATGATACTCCCGAATACATGACCCGCCGCGAGCCAGAATTCAAATTCGATCCTGAATTTCCTCGTATTGAATTTGTTCTCACGAGATTGGAGCGTCCTAAGTGATTTCTATACAAAAAGAAGAACATATCCGTCGTCTTATCAATCAAGGCCAAACGGATAGCAAAATAGGACGCGATACAAACTCCGGACACGAAACCATCGAAAGGATTCGCAAGGCCATGTCGCTCGCCCTGGCGTGCCCGTTGGGCATCCGTGAGAAGATTATTTTTCAGCTAATTGGCGGCTTCCCGATCAAGGTTGTTGCCGCGGACCTTCGCGTACGACTAGAAGTTGTTATGGCTGTCCAGAGGTATTGTTATATCCATACCCTGAAGGGTAATGAAAAAAAGATGGCTATCGTTTGTTCTGTATGCCGGAGAGACATTGAAGCAATGTACGAAAAACCTCCGCAAGTGTGCAAACGTATTAGCCTGAGAGATCTTGCATCTCATGCAGATACATTATACGACATAGCTTGTAACGTTGTTGACCTTAGTAACCTCGGAGTCATTGCAAGCCCGCTTTTTTGCGGAATTGCTTCCGGGGCTAGTGACATTCTTGAAGAAATTTCCGGAGGTATCCATGACCAAAAAGAAAACTAGACGAAGCGCTTCCGATATTGTCAAGGGGTCAATGCAGTCTAAGTGGAAGTGGTTTGATCGCCTTTCAAAGGAAGATCTGAATTACATTCAGGATATTGCTCATCAATTGCGGCTTCAACCCGGGGCGTCGATTTCTGTCGTTGCTCGCAAGCTCAGGGAAGAGCTTGATCTCTCTGTCCACGAAAACAGTGTTGCTCGCAAATTAAAGGAGCTAGTTAATGCCCCGTAAGAAAAATCCGAAAGACCTAATCAAAGGCGCAGTAGCCGAAAGCCACGATCTGGAACTCGCTAAAGCGAAGACTGAAGCTGCAAAATGGCGGAGGCAATGCAAGGAGGCAACCAAAACAGCAGTAGAGATGGAGGCCCGCGCTGATATGCTTGTAGGTCTTCCGGATATGCCCTCTATTCAGAAATTCAAGCCGTCCAAGAAGGCGAAGGCAGGAACTGTAGCTGCCGTAGTGCCGGCCTCGGACTGGCATGTTGAAGAGCGAGTATTCTGGGCTTCAGTTAGTGGTAAGAATCGTTTCAATCTTAGAATAGCCGAGGCGCGTATTAAGACCTTTTACCAAAAGGTCTTGGAAATGATTGAGTGGCAAAATTATCAAGCACCAGTCAGCGAAATCTGGTACCCACAGCTTGGGGATCTGCTTAGCGGGTACATTCACGAGGAGCTTCTGGAAACTAACACGCTCTCGCCGACTGAGGCGTGCGTTTTCCTACAGGAAATGATCTGCTCAGGAATCGACCTCTGGCTTAGGGAAACAAAACTCCCGATTTACATTCCCACTTGTTGCGGCAATCATGCCCGCACGACAGCTAAAAAGCGAATTAAGACTAACCACAGAAATAGTTTCGAGTGGTTGCTCTATATGACTCTGGCTAAGTATTATGCCTCAGAACCCCGCGTTACCTGGCTGATTGGGGAAGGTTATTGGAATATCCAGACTATTATGGGTCGTAAGGTGCGATTTCATCATGGTGATGGCTTACGATTTCTTGGCGGCGTCGGTGGAATTACAATTCCAGTCAACAAGGCGATCGACAAGTGGCAGAAAATTACAGCCTGCGACTTTGATATTTTCGGACACTGGCATCAGTACCTTTACCACTATCCATCGTGGGTTAGTTGCGGTTGCTTAATTGGCTACAGTGAGTACGCGCTTGAGGTTTGTAAGGCAGAATTTCAGCATCCGACTCAGACGTTTATCGTTATCGACCGCGGGCTCGGCATCTCGCTTTGCACTCCTATCTATCTAGAAAAACCCAAGAGAGGACGAAAGAAATGAAAGATGGCTGCGAATGCTGCGAAGCTCATTTTGGCGAGTATCATGCAAATTGGTGTGAATGCAAACCGAATGTTAGGATCGGTAGCGCACTGGAAGAATTTGTACATAAGCAATGGATGGAGGATCCAGACGAATGAAGAATCAATTAGTGGCAGCTGACTACCTTGAATCTTATAAGAAGGTGAAGAAATGAGCGACAAGATGCGAACTTTTGATTCTGGTGCAACCCGTAATGTTGATGACGAAAAAATTGATTACGAAGGTTTCCTTAGTCCGTGGGTGATCAGAAGATACGGAAATTACATGCACAGCCACCGCATCCAAGCAGACGGGAAGGTCCGGGATTCTGATAACTGGCAGCGCGGATTGCCGCCTGACGTATACATAAAATCCCTACTCCGCCACGCGCTAGACGCCTGGTCAATTCGCCGTGGCCTTCGCACGTTTGACACGAAGGATGGTCACGAAGTAGACATCGAAGAAGCACTTTGTGGTATTATTTTCAACGCTTCCGGATACCTCCACGAGCACCTAAAGGCGAAAGAGGAGCAAAAAAATGCCGACATCACTGTTATGAAAGCGATAGATAAAACACTTAATGATTTCACAGGAGGTCTTCAATGAAACCACCTAAAATAATCTTCCTTGACGTAGACGATACGCTGAACCGTTTCACAATGTCGGCTCTTAGCTTCCTCGGCTGCGACGTGAACCCCTTTAATGAAAGCCAATATGATCCCGCCTGGGAATACGATCTCGCCACCGCGGTTACAGCCCTGCTTCCTGGTGTCAGCATTCCCGAAGAAACTTTTTGGAACAGGTTCCCTCGTAACTTCTGGGCTAATATTCCAATTTCCGCTGAGTGCGGTTGGCTCCTGACGACTTGCAGCAAACTTGTCGGGAAGAGCAACATATGCCTGCTTACGAAACCATCGGGAGAGAACGATTGTCTTGCGGGCAAGGCCGATTGGATTCAGAGGTCCATGCCGGGTTGGCTTCACGACCAATATCTGATAGGAGCCCCAAAGTATTTTTGCGCTAACGAGCGATCGCTCCTGATCGACGACTCCGAGCGCAACATCTCGGCGTTTGCAAGAAATGGCGGGCAGACCATCTTAGTTCCAAGGCCCTGGAATCCGCTTCACAAGACGATCAATACCGTAGGATATATTGCCTCCAAGTTAGAGCGAATCTTCGACACAGATATTGCGATACCGTGATGACCAGAAAATAAAAATGGCTCCGGACGCTATCTTGGCTTCGCCGGGAGTTTCCAACGCACTTTCCCACTACTGTGCGCAGTAGAGTCATAAAAAGTGGAAACGACGGTGACACCTGGTCTAGCGACAAGTCATATCTAATTGTCGTGAACCGTAAAAAGTCTTACTCTGTAAGGATTGACACAATCTTACATGAGTGGGCCCATGCGATGACAGTCATTACTGGAGACCATAGTAAGGATCACTCGCCCGCGTGGGGCGTTTACCATGCTGAGATCTACAGGAAATTCTTCGAGTGGAATTACGGAAAGAGAGAAAACGCGTGAACAAACACAAACTAATCTGCACTGACTGGCTCGACGGTATTCAAGTTGCCGGCGACGATTACTACGCCGTTGCCTTTGCCGATCCGCCAGACAACATTGGGGTAAAGTACGACGGATATGATGACAATCTTCCTGCGAAAGAGTATTTCAGCCTGCTATCCAAGTGGGTACGGAAGCTCGTCGAGGTTGCAGGCATTACCTGGTTTAGCTATAACGCTAAGTGGGCTGCTGAAGTCGGAACGATCGTGAATTTTCTAGTCCATTCAACTCCTGGGCTAGAGAAAAGACACATGGTCCAGACCTACACGTTTTACCAACATAACCAGCATGACCTCGGAAATGGCCACCGGCCTATCTGGCGGCTTCGCTGGCGCGATGCGCCATTGTACCCCAACCAGATCCGCGTCGAGTCTGAGCGGCAGAAGAGCGGGGACAAGAGAGCCGATCCAAGAGGCAAGGTGCCTTCCGATTGCTTCGATTTCCCACGCGTCACGGGCAACAGCCGCCAGCGTAGGTCATGGAGCCCTACCCAGCTACATGAGGGATTGATCGAGCGGTGCGTGAAGTTAAGCACCAAAGAAGGGGATCGAGTCCTAGATCCGTTCGGGGGTACAGGAAGTATTTTGAGAGTGTGCCGACGAATTAACCGAGTTAGCACTACCTTCGAGATTTCTCCCGCGTACAGCAAGCTCATAGCTAACGACAATGCCATGGCGGCTGTAGACATAATTTCGCCCTCGACTTTTCTCCGTTGCCGAACCTGCCGAGCTAAGATGGTAAAATTGCACGAGAGCTACGTTTCCTGCGTGGAGGGCTGTAACAAGGTTATACCGCTCCAGGATCAAACGTCCTGCTACGTTCTAGACTAGTCTCAAGATAACATGCTTCTCAGCCTTGCAACTTGAGCAGATCTTATTCTCCATCTTCCTTTTCCCAATTATGGGTTTTGGCGATCATTTTCCTAACCGTCCTGGCTTTCCAGTACTTCCCCCTGAACCTCCCGCCTCTATCTAATCGGTTCGCTATTTCTACTGAAGTGAGGCCATTTTGACGCATGCGACGTGCCGTCTCGACTGCGACCCGTTCCTTTTCGAACGGGACGAGTTCCGTCCCTTTGCCATTCACCCTCTGATACCCGATCGGCACCTTACCGAAGTGCTCTCCATTGGCCTGCCGCTTCTTGATGCCTCGCGATGTGCGGTAGCAGATTCT
>LAZR01001169.1_pt1 | contig 17123 bp, 26 predicted proteins | sample 329461 | NCBI WGS metagenome assembly LAZR01 (sample SAMN03002196, study PRJNA259156) | marine sediment metagenome | biome: sea floor; feature: Hydrothermal impacted sediments; material: marine sediment; isolation source: Loki non-amplified sample from Loki's castle hydrothermal vent sediment ...
CCTCTGCCTTTGCCTTTGCCTCAAGTTGATCCTTGAGGTCTTTTGCTACTCTGATTTGGATGCTTGTGTTTTCCATATTCCTCCTTTGTATGATTGTTTGTGATATAATATAATGATAAGTAATAAAATGTCAAGATAATAATTACATTAATCATAGTATTTATCGATTTATTTTATCTCCTATCGGTTTACCCTTATGTCATTATTGATATAATGGTTTTATCTTGACTTTCTCCTTCCCTTATCTCATTTTGTGCTTGAAATCCAAGGTGGTTTTGATTTAAATAAGGCATGGAAGATCAAAGACAAATACAGCAAGATATCGCCCGGGATGTAATTAAAGATGCATGCACCGAAAAGTATATCAGGGTAAAGTTTAAAAAATATGACCGAATATTAATTGCATTGATACCCTACGGAAAATTAATACTTCACATCGGGGATGATGTACTGCAGGCGGGCAATACAAGAATAGTCATTAGTAAGAGTGGAAAGGATGGAATTCGTTTAACCATCGACATCGACGGAAATCCATATGAAAAAATCATTCAATTCAGCAATCACGAGGTTGAAAGTTTGGAATTTGGAAATCACATAAGAAAGATAGTGCATGCCGTACGTCTGGAATAAGATAGGATAAGTGATTGATTTAATAAGGTGAAGACGATTTTATTTGACTTTTTCTCCATTTTGTGATATAATTACTCTTAATCTTTCTTGCCAGGTACTCACATCCTGCTCCTTAAGATTAATGGCTTTGTCCCACAAAGGCAAAGACAGTAATCTCACATCCTGCCAGGTACTCACATCCTTTCAGGTACTTTCATGATCTAAGCAATACCTATGTCCATATCCCCATGAACCAAATTCTATACCTAAAAACCCATACCCATAATCTTAATCAATTCTTTGGGTAGTCTCCTAACCGATCATCCATTGCTAGCTCTTCAAATAGGATAATTGGCATTGCTTATGTCAAAATTGATATAAGGTCGAGTTAGGATAGTATTATGTCCTGCTTGACATATGGGGTTATGTTATGATATAGCGTAGAGCATGGAAGATCCAGCAATAGATCCTTGTCAGTCAATAGAGACAATATTTCCCGAACGTGATAACCAAATAGCCTATCTATATTTCTTCGCAGGACTAAACCAAACTCAAATAGCCAAACAATATGATCTGACAAAACAAGCCATTAGTTTGATAATCAATAAGGTTAAGAACTCAGGAGATTCCAAAAATCGTCTTGTCTCTACTTGGGAAAAAGAATATACGATACTTTCCCGAGGCAAGGCCCTTCAGATGGTTAAGCAGATAGAGCCTGCAAATCACCCTAAGAGCAAGCTGGCGCTTGATGCGAGCATTCTAGTGGACAAGGCAAGGCTTATTGACGGGGAATCGACTCAGAACGTCCTCAGCTACCACGAACACCATCTCTCGACCAATGAGCTGGATAGCAGGATACTCGAGCTCAAGGCCCTGAAGGATGGTAAATCATGAGCATATGCTCAATATTCATAGGGGATAATGAGGGTATGGACAGGGAGATCGTGATAATGTTATGGCAAAAGGTAAGCATATGATATCATTACCAATACACCATAGGCTAGAGTCCGGGTTTGTATGTTATGTAAACTTACCGATCGGTAGGTAGCGGGGAGAACGATCCGGGGTATCCGGTAAGGGCCGGTCGCCCCTCCCCCCCAGCCTAAGATATATAGTATAGTCCGTAGGCTGTGTTCTTTTTATTTAAAAAGGGTTTCACATTGACATATTGTTACCGTGAAACATAGCCACCTAAGGCGCTGATAAGAGGGGGGGATAATGTCTTTTAAGATAACGGCGATATGTGACAGGTGCGTAGGGAAAGGGGGTGGCCTAATTCGATCTCTGCAAGCAACAACGCCCTGCGAGGCTTCGGAAAATGAGTATAAACGCCTGTTTGGTGGAACTGGGGGCCACTTATAAGGAGGCGTATTCCGGGACTATGTGCAACTTCCTTGGCATCCCTGGTTGCTCTCAGAAGCCTGTCGGGACTATTTACAACAGGATGAGTAAGGGGGAGATATTGGGTTGGGCAAAGGTTTTGTATCGGGAGTCGATTATTAAGTATCATCCTGACAAGGTGCACCGGAACCCGGATTTCAGGATCTTTTGTGATATAAAGGCCCGGCAACTGAACGTGGCCCTTGACAGGGTAAAGAGCCTTGTGGAGTATAATAAGGGGATGTGAGGGGAGGGATAAGATGAGAGAGTTAGACATTGGATCAAAAAGGAGGGTAGTGAAATGAATTTTGGTGACGCTTTCGAGCAAGTTAAGAGAGGTAAAGGAATGAGACTCCCGTATTGGAAGGCTGATGTTGTTATCAGGGCGCAATATCCCGATAAAAACAGCAAAATGACGCACCCTTATCTTTATGTCACAAGTATTCTTGGCCTCGTTCCATGGAAAGAAACAATGGTGGAGCTTTTTTCCGATAAATGGGATGTTGTGGACTGAACACTCGGACCAAAGACCGTGAGAAACGAGGAGTTGAAGGGACGAACACAGTATAAAACCCCGTGTGGTTCAACCCGAAGAGGTAATCTCCCGCCTCCCTCCTCTGGGGGATTACTGAGCAATAGATTTAGGGCTGTCAGGGGCCTGACCTTCTGGCGGCCCTTTTTCTATTGTGGGGGGAAAGGAGGAAAAAATGGACAATAATGATTTAAAGAAAAGATTTACTTATCATGCCCCGAAGGAGACTCAGCCTAAAAGGTATGAGGAGATCCGAACACAGGCCCTCCATTTTGCTTATGTGCTTAATGAACTTTGTCCTGACAGCAGGGAAAAGTCTTTGGCTATGACCAAGTTGGATGAGGTTGTGATGCACGCTAATTCATCTATAGCTCGTAATGAGTAATAGTCTTTTTTCTTTGCGGGGAGGAGATTATGGGAGAACTCATAACCCTACACCAACCAGTGGCGACATGCCCTGAGTGTGGATGCCAGGAATGGTTTATCCATGTTGATGGTTTCGGAGACGATTTCAAGCATGTCACGGGCCATGCCTGTGCTAATTGCGAGTATAGGGTGAATATTGAGATTGTGATAGAGAGGGAGGACGATTGTGGTAAAGAAAATAGAACAACTAATCCCTGACAGCCCTGATGGGTTGCTCAAAAATATCAATGAATTGCTTGCTGAATATCGTAATGACAACATTCAATGTTTGATGTTGAGCTACAGACGTAAAGACGAGAAAAGTACCCGGACGTATTTTATCGGGGTTGATGATCCTCAGATGTTCAAAACTTTGGTTAGGCTCGAGCATGATATGTTGGGGCTTTATTCCATTGATTCGGATGTTGAGGAGTATGAGGAGTAAGGACAGGCCCTGGCTGGATTGGCTATACATCCTGATATTTCTGACATCCTGCTGGGTTATTTATAAGGCTGATGGGTTTACGACTATAGGATTGGGAGAATGCAACTTGTCATAGGATTCGGAACAGGACGATGTGGCACAGGATCATTTGCGGCCTTGTTAGGGGGGCATCCCGGGGCTGTGGGATACCATGAGTACGATGTTTTACCTTGGGAGTTTGATTTACTGAAGTATTACAGTATCACGCAGAGATTGACTAAGATGGGCTTCGACATGGTTGTAGATGCTGGTTTTTATTGGCTTAATTACCTGGAGAGGTTGATTGAGGACTACCCTGACGTTAAGGCTGTGTGTTTACAGAAGGATGCCGGTACTATTGTGGATTCTTATATGGATCGGTCTTTAGGAGATAAGGGATATAACTTTTGGACAAAAAAGGATTCCAGCCATTGGAATAGTAACAAGTGTTTTGTTGGTTCATGGCCTCAGTATGATTTACCTAAGAGGGAGGCTTTGGGTCAATATTGGAAGGAGTACACTGATAAGGCATGGACGCTAGAGAAGACTTATCCTGATAATGTGCTGATATGTTCTACCGGTTATGTTCTTAACATGGAGAGATTCCAGGTTAAGATGTTGGATTTTATAGGAATACCAAGGGAGGAACAACGCCTGAATGTGGGCATAAGGTCGGATAATAAGGTGACTAAAGGAGAAAGCCATGGTTTGGAATATCGGGGGCGCACGGGGGGCTAGTGGCACGGAAAGCTACTAAATATTATACCAAGAAGATGACTACCGCCCAGATAGAGGCGGAAGAAAAGCGGGTAAAGCTTAAACTTATAGAGAACCTGGAATGGGAAAATGACTATCAAAAGAAAAATCCTATCTACTTCTTTGATGCAGAAGGGAGGCCAGGCCCCAACCCAAGACAGAAGGATATTATAGAGGCATGGCTGGACCCTTTTTATAAGACTTTTACTTTCACAGGAGGTGAGAGATGTCTGGGGTCTGAAACGAAAATCTATGATCCCGTGAAAAAAGAAAATATCGAAATATCCGAAATCCAGAATGATTTTAATGTTTTAGCATGGGATGGTAAAAAACTTGTAATAGCATACGCCATGAAACCTTTCAAGAAATACCCAGTCGAGACTATTTATGAAATTGAGCTTTCTTCCAGAAAAAGCTTTACTGCATCTGCAGGGCATCGCATTTTAACGCCTTTCGGCTATCGCGCCATCTCTGAACTCCGTCCAGGGTACGTTGTCGGCCCGCATCAGTCCAATTTGGAATCTTTCCCTTCAATTCCCCCTTCAGGTGTTCGGAATTGGCAGAATACAGCACAAGGTTTTCAATCCGATTGTCAGAGCGAGCCTTTTTATGATGAACAACCTCATCCCGTTCAAGATAACGGCCAATATGATTTTCCATTACAAGGCGATGCTTTAAAACATATTTTTCCCTTGGTTTTCGGGCATTCGGATGGCCAGGACAATAGACAAGACAATATCCGTCTTTGTCAATTATTTCCCCACCTTTCCATTCAGGGTGGTCCGGGCCAAGCCTGTTCCCACATGGCTGAGACTTTATCCCATGTTTCTTGCAGATCCTCGAAACGTGTTGATTTCCGCAATTTATCTGATTTGCTACCCATTTATGAGTACGTTTCTCAATCTCTATCCAGTGACGGATTTTCTCGATCGGCCAATCGTGCTTCTTGTACTTGTTACAGCCGTGATTCGACATGTGATTCTCCTCTTGGCGAAAACGATGCGGGCTCCTCATCTTTTATCTCCAGTATAAAACCTATCAGAGAGGATGTCAAGTATGACTTTCATGTACCTGTTTTTAATAATTATTATGCCGGTGGTGCCATTCATCATAACAGCGGCAAAACTACTATTCTCACCTTGATTGGCCTTTCTGTGATGTGGGGAGAGTATCCCTGGGATAATAAGGATAGCAGGAAAGGTGGCCCTACTAAACTAAGTCATTTGTTTACCCATAATAAGCCCAGGAAAATCAGATATATAGGACAGGATTGGAAGGAACACATTCAGGATGTTGTCATACCAGCCCTTGAACTATGGTGGCCCAACGATAGGGAAGTCAAAAGGAAGGGTAACGGTATTATCCCCGATGCCGAGTGGATAGATGTTAAGACTGGAAGTTCCCTAACTATCCTAAGTAATAACCAAAAACCTCGAGTGCACCGCGGATGGGAAGGTGATCTGATATTGTATGATGAACCTCCAGGCAGGGAAATATACATTGCGAATGCCCGTGGTCTTGTGGACAGGAGAGGGAGAGAGTTCATTGCAGCCACCCTTTTAGAGGAGCCGTGGATAAATCAGACTATTATCAAGAAACGGTTGGATGATGGCCGGCCTGATCCATCAGTTTTTAATACTCACATCCAAAGCAGGGAAAACGTAGGATATGGCATTACTCAGGAGGGTTTAGATGAATATGCTAATAAACTTGACCCTACAGAGCGGAAATCACGGCTGGAAGGCGTTCCTTCTTACTTAGAGGGCATTATCTATTCTGACTTCAAAAGAGACGTTCATTTAATAGAACGGTTTGAACTTCCATATGACTATGTTATTGATATCTCTATTGATACCCACCCGAGGGAGAAGCAAGCAGTTCTTTTTACTGCGACTTCTCCAATGAACGAAAAGTTTGTGTTTGAAGAAATTTGGGATAATGGCGATGGGAAATGGATAGGGGGAGAGATTCTGAAATGTTTGGAGCACTATAAAATTGATTCTGGTCGTGTGAATCGTGTTATCTGTGATCCTCTTGCTAAGGGGGATGCTAATAACACAAACACAGTTTTCGATAATATTCAGATGGTCCTCTATTCCAAGGGAATAGCGCTTGAAACAGCTTCGAAGGACTTGAAGAGTGGCATTATTAAAGTGAAAGAATATCTGAAAGGTCCGAATAATAAGCCCTCTATCTTTTTCTTTAACGATCTTATCCGTACCCTTTTTGAAATTGAGGGGTATATGTGGGATAAGGAGACTGCGAAACCTGTTGACAAGGACGACCATATGATGGAAAATCTCTATAGAATCCTACTGTTAGACACACAATGGTATGATGCTACAGAGTACGAACAGGGGGAGGATGAACATGAAGGAGACAGAGGAAGGAGTGCGGTCGGAGGATACTAGATATGAACACAAGGTGTATTCTACCGGAAGTTTTTTTATCAAAGAAGGGTTTTACACGGAAGAAGAAATAAGGAAACTTCTGGAATGCTTTCAAAGTCGTGACAAAGCGTTGCGACAATCAATAAAACCAATAAAGGAGGACAAACAATGGCAGAACCAAGATGGGTAAGTGACAAAAAAAAGGCTAGAAGGATGGAAGAAGGATTTATTCATTGCAAGAACAAATCAGGAGAGAAGATTTTCAAGGGGTACGATGCCAACCGAGCTTGGATGATGGTGAAACCCGACCCTAAACCCGTTACATCCAAAAGGAAGTAAATGGCCCACGAAAAACTTGAAAAGTTCATAGCTTCCAAGAACATAGCCGCTGATCTTGAAAAACAACAACTCAGCGAGGTCGGTGCGCTATGTTACACGGAACTGAACATAGATGAGGAAAGCCGTAGGGAGTGGAAGGAAAAGAACGAAGACGGCATGAAGCTCGCCAAGCAGATTACGGGGTCGAAGACATTTCCGTGGCCTAATTCCGCTAATATCAAGTATCCCCTTATAACCACGGCATCTATTCAGTTCGCTGCCAGGGCCTATCCGGAGATAGTGCAGGGTCCTAATATTGTAAAAGCCAATATTGTGGGTAAGGACGCTGATGGGGAAAAGAAAAAGCGGGCGGAGCGTGTCAGCACTCACATGAGTTTCCAGGTTGCTGAAGAAATGATAGGATGGGAAGAGGATATGGATACAGGACTTCATGTGCTTCCCATAACTGGTAGTCTGTTTAAGAAGAGTTACTTTGACGAGGTAACCGAAAGGAATATTAGTGATCTATGCCTTCCTATTGATGTGATAGTCAATATGAAAGCAAAGAGCCTGGAAAAGGCAAGCCGGGTATCTCACAGGATTTGGAAATCCAAGAATGAAATTTACGAGCATCAAGTTGCTGATATATGGCTGGATGTTGATCTAAAAATACCGGACACGGACGATGGGGATTCCGACGCGCCACAGGAGTTTTTCGAGCAACATCGTTACCTGGACCTTGATGATGACGGCTACAAAGAACCATATATCGTTACATTTCACGAGAAAACCAAGCAGGTTGTTCGTATAGTCGCCAGATATCGTTCGGAGGACGTTGAACTTAAAAGAACGAATGGAACGCATAAATTAGTAAAAATCGATCCCATCCAATATTTTACCAAATTCACTTTCCTGCCCGACCCTGAAGGTTGCTTTTACGGCCTTGGCTTCGGCGCACTCCTTGGCCCTATAAACGAATCGGTCAATACCGTTATAAACCAGCTCCTCGATGCGGGCGCACTTGCCACGGCAGGAGGTGGATTCATAGGCCGGGGCATTAGAATTAAGGGTGGCAAGATAGAAGTCAAGTTGGGCAAGTGGCAGATGGTGGAAACCATAGGGGACGACCTCAGAAAGAACATGGTGCCGTACCCCCTTAACGAACCCTCTCAAGTGCTGTTTCTTCTATTGGGGATGTTAATAGATGCCGGTAAGGACATATCAAGTGTCAAAGATGTTCTTACAGGAGAAAAGCCAGGCGAAAATGTAAGCGTAGAGACTGTTCTGGCATTAGTGGAGCAGGGCATGAAAGTGTTTACCGGCATCTATAAGCGTGTGTTCAGGGCCTTGAAGCAGGAGTTTGAGAAACTTTATAAGTTAAACTTTATTTTCCTAAATCAAGGCCATTACTTTAATATATTAGACGAAGAAAAAGCCGTCAAGCAAAAAGACTATGAACCCAAGGGCTTAGACATCAAGCCCGTTGCTGATCCTAATATGAGTCTTGATGTTTTAAGATTGTCAAGGACTAAGGCAATGATGGCCGTTAGAGATCCAAACGATCCTAAGCTTAATGATGAAGAATTTTTAAATAGATATCTTGTTGCAATTAAAATAGAAAATCCTGAAGACCTTTTTATTCCCCTAGATAAACGACCAAAACCACAACCGGACCCTGAAACTGTTGACCTTTTGCAACGTCTTGACATGGCAAGGGATTTGCACGATCTTGAGAAACAGAAGCTGTTTGCCGAGATAGAACAATCCATAGCACAGGGTAGAAAGATACATGCCGATGCTATCAAGAGCATAGCGCAGGCAGAGGCGGAAGAAGCAGGCCCACAGTTGGAACAATATAAACTGTATGTCGAAAAGTTAGGCCAGAACCTTAAACATCAAGAAGAAATGCTGAAGGCAAAGAGACAGACACAAACAACAGGAGGGAATAGCAATGCTACCAAGTGATTACGCAAACTGGAAACAAGACCCTGGCACCAAAGAGGTATTTAAGTTACTTAGAGAAGCCAAATATAAAGTTCTTGAAATACTTTCTAAGGGTGGAACCCTGATGGGTGTCCAAACAGCAGAGCAAACAGGAAAAGCAGTCGGTATGATAGAGGGGATTGATCTTGTCCTTGAGTTAAAACCGGAAGACTTACAAGAGGAAGAGGAGGAAGAGTAATGGCAAAAGACCATGAAGGCAAGGAATATTTTGTAGACAAAGTATATATCACAAAAGATTTTATAACTGATATCCTAATGAGATGGACTGACCATGAGAAATTACTGGAGTACATCTGGGACTTTGCAAGAAAAGGTATAGTTGAACTTGATGTGCGTAAAGAGGATAATCAGGAGATTATGAAAATCAGGTTTACGGGGGTGAATAAATGAGGAAAGTTACTTATACTGCGCAAATTTTCCCCCCCTGTTCCTAGATTGGATATGGGAAAAATGATGGATAAATATATGGAGACAGATGAAACAAAATGGTTCATAAAAAATGAGCCTGACAATATGGTTTGGGCAACTCAAGAGGAGAGAGAAAAGGAGGCAGAGAAGATAATGATAAAAGCTTTTAAGTTTAGTGGGACTACTATATGGGTAAGCATGGGAATGATGAGATGGCCACTTCCATCAAAGCAATTAGCAATTGAACTTATAACAAAAGTGATAAATGTAATATATGATGATTATGGGGAACTTTTAAAGAAGCCTATCCTCGAAACAATTGGGCACAAAAGGAAGTGGTACTTTTCGAAAGGTGCCCCTATATGTATGGCAGACTATTGTTTAGCTGCAAAAAAAAAGGCAACTTTAGATAGTTTATGTGATCTTGAGACAGAAAGAAAACGAGTGGAGGGATTAGCATGACACATCAAATAGCAATGGTCGCGCCGCCTCATTGCAGGGCATGTCAATGGAAGCCGGTAGAGCCACAGAAGGATAATCCTAAGCAAGAGATAAACATAGAAAATGTGTGGTTGATTGTGCCTATACCAAACTCTGTAATATGGCTGTATGTTTGCCCTTCCTGCGGTTTTCTTCATGTGAATGATAATGCCCTAGCCAATGCTATCCAACTAAACGAGATAAAGAAAAGTAAGATAGTTACACCTGGAGGGGCTAAGATAGTTACACCTTTGAAGAATAATGTTTCGTTGAATTAAAGGAGACAGAACCATGAGTAAGAAATTTGCAGAAAACTGGGATAAGTATCAGGTGGACTTAATCCCCGTGGAATATAAAGTGGTGATTTTACCTGATAAGGTGAGTGAGAAGCTAGGGAAAGAAGAGATAATTATTTCACCTGAAACAGTCCAAGATATGGATCAACGCGCCCAAGTACGAGGGACTGTCATAGCAGTTAGTGAGATGGCCTTTAACGATTGGGTGGGGTATAAACCAAAGGTAGGAGACAGGGTTTACTACGGTAAATATGCCGGGATAATTACAGACGAGGAAGACTATAACGAAGTGCAATATCGTATTATTAACGATAAAGATATTGCTTGCATAATTAAGAAAAGAGCATGAAAGAGATACGTTGCAAGAAGTGCAAAAGATTGTTGTTTGAATGGGATAAATCCGGTCTTTGGACAAAAGAAATTGAATTGCCACCTGTAAAGCGTGGAAGGATAACCCTTAAATGTCCAAAATGTAAAGATATGCAAAAATTCCACTTATTTGAAGATGGGGAATTTACTCCCCCGAGATACGATAAACTTTTTTGGGATAATATATAATAAGAGCGTTTCGAACGCCTAAGTAACCCAGAGCTTTACGAAAGCCGAATTGATGGAGAAATCCATTGGTTCGGCTTTTTTAGTTTAAACCAAAGAAAGGAGAACCTAATGACAGAAGAACAGCAAGAAGCAATAGAGCAAAAAGCAATAGATATGGGGTGGTCGCCGGAAGAGAGCTTTCGTGGGGATGCCGATAAGTTCGTAGATGCCAAAACATTCGTAGAGCGTGGGGAAGGGTATATCCCTTTCCTGAAAAAAGACCTCAAGCAAATGAGCGGCAAATTAGAGGATGCCAGGTCAGAAGTTGCTGGGCTTAAAGGCGACATCAAAGAACTTGGGGAGTACCACAAGAAAACAGCAGATCGGGAGTTTAAAAGGGCTGAAGCAGAATTTAAAAAAGAAGTAAAAACATTAAAAGGTAAACTCCGGGAAGCAGCTAAGTCCGAGGACATAACAGAATTTGATCAGGTTGAATCGGAGTTAGAAGTCCTTGAACAGAATAAGCCTGAAAAACCCGTGGAAACTTCTACCAAAACAGATACTCAACCTCAAGGTCCACACCCTGATTTTCCTGCATGGCTGGCTGATAATCCGTGGTTCACAGAGAAGCCTAGATTAGCTGCATATGCGACACAGGTTGAAAGAGAGCTTGCAGCAAAAAACCCAGACTTAGTGGGAAGACCTATGATGGATGAGATTACGAAAGAAATCAAAGGGGCATTTCCTGAAGTATTTGAAAACCCCAACCGCCAAGAAGCTAACACTGTAGACCCCGGAGGAAACCCACCTCCAGGAGGAAACAATAAAAAACATATATTTGCCAACTTACCGGACGAGGCCAAGCAACAATATGAGAGGTTTTCCAAGAAAATCGGGTGGGAATCTTTCACGAAGGAACAATACTGTAAAGAATATGAATGGGAGGATTAAAGCTATGAATAAAAGAGGAAGACCAGCAAGAAACGCATCGAGGCAATCAGATAGGACCAAACGAATTCCATTAGGGAAAATTAAGCTGCGTTTGTCGGCAGAAATACCTAAAGGGTATGTTGGTAGGTGGGTCAATGATGACCCTGGAAGATTGATGCAAGCTGAAGACGGAGGTTATGCTTTTATGGTAGATCCTACTTTACAGGTGGGAGACCCTGATGCTTCTTCCGATGTCAGTAAAAGCATTGATTCCAGGATAAGTGCCGTTGTTGATCGTATAACCGGCAAGAGAGCTTACCTAATGATAATTAGGCAGGAAGATTATGATGAAGATCAGGCAGAAAAACAAAGGCAGATAGACGAAACTGAAAAATCCCTCTTTCAGGGAAAAGATGAAAAAGGTGGCCCAGGTGATGATGGCCGCTATGTTCCCGCAGGAGGCCTGAAAATAGATAACCGAACCGCTAAATAATAATTAAAGAATGCACCGAAAGGTGCGTCAAGGAGGTTTTATTTTGGCCAATCGTGATAGTGCCTTCGGGTTGAAACCCGTAAGAACATTAGGTGGAGTGCCCTATAGTGGGGCTTTTGCAAACCCGTACTACTTCAATAGTAACACTGGTTCAAACATTTTCATAGGCGACCCTGTTAGATTAAATGGAACCAATACTACTAACGCCGCTGCTGTAGGTGACTTTGCAATCGGTATGTTGCAGGACATCATAATAGGGGCAACAGGAGATTTCTTCTTGGGGGTTGTAGTGGCTTTTGAACCTGACAGGGATAACTTGGCCTTGGTAAGCAGAACAGCTTCCACAGAGCGTATTGCATATGTCTGTGACCATCCCTGGATGATTTACCATATGCAGGAAGATAGCGATGGTAACTCTATGCCCGTAACCGATTCCGGCTTAAATGCTAACTTTGTAGCGGGTACGGGAAGTACAGTTACGAACCTGTCTGCTTATGAGATTGATTCAGACTCAGCCGCTACGACAGCGACCCTTAACCTTAGATTACTTCAACTAGCCAATCTTCCCGACAACGAAATAGGGAATCAGGCTATATGGGAAGTCATGATTAACCAGCAACAGTACCGTGAAATCACGGGTGGTGCATAATTCAAATGAAAGGAGGACTAAATTATGGCAGGACCAATTACCACGGGTGGACTGATTGCCCCTTTATATGGTAACATATATCGAAAAATCTATTGAAATCAGGGAACCTCCTAACATATAATGATGAGGACGATCCTGAGGGAAGTTTCTGAATGAAAGCACATTACGGCATAATTTACATGGTAATCAATATAGTTATAAGTGTGTTCATGTTATTTCAGAAAAACCCGCAACGACTATCCCGAAAGGGAGTAGGGACAAGTGTCCCGAAGCGGTAGATCTCCACAATGTGGAGAATGATATAGTCTCGACTTGCATGGAAACATGCAGCAGTTCATAAGAGAGCGGGGCAGGATTAACGACCCTGTTTGAAAATAACGAATCATCCCAAAGCTTTATGGCCGGGAATTCATGCCTGGTTCGGACGTAAGTACGATGAACACCCAATGGAGTACCCTTTTGGCTTTGAGATAGCTGGTGCTTCAAAACAAAACTACGAAGAAGATGTTCTAGTCACAGGATTTGGACTTGCACCTGTAAAGGTACAAGGGCAATCCGTTACCTTTGACTCGGAATCTCAGGGCTTTGTAAAAAGATATGTCCATGTTGTTTACGGCATTGGATATATTGTCACTGAAGAAGAGCTGGACGATAACTTATATGAAGTTGTCTCCATGCGTAGATCAGAAGCCGCTGCGTTTTCTCTAAGGCAAACAGAGGAAACGGTATGTGCTAATGTCTACAATAGGGGATTCAATAGCTCTTTCACTGGTGGCGACGGAGTAAGGCTTTTTATTGCCACTCATCCATCCAAAGCAGGGAATTGGAGTAACATCTTGGCCCCGGCTGCGGATATCTCCGAGACTGCACTAGAAGACATATGCATCCAGATTATGGGTGTGACCAATGACAAGGGGTTGAAGATTTCTCTTGTCCCTAAAAGCCTTCAAGTGCATAGAAATGATTGGTTTGAGGCTAATAGAATACTTCGCTCTGTGCTTCAGAACGATACTACCAACAACGCCTTAAACATCCTTAAATCCACCAACGCTATTCCTGAAGGTCCATTCATCAATCATTATTTTACTGACACGGATGCTTTTTTTGTCCGTACAAACTGTCCACATGGTATGACGTATTTCTTGCGTAAGGACAAGGTGTTCAGGCGGGATAATGATTTTGCAACAGATAATGCATTGGCTAAATGCCAGAAACGTTTCTCTGTTGGATGGACAGATCCCAGGGGATGTTTTGCGTCGAGTGGAGCGTAGAGCTCAACTAATCTATTTCCCCCTTAATTGGGGGAGTATACAAGGAGGACGATATGTTTAAATTGAAAAAAGCAGCAACCATGTTGCTTGGGTGCCTTGTCGGATTGGTTGTTGCAATACAAAGCGGGGAAGCGCAGACGGCTTATAAGCCTACTCATCATAAAGGTGGGGTAAGGATTACACCACATCGAAATGATACTCAACCGTATCTGCTCCAGATTGAAAGACCTGCTGGTACGACCGTGTTCAGTGTTGATAATGCTGGAAGAGTTAATCAGGAGAAAATAGTTGAACTTAGTGCTATTACTGCATTTAGTACATGGGGTGCCCCTGCTGTATCTGGCTCAAGTTATTACCAAATGGAAGATGGGGTAACGTATATTGTTGATCCGGTTGCTTTGGTGCTCAGTAGAGGAGATGTTCCACTCAACACGGGTGGAGGAGTTACCCTTCATTTGCCATTGGCAGATGCTGACAGTCACTTGACAGAATCTAAGGTGATTTGGGCGCAAGGTGATTCTGGCACGTCTGCCACTCCTGTAGCATTTACTATCCAAGTTTGGCCTGCACCATTGGCCGGGAGTACTGTATTTAGGGGTAGCGCATTGGCAGTTGGAAGTCAGAATATGACTGCTATGGCCACTTCAGGGTCTTCAGTGATTTCAACTGGTGTTGTTGGATCTTGGAATATCAACTCTGTTGGAGAGTCTGGAGTGTGGATACTGGTTGATGAATCAGCCACGAGTGGCGTCTTCATACGAGAAGGCGGTATTTTCCCTTAACCTTTAACTTCCCCCTGTTAATTCAGGGGGAAAAGGGGGTTGAACATGGCTTGGGGCCACCCCAGAAACGCGGGATATAAGCCTGGAGATCCTTGGATGGTCTGTGATCGGACCGGCCTGGATTACCGACGTTCTGATATGCGTAAGCAATGGGACGGCATCTGGGTCAATAAATGGGATTGGGAGCCTAGACATCCTCAAGATTTCGTAAAAGGGATAAAAGACCATCAGGCCGTTTACGACCCCCGTCCTGCTATAGATTCTGCAATAGATAATACCACCACCACAAGTGCTGCATCTTCCAAGGGTGGATTCACTGTAACTCTTACCAGCGTGACTAACATAGCCGATGGTGATGCCATAGGTATTACCAGGGACGATGCTTTAGTGCAGTGGAATGTGGTGAATGGCACTCCGGCAGGTAATGTGGTCACTTTACTGGAACCCTTGCTTGACGATGTGGCAAGCGGGAACACTGTTTACAGGGGTGATGATGGGTCTAATCATTTTGCAGCAACAAATGATACACAACCAGAGGATCTTTAAAAGGAGGACGATATGGCGAGTTCAGGAGTAGGCAAGTTAAATCTAACAAAACGACAGGCAAAGGCCGGCAAGGGCAAAAAGAAGATGTCCAACCCTCACAAGAAGTCTACCCATAAGAAGAAAGGGTACTAAATGGCCACGAGCGGAAATGCCAATTATAACCGGACTGCCAATCAAATCATAAAGTCGGCATTGCGTAAAATAGGGGCAATTGCCGATGGGGAAACGCCTGAATCATCTGAAATGGCCGATGGCTTGGAAGCCCTTAACATCATGGTAAAGGCATGGCAGGCTGAAGGGCTAAGGTTGTGGCTTCAAGACGAAGAGACTGTCACGTTGGTCGTAAATCAGACAACTTATACGTTTGGATCTGGGGGTGTGAATTTTACCACAGGCAAGCCTTTGGAGATTATAGAAGCTAGATATCACTATGATGATTCCGGCAATGAAATTCCTATGATTAAATGGTCAAGACAAGAATATTTTGATCAACCCTTAAAGACTGCTATAGGAGTTTCCACTCAATTTTATTATGAACCGTTATTGAGTACGGGTAAGTTTTTTATTTGGCCTGTGTTAGGGGCTTCTTCATCCGATGATATTCGGGTAACTGCCAGAACTGTAGTAGAAGATTTCGATACTTTAACCAATAATCCTGATCTTCCCCCTGAATGGTTGAGGGCAATAATATTTAATCTTGCAGTAGATATCTATCCTGAGTATTGGAGAAAAGACCCTCCCCGGACTCTTCTTCTTAAAGCAGAACAGTTCAGGAATACCCTTATGAACTTTGACCGGGAAGACACCTATATCGAGTTCGCTATGGACATGAGATCGGGGGANAGATAGATGGGCATCTTGTTCCCTTTTGTGGGCGGCTCCTATTCAGGCAGGTCAAAGGATATCAACGCTCAACGCACTATCAATTATTACCTTGAGATTGATGATAAGGGGGGGAAGGCTTCTAAGGCATTGTTTGGCACTCCTGGCTTGGTGGAGTTTGCCAACTCCAATCAAACACAGCCCGTGAGGGAAATGCATGGGTTCGGATCTTCTCTGTATGCGGTTATAGGGCCAAGGCTTTATAAGATATCCACAGCAGGAGCATTGTCTTTATTGGGAAGTTTAGCAAGCGATGAAGGCAATGTTTGGATGGCCGATAATGGTGTAACCGGCAATCAGCTTATGATTGTGGATGGGAACGATAATACAGGGTATATCTACAACCAAAGCACAGAAGTATTCGGGGCAATCACGGATGCTGATTTTCCTGGGGCAAGTTCTCTTACCTTCCAGGATGGTTTTTTTATCATAACCAAACCCGGAACTCAACAGTTTTATATATCCAAGTCTTTTGATGGTGCGGATTGGACTCAGGTGGGGAACGATCTGAATATAGCTACTATGGGCAATCCCACTCTCGCCGCCCTCAGCTCAACCCGCGTAGCTTTCATCGACTCTACAAATGATGACCTCCGCACCTACGACTTTGACGGTACGGATTGGGCGCAAGTGGGGAATGATAAGAATATAGCAACGGTTGGGACTCCGGCCCTCGCCGCTATTAGTACTACTCGCGTGGCTTTTATTGATGCTACCAACGACGATCTACGAGCTTACGATTTTGATGGCACCGATTGGACGCTGACAGGAAACAGTAAGACCATTGCAACTACAACCGGCGTGTCTATGACCGGACTTAGTTCCTCAACTATTGCATGGGTAGATGTAATCCAAGAAGATTTGAGCAAATATTCTTTTGACGATACGAATTGGACGCTGACAGGAAGCGCGTTGAATTTCAGCATGGGTACGTCCATAGCAATAGCGGCGCTTAATGAAACGGACATCGCATTTTTTGATTCGGACAACGA
>LAZR01001170.1_pt1 | contig 17103 bp, 11 predicted proteins | sample 329461 | NCBI WGS metagenome assembly LAZR01 (sample SAMN03002196, study PRJNA259156) | marine sediment metagenome | biome: sea floor; feature: Hydrothermal impacted sediments; material: marine sediment; isolation source: Loki non-amplified sample from Loki's castle hydrothermal vent sediment ...
ACATTCTGCACATCATCAAGATCTTCAAACGCTTCAATCATCCCCATCGCTTTACGCGCATCATCAACGTCTAAACTAGTCGTAAGTTCTGGATGCATCGTCACTTCAGCAGAGTCCGGCTCGAAACTTGCCGCAATTAAGGCTTCTTTCACCGCATCGAAATCTTCAGGACTAGTAAAAACATCCACTGAACTATCTGCATTAGTCACAATATCTTCGGCGCCCGCTTCTAACGCGACTTCAATCACCGCATCTTCATCGGTATCAGCAGGAAAATTAATAATGCCTTTTTTATTAAACAAATAAGCAACTGAACCATCGGTGCCCATATTACCGCCACGTTTACTAAAAACATTACGTACTTCAGCTACGGTGCGATTTCTATTGTCGGTTAAACAATCAAGCATAATCGCGATACCGCTTGGGCCATAACCTTCGTAACGAATTTCTTCGTAAGTGATACCTTCAAGCTCGCCTGCACCACGTTTGGTTGCGCGTTCAATCACATCGCGGGTCATATTGCCACTTAATGCTTTATCAATAGCGGTGCGAAGACGTGGGTTGTTTGCAACATCACTACCGCCTTCTTTGGCGGCAACCGTAATTTCACGAATAAACTTGGTGAACATTTTGCCGCGCTTAGCATCTTGCGCGCCTTTACGATGTTGGATATTTGCCCACTTACTATGACCTGCCATTACTTGTTACCTTTGTTTTTTATTGTTGAATACACAATGAACTGAAACATGCGAAATAAGATGAACCTTGCTTCGCATGTTTTGTAGCGAAATTACAATATTAAGCTAGTGTGTTCCAGTTTTTATAAACATCGCTACGACCGTATACTTGATCGAAATACATGCTTTGTAATTGTTCTGTAATTGGGCCACGACCACCATTACCAATAGTTCGATTATCTAATTCACGAATCGGTGTTACTTCTGCTGCAGTACCGGTAAAGAAGGCTTCATCAGCAATATAAACTTCATCACGAGTGATTTGTTTTTCAACCACTTTCAAACCGATATCAGCCGCTAAAGTCATAATCGTCGCGCGGGTAATACCTTCTAAAGCAGCAGTAATGCTCGGTGTGTATAACACGCCATCACGCACCATGAAGAAGTTTTCGCCGCTGCCTTCAGCCACAAAACCAGTTGCATCAAGTAATAAAGCTTCGTCATAACCACATTGAACGGCTTCTTGTAAGGCCAGCATCGAATTCATGTAATTACCGTTTGCTTTGGCTTTACACATGGCGATATTGACATGGTGACGAGTGAATGAGGAGGTTCTGATACGAATACCTTTTTCCATATTCTCAGCACCTAAATATGAACCCCATTCCCAAGCGGCAACCATTACATGTGTTTTTAAGTTATCAGCACGAATACCCATACCTTCGCTGCCATAAAAACACATTGGACGTAAATAAGCTGATTCAAGATTATTTTCACGAACCACTGCTCGTTGCGCGTCGTTTAGCTCTTCTTTACTAAACGGCATACCCATACCCAAGATTTTTGCTGAGCGGAATAAACGATCAGTGTGTTCTTGCAGACGGAAAATTGCTGGACCTTGTGACGTGTTATAAGCACGAACACCTTCAAATACACCCATACCATAATGTAGAGTGTGCGTTAAAACATGAACTTTTGCTTCGCGCCACGGTACCATTTCGCCATCTACCCAGATAACGCCATCACGATCAGCCATTGTTGTTGGTATAGCCATAATTACCCTACTTTATCTTTCGTTAAACATAATATTAAGTTTCTGTAAACCATTGCGCCCAAAGCGCCTTCACACAAGGTTGATACTCTGCCACCTCAGTGATGGTCACAACTGTCGGCATTTCCTGCAAAACACAGTGATTTGCCAGTTTACGATAAAAACGGTACGCATTTGCTAACATCGTGCCCTCTTCTTCGCTTAACTTGCCCATGGTCACTAATGTTTCTAAAATCCGAATATTATCAGTATAAATCAATAATTTCGGCAGGCTAGTTGACCATGCTAGAACAGCATATTGCACCATAAATTCAATATCAGTGATACCACCGACACCCTGTTTAAGATCAAAACACTGCTCTGTACTTTTATCTAATTGACCGCGCATTTTAGCACGCATATCACTGACTTCCACTGCCAATACATTTTGATCACGCTGTTTTGCCAATACTTGTCGACGAATTGCTGATATTTGCTGTGTTAAAAGACTATCTCCAGCGATGCATCGCGCTCTCACCAACGCTTGATGCTCCCATGTCCACGCATCATCAACTTGATATTCTGTAAACCCTGATACGCTGGCTACCAGCAAACCTGAATTGCCATTAGGCCGCAATCGCATATCAATTTCGTACAAAATGCCACTTGATGTCACCGTATTTAAAATATTAATCATTCGTTGTGCTAAACGAATATAAAACATCAATGCATCTATCGGTTTAGCCCCATCAGTCTGACCCCGATTTCGCATATCGTCATAAATAAACACCAAATCAAGATCCGAACCATACCCCAACTCTAAACCGCCTAATTTGCCATAGGCCAGGATGGCAAACCCAGATCGAGTGATATCATCATTGTCTGTACAAGGTGGTCGCCCATGTTTTGAGATCAAATGTGCCCATGACAATTTAAAAACCTGCTCCAATTGAACTTCAGCAAGTTCACTGAGCTGATCGCCGACCCGCATTAACGGTAATAAATCCGTCACATCAGCGGCAGCGACATGCAAGCTTGCGGCTTGTCTGAATTCCCGCAGCAAATTCATCTGTTGTTCTAAATCATCACTATCGGCAGCACTTAATGTCTGCGTCAATAAAGCCACTTGTTGTTGTCTTTCAGGCACGGCATACAAACTACGCGGATCAAGTAGCTCATCTAACAACACAGGAAAACGCGCGAGTTGATTACTGATCAATGGGCTTGCCGCGCATAACTTTATAAGTTGCGATAAGGCTAAAGGGTTTTCGACCAACAGAGCCATATAAGCCGAACGACGCATGATCGACTCAATCAGTGGCATCAAACGTGACACACATTCATTGGCATTGGTGACATTGGCCGCAGCTTGTATTAATAATGGCAACAGCTTATGTAATCGTTCGCGTCCAGTAGGGCCTAAATTGCGGCAAACATGATTGTTTAGTAAACCCATTATTTCGGTTAAACAAGCATCTGGATCAGCAAAACCTAATTGCTGTAGATAGCTTAAAATATCTTCATCGCTACTATTGAATAAAGAAATACTCTGCGCTGGAGCCTGTTCAGCTTGAGGTGAAGTCAATAACTGCTCAAAGTGACTTTGCACAAGTTGGCGATGACGCGTTAATTCATTAGTAAAAGTATCCCAATCCGCAAAGCCCATTAAACCTGCAATTCGTAATCGTCCAGCGTCATCTTTAGGCAATAAATGTGTCTGTTTATCCGCCCATGCTTGGATCCGATGTTCCGTACGACGTAAAAAATCATAGGCGGCTTTTAGGTCTTGTACTACATAAGCTGTTAAGCAATTTCGTTCAGCTAATAAATCTAATACAGTCAAAATGGGCCGTTGCTGAAATGGTTTGTCCCGACCACCATAAATTAGCTGAAAGACTTGGCCGATAAACTCAATTTCGCGAATACCCCCTGCACCAAGTTTAATATTGTCTTCCATTCCTTTGCGTTGCAATTGATCGGCTATCATGCTCTTCATTTCACGTAATGAATCGAACACGCCATAATCTAAATAACGTCGGTAAACAAAGGGACGAAGCAAGTCGGTCAACGACTTTTTTGTCATTTCATCGCCAGTGATAGGACGTGCTTTAATCATCGCATAGCGTTCCCATTCGCGACCTTGCGTTTGGTAATAATCTTCCAATGCGTCAAAACTTGCCGCCAGCGCACCACTTTCGCCAAAAGGACGTAATCGCATATCAACGCGAAAAACAAAACCATCAACGGTCAGGTTATCTAAAGATTGAATGAGCTTACGACCTAAACGAGTAAAAAACTCTTCATTGCTTAAACATTTCCGACCGCCTTGGGTTTCACCATCATCAGGATAAGTAAAAATCAAATCGACGTCGGATGATAAATTAAGCTCACCAGCACCCAATTTGCCCATCGCTAATACTACTAACTGTTGTTTTTCGCCTTGGCCATTACAAGGCTCGCCAAACTCAGCCGCCAGCCATCGATGTAATATTCTTACAGATTGTTGAATGCACGCATCAGCCAGTGCGGATAATTCGCGTACTGTTTCAGCTAAATCAGCCCAAGCTGCTAAATCTCGCCAAATGATACGCACCATTTCACGTTGACGAAAATAACGTAATTGCTGCTGCAATGTCGCTTCATCCGCCACATTTGTCAGTAGATTGGCTAAGCTTACCGAATAATTTTCAGTGCTATAAACACAGAATAAATCGCGCGAAGCAATTAATTCTGCCGCACGTTCAGGATGACGCTCTCCCCACTGAGCCACATAATCACTTCCCGCTAATACATCTGGGGCAGAGTCCATCAGCTCATTATCAACTAACAGTGTTTGCCACGATGCTGAAATGATATTACTCACAATACGGTACTCTCACTCCCACTAATTAATGTCTTTAGAGGTAATGACAATCATCTTATCTACTTGCATATCTTCCATCGTGAAAGGAATACCACCCGTGCCAAGACCTGAATGCTTCAAGCCAGCAAAAGGCATCCAATCGACACGAAAGGCAGTATGCTCATTGATCATTACCGCCGAGGCATCTAATCGATTGGCAATATACATTGAAGTATTAATATCTTGACTGTAAACCGACGCTTGAAAAGCCACATCCAGTGAGTTGGCAGCAGCAATGGCCTGATCTAGTTCACTAAATGGATAGATACATACGACGGGACCAAAGATTTCTGCCTGAGAGATTTTGCTTTCATTACTTGGGTTATAAAGCACGGTGGGTGCATAACAATTATTGGGAAGTGAGTACCCACCACACAATAACTCGGCGCCATCATTGACGGCATCTTTCACCCAACTATCAACTCGCTCTACTTCACCACTTCTAATCAATGGTCCAACTTCGGTTTTATCTGACAATGGATCGCCGACCACCATCTTTTTAGCAGCATCAACTAAACGGCTCGCCACATCTCGGGCAATAGATTCATGTACATAAATCCGTTGTACAGATACGCAAACTTGCCCTGCATGATAAAAACCACCTTTGGCAAGTCCAGGTATCGCGGCGGCCACATTAGCATCTTCAGCGACAATTACCGGTGCAACACCGCCATGTTCTAAAGCACAACGTGTACCTGCAGCTAATTGAGAACGTAAATACCATCCCACTTTGGCGCTACCAATAAAACTAAAAAAAGCAACGCGTGGATCGGTAACCAGCTTTTCAGCAATTTGATGATTTTCAGGCATGACAACCTGACACCATTCAACCGGCAAACCAGCTTGATGAAAAATTTCAACTAAGCGAAAACAGGATAACGGTGTATTTTCAGCAGGTTTTACAATAACGGGACAACCTGACGCAATTGCAGGCCCTACTTGATGCGCAATCAAATTCAACGGGTGGTTAAACGCACTAACGGCAACGACGACACCGATAGGTTCTTTATTCATGATCGTAAAACGATGTTGTGATGCCGCATTTGTTCCCATCGGTACTGGCTTACTAACATCGTGGCGTAACGTATCGACACAAAGGCGAATACTATCGATGCAACGTACCATTTCTACATGAGAATCCATTAGCGGTTTACCGCCTTCATGTGCTGCACCGTGAGCTAGAGATTCTGCTTCTTCCTTCATCAAGACAATTGCGCGTTCAAGAATCTGAATGCGCTGCGTTTTCGATAACCATTTACTACGATCAGCAAATAGGCGGCTCGCAGTATCGAGGGCAAAATCAATATCACTGGCATCAGCTTTAGCAACAGTTCCTAACAACGCGCCATCAAAAGGTGACGTCACATCAAATGACGCTGTGCTTGTTTTCGTCAACCCAGCAATCATTAATGGAAAATGTGGAGTGGTGTTATTCATAGCGTTACCTTTATAAAATGCAGATTTTTTCTTTAAGACTTTCATTCAAGATCACATGGTTCAGTGAATAATTCACCGCCAAATCAATTAAATGCACGCCTTTAGCATTGAGTGATTGTTTGAGTATCGTTCTAAATTCTTCATGACTCGCTGGACGGTGCCCCGTCGCACCATAACTTTCAGCATATTTCACAAAGTCAGGATTGGCATAATCTAACCCAAAATCATCAAAGCCCATTCCTTGTTGTTTCCATTTGATCATGCCGTAAGCACTATCATTTAAAATAATCACTACAAGATCAAGATTCAAGCGCACTGCGGTTTCCATCTCTTGTGAATTCATCATAAAACCGCCATCGCCACAGACGCTAATCACTTTCAGATCTGGATTAATGAGTTTCGCAAGTATTGCAGAAGGCAAACCTGCTCCCATTGTGGCCAGCGCATTGTCTAATAATAGTGAGTTATTTTCATAACAAAGATAGTTGCGAGCAAACCAGACTTTATAAATGCCATTATCTAAAGTCACAATGCCATCATCCGGTAATTCTTCACGAATAATCCTCACTGCGCTTTGCGGCAACACAGGAAAACGGTCATCATCACTATATTTAGCTAATCGAGCGGTGACCTCATCTTTCACTCTGTAAAAATACGAAAAATCCCAATGTGATTCTGGTGTCAACGCATCTCGAAGTCGATTAACGGTTGTGGCAATATCACCCACTACGTCTAATTGCGGGAAGTAGACCTGATCAATTTGTGCAGGCGAAAAATTAACATGGATGACTTTTGGCCCACCATCTTTCATAAAAAAGGGCGGCTTTTCAATTAAATCGTGGCCAACATTGATAATCACATCAGCGCGATCTATCGCACAGTGCAAAAAGTCATTATCAGACAACGCCGCCGTACCTAGATAATTCTGATGACGCTCATCAATTACACCCTTGCCCATTTGCGTGTTAAAAAATGGAATGCCTGTTTTATCTATAAACTTTGTCAGCGCTTTGCTGGCGCGCTTTCTATTGGCCCCTGCTCCAACTAATAATAGTGGCATTTTGGCATTTTGTATTAACTGAATGGCATCTTTAATCGCTTGATTATCCGCATCAGGTCGCCGAATTGTTGCAACGGTAAAAAGATGGTCAATCACTTCTTCAGCTGCGATATCTTCAGGTAACTCAATATGGACCGCGCCAGGGCGTTCGTCGGTAGCCACGCGAAATGCCTCACGAACGATGCCTGAAATATTATTACCGTGTACCACTTGTTTAGTGTATTTGGTGATTGGATGCATCATGCTGACCACATCTATAATTTGAAATTGCCCCTGTTTACTAGTCTTAATAGGTTTCTGACCCGTAATCATTAGCATCGGCATTCCGCCTAGTTGCGCATAAGCAGCGGGGGTAACAAGATTCGTTGCACCAGGTCCCAGTGTGGATAAACATACACCCGGCTTGCCCGTTAAGCGTCCATAAGTGGCTGCCATAAATCCGGCACCTTGCTCATGGCGAGTTAAGATAAGTTTTATCGAGGAATATTGCAGTGAATTAAGGAAATCAAGATTCTCCTCACCTGGAATGCCAAAAATATATTCAACGCCCTCATTTTCTAAAGCTTTCACGAATAGGTCTGACGCTTTCATTTGGAAAATCCCTCAAGACTTAAGTTTCAAAGTTTAATGTTCAAGGTTAAAGACAAATACCTTATATCTAAAATAATTTAATCGAATAAAATCTGCTGCTAATTAATGTACTAGTCTTTATTACTGTTTTAACACATTTTTATTAGCATAAACACCTCGGCTGATACTGATTATCTTTCCTTATTAATTAATCTAGGTATTAAGTGCTTCTGCAAAATTTTGTGCCAGTAAAGTCAGTGTATTTATACGTTGATAACTAGGTCGCCAAACTAAGCCAATCTCACGCATTGGTGCTTTATCTTTTGTTGCTAGTGGCCGCAAACAGATATCAGTATGACGAGCCATTTCGGTGTGAATAGCCATTTCTGGAATAAGTGTAATGCCTAGACCGCCCGCGACCATCTCTATTAAGGTATATAAACTCGTGCCTTCTAATGTTGATCTATTGATAGTTGAGGGCAATTTACAAGCAGTGAGTGCATGTTCTCGTAGACAATGCCCTTCTGCTAATAATAATAAATCTGTCATCGCTAATTGAGTCACATCAACGGTATCTTGTGAAGCAAGCGAATGCTGCTTCGGCAAAGCAACCCAAAACTGTTCTGCGGCAAAAATTTGGCGGCTCAAATCACCAATATCAAATGGAAACGCTAAAATAGCGACATCGATCTCTCCTGATCTTAGTTTTGTTAATAAGCGTTCAGATTGATCTTCAATTAATACTAATTCAAGTAATGGCAATTGTTTGCGAATCGAAGGTAATGCTTTTGGCAATAAAAAAGGACTAATACTCGGAATAACACCAATCCTAATCCGACCTGTTAGTGGATCATTTTCTGAACGCGCTAAATCTACTAAATCAGCAGATAACGATAAGATCTGTTGAGATCGTGAGGCAATCTCCAATCCTAATGCTGTTGGCATCACTTTACGATTAGTGCGTTCTAACAATGTGACACCTAAAATATTTTCCAGATCTTGAATACCTGCACTTAATGTTGATTGCGTCACGAAGCAGTGTTCAGCTGCTCGACCGAAATGCTTAAGTTCAACAACGGCGATCAAATACTGTAACTGACGAAGTGTTGGTAAGTTCATTATCGGAAAATCCACTTATACATTGCATAATAATTCATAAGAGTTAAATTACCATAAATGATACTTTTCTCACCAGTTAGATTTTTGCGTACACATATCGTTATGTCGTTCTTCTAGTTTTCATCTCACTGAAACTGAAGTATGCAAGACAAGATTATAAGGAACATGTGGGAATGTTTGTTAAAATACTCACGAGTTTGAATTAAATGAAAAATCGTTTAAATTTTGGAGAATAGAAATGAGACAGTGGGAATGTACAGTTTGCGGCTTTATTTATGACGAAGCCAAAGGTTTACCAGAAGAAGGGATTGCTCCCGGCACGAGTTGGGATGATGTACCCGCTGATTGGGAATGTCCAGAATGTGGCGTAGGCAAAGATGATTTCGACATGGTACAAATTTAGAACAACAAAGCCTTGAGGGAAAGTCTATTATCCTTTCCCTCTTTTTGGCTATTAAATGTTAATTTTTAGTATAGATCTAGACTTGTCGCTATAGTTGTCTAAATTTTACTACTTACTTCCAATACCTATCACTTTCGGCATCGCTTTTATCCTAAATTTACGGCTTTAATAATAACGGTTTATATGGTCTGCTTTTTACAGTAGAGTAACTCGCTTTAATCGCTTATGGATCTGCTGGTGCTAAATCAAATCACCATATCAAATCTACGAAATATTACTGAGCTCATCATTCAACCGTCATCAGGTATTAACCTTATTGTTGGCAATAATGGTTCAGGGAAAACGACCATACTTGAGGCAATTCACCTACTTACACTAGGGCGATCATTCAGAACACGTTTCTTGAAGAACGCAGTACAATTTGGTCAACCAAAGTTTCAAGTTATAGCCAAAACAACTAACGACATGCCTGTCGGACTGCAATTTACGCTTACTGAAGGTTTGCAAATTCGGATCAATAGCCAACCGCTCAAACGACTTTCCGATCTTGCCACTCAACTGCCACTACAACTCATTCCTGCTAACTGCCATCAGTTTTTCGAACAAGGTCCTCGCTATCGCCGCCAACTACTCGATTGGGGATTGTTTCACGTGGAACCGAACTTCAATTATCAATGGCAATCTTATCGAAAAGTTATACAGCAGCGTAATTCTGCATTGCGTCAACATAAGAATGATCAAGAAATTCAACTTTGGGATCGCCATTTAGCTGCATTTGGTGAAGAAATAACTCGTCTTCGCCAACAACAACTTAATGTGATTCTAGATAGATTCAGCAGTATTTTTCCAAGGCTCTGCCCTGAGTTTTCTGACGCGCAATTTTCCCTACAATTCAAATCTGGATGGTCAAAAGAATTCTCACTAATTGATGTTTTGAATACAAATATAGAACGAGATAAAAAACTAGGCTATACACGCTCAGGAAGTCACGCTGCAGATTGGTCATTCAGTATCAATGGAATAGACCCTGCTGAAATATTCTCGCGAGGTCAGCAGAAATTATTTGTTTTAGCCTTGAGCATGGCACAAGCAGAAATCACATTAAACAGCGCACAACACACTCGTAGTATTTTATTGATTGATGATATCAGTTCTGAACTAGACCAATATCATCAGAAAATTATTATTAGTGAACTGGCAAAACTACCCGTTCAAACTTTCATCAGCAGTACAGATTCTATACTCATATCTAGCTTGGAGCAGGATGCTTTTGCAACCGTGTTTCACGTGAAACACGGTGCTATTGTAAGTGGCGAAAACCATTAGCTATCAACAATATGAGATAAAGAGTAAAATAGTCGTTTAATGCAAAAAAACATCCTGTATAAGCAATGGATTAAATATGACAACCGAAGAAAAAACGTATGACTCTACCAATATTAAAGTCCTCAAAGGACTCGATGCAGTACGTAAACGTCCCGGCATGTATATTGGGGACACGGATGATGGCACAGGCTTGCATCACATGGTGTTCGAAGTACTAGACAACTCCATCGATGAAGCATTAGCGAATTACTGTAGTGAAATTAACGTACGCATCCATCCCGATGATTCCGTCTCAGTATCAGATAATGGTCGCGGAATTCCAGTTGATATACATGAAGAAGAAGGAGTATCCGCTGCTGAAGTCATCATGACCGTGTTACATGCTGGCGGTAAATTTGATGATAACTCTTATAAAGTATCAGGGGGATTACACGGCGTAGGCGTCTCGGTTGTTAACGCATTATCCAAAAAACTCACCTTAGAAATACGTCGCAATAATAAAGTTTACCGTCAAAGTTATACTGACAGTGTGCCTGACGCACCACTTCATGAAGATGAAGATAGCGAAACAACCGGAACTAAAATTCAGTTTTGGCCGAGCACTGAAACCTTCACCAACGTCACTGAGTTTGAATATAAAATCCTTGCTAAACGTATTCGTGAACTAGCCTTTTTAAACTCCGGTGTACGCATAGTATTAACTGATGAACGTGATGATCGCAGTGAAGTGTTTTATTACGAAGGTGGTATCCGTGCATTTGTTGAGCATTTAAATAAAAATAAAGTCTCTGTTCATGACAAGATTATCACCATTACCGGTGAAAAAGATGATGTTACTGTTGAGCTGGCGATGCAGTGGAATGACTCTTATCAAGAGAACTTATATTGTTTCACCAACAACATTCCACAACGCGATGGAGGCACACATTTAGCCGGTTTTAGAGCAGCATTAACGCGTACTTTAAATCAGTATATTGAGTCTGAAGGCTTAGCTAAAAAATCAAAAGTCGCCCCTACCGGTGATGATGCCCGTGAAGGTTTGACGGCTGTTTTATCGGTTAAAGTACCCGATCCAAAATTCTCTTCACAAACCAAAGATAAACTTGTTTCATCAGAAGTTAGAACCATTGTTGAATCATTGGTCAACGAGTTTTTCCACGACTACTTAGTCGAAAATCCTGCAGATGCTAAATTAATCGCCAATAAAATGGTTGATGCAGCGCGCGCACGCGATGCAGCCCGAAAAGCACGTGAACTAACTCGTCGTAAAGGTGCGTTAGATATTGCAGGTTTGCCCGGTAAATTAGCAGACTGTCAGGAACGAGATCCTGCCTTGTCAGAATTGTTTTTAGTAGAGGGTGATTCTGCGGGAGGAAGTGCGAAACAAGGCCGTGATCGTCGTACCCAAGCCATTTTACCGTTGAAGGGGAAAATCTTAAACGTAGAACGCGCACGTTTCGATAAAATGATAAGTTCTGCAGAAGTAGGAACCTTAATTACTGCCTTGGGTTGCGGTATCGGTAGGGATGAATACGATCCTGACAAACTACGTTATCACCACATCATTATCATGACCGATGCCGACGTCGATGGCTCACATATTCGTACCTTATTATTAACCTTCTTCTATCGACAAATGCCAGAGTTAGTTGAACGTGGTCATATTTACATTGCACAGCCACCACTTTATAAGATCAAAAAAGGTAAGCAAGAGCGATATGTAAAAGATGATGCTGAAATGGAGCGTTACATCACTGAATTAGCATTAACAAATGCTGAACTTTATCCAAGTGAAAATGCAGATGCGATTACCAACAGTGCCTTAACGTTATTGGTTGAAGAATATCAAATCGTCACAACCGTAATCAACCGTTTAAGCAATCACTACTACCCTGCTTTCTTAAAACAATTAGTTTTTCAATCAGCAATTCCAGAATTAACAGATGAAGTAGCAATGACTGCTTGGTTAAGCGAAATTGATCAACGCTTGAGTAAAGATTTACCAACGGGTACGAGTTATAAATTATCTGTTTTGAAAAAAGATAACCAGCCAACATTAGATATTAATGTCAGCTTTAGTCGCCACGGAATAAATACTGACTATCATATTCCTGGTGATTTTTTTGCGAGCTCGGAATATCAACGTATCTTAAGTTTCGCAGATAAGATAAATGGTTTATTTGGTGAAGGCGCTCGTATTCAACGTGGTGAGCGTAGTGAATCAGTAAATAATTTTTCGCAAGCTGTTGCATGGTTAATGTCTGAAGCAAGACGGGGACAAAATGTACAGCGTTATAAAGGTCTGGGTGAAATGAATCCTGACCAATTATGGGAAACGACAATGGACAAATCAAAACGCCGTTTGCTACAAGTTAAAATTGAAGATGCCATTACAGCGGATGAAACATTTAATACGCTGATGGGTGATAACGTTGAACCTCGTCGTGAGTTTATTGAAACATACGCACTAAAAGCGACTAATTTAGACATTTAACTTATAGATTGTTCCCATAGGAATTATTCCTTACACAAAAGGTCATAATGTCATTATTATGACCTTTTTTTATGCATAACACTTTATGGAGAACACTCGATGACAAGCAATGCCATAGCGAAATACGACCGTGTACAGATCATATTACACTGGTTAATCGCGGCAATAATATTAGTAATGATTGCACTGGGCCTATATATGGTTGAGCTACCAAAGCAGTCAGAACTGCCTCCCGGAGAAGAAAGCGTACGCGCATTTTATTTTTTAATGCATAAGTCCTTAGGTATTACCGCAGCATTACTCATTTTAATACGCATAATATGGCGATTAACCCATAAAGCACCTGCACTACCCAATACCATCAGTAAATGGCAACAACGGGCAGCTGGCGCTGTTCAAGGCTTATTATATACAGCAATGATTGGAATGCCGCTGACAGGTTATTTTCAATCAATGTACAGCAAGTACGATACTAAGTTTTGGGGAATCGTATTACCACGAGTTGCAGAAGCAGATGACGCGATGAGAGACAAATTCAGTGAAATTCATGAAATATTAGCGTTTATCTTTATAGCAATAATCCTGCTGCATATAGCCGCGGCAATTAAGCATTATTTTGAAGGATCAAGTATCTCTAAACGGATGTCATTGAAATAAAGACAAGCACTTGTCAAACAAACACCAATAAAAAAGGCCCTTTCGGGCCTTTTTTATTAGATTAAATTCTAATGAAGCTTAATCTTTGGATGTACGCTGCGACGGAATAAGTGTGACAGCGATAACATGCCGACACGAAATATACCGAACAGAGCAACTTGATGCATTTTATACAAAGACAAATACATTAATCGCGCCATGAAGCCTTCAATCATTAAGCTTCCTTTGCTCAAATTGCCCATCATATTACCGACAGTACTGTATCGACCTAACGACACAAGTGAGCCGTAGTCGTGGTAGGAATATTCTGTAACTTCTTTATTCGCCATGCGACGTAGAATAGATTTGTAAACATGTGATGCCATTTGATGCGCCGCTTGTGCCCGTGGTGGCACATTACCATCATGACCTACCCATTTACAGGCACTACAGTCACCAATAGCATAGATGTCATCATCCAGGGTAGTTTGTAGTGTTTGTTTAACAACTAACTGATTCATCCAATTCGTTTCCAGCCCAGCAATATCTTTAAGGAAATCTGGTGCTTTAATACCCGCCGCCCAAACTTTAATTGCTGCCGGAATAACTTTACCGCTAGCTGTTTTAATTTCCTGGGCAGTAACTTCTACAACACGTTCGTTAGTTAAAATAGTCACACCTAATTTGATCAACTCTTTTTCAGTCGCGGCTGACAAATTTTCTGGTAATCCAGGTAATACGCGATTAGCCGCTTCGATAATACTAATGTGAACATCCGTTGGTTTAACTTCATCTAAACCATAGGCTGTCAATAAATGTGTGACTTCATGTAGTTGGGCAGTTAACTCAACACCCGTAGCACCAGCACCGACAATAGCGATATCTAACTGACTGTTACCAACAGGCTTGCCTTGAGTGTGCGCACGTAAATAGGTCTCAATCAATTGTGTTTGAAAATACTCTGCTTGCTTAGTGGTATCCAAAAACAAGCAGTTTTCAGCAATACCTTTAATACCAAAATCATGGCTTACACTACCCACAGCAATGATTAAATAATCATAAGGGAAACTACGTGGAGGAATAATTTCCATACCCGCTGAATTAAATGTTGCTGCGACATTGACTAACTTGTTTTCACGATCCAACCCTTCCATACGACCTAAACGGAAACGGAAACCACTACACATGGCTTGACCGAGGTATTCAAGTTCGTCTTCATGAGAATCGAGTGTGCCCGCAGCCACTTCATGCAATAATGGTTTCCAGATGTGAGTGTGGGTACTATCAATTAAGGTAACTGACGCTTTGCCCTTTTTACCTAATTTTTTTCCTAAGCTCGTGACTAATTCAAGTCCACCAGCTCCACCACCCACTACCACGATTTTAGGAATCGTATTATCTGTTACTGCCATAGTAATTTAGCTCCGTAATTTCATGTACTAATGAAGTAATTCTATCGCAAAACGTCTTGCCTTAACTATCTTATTTTTACTATCAAGCGTGAGTCTGGCAAAATTGCTGTATCAGCTAGTTAATAAGGTTTCGATAATGCAATCAGCACCAGAAAAACCACGCCTCGCGTGGGCCGTGACAGGATCAGGTCATTATTTAGAAGAATGTTTAGATATTATTCGTGATTTAGACGACGTCGACCTATTTTATAGTCGCGCAGGTGAAGAGGTGCTTCGCATGTATGGACATGATCCAAAAGCGATTAACAATAATAGTCGCGTATATCGCGATCGTGCTGCAAGTTCGCCGCCTGTGGGTTTGTTTTATCGGGGTGATTACCACACATTAGTCGTTGCGCCAGCGACCTCAAATACTGTCGCAAAGATGGTGTTAGGGCTGTCTGATACTTTGGTCACCAATGTTTATGCTCAAGCGGGAAAATGTCGTATTCCAAGCATCGTTTTGGCCTGCGATACCGAAGAAGAAGTCGATACGCCAGCTCCCGATCGCACCGTTAGATTATGGCCTAGGGATGTTGATCTTGCTCACACTCAAAAATTACGAACATTTGAAGCGACCACTGTCGTTGAAAACCCAGAAAGATTAATGCTAGCGATAAAACAACGTCTTGCAGAAATCAATAGATGAACGAAAGATGAGCGAAAAAATCCTCTTTCTGACTGGTAAACTGGCTGAGCCAAGCGTACAGAAAGTACTCAAAGAGATGGCTCCATTACCGTTTGAATATCGGATTCATCAGCTTGGTGTATCGGTTGCTGCGTTGATGACAGATAAAATGATTGGCCGTCGTTTAAACAAAGAAATAATTGGCGATAGTGACCAAATCATTGTGCCGGGGAGATGTCGAGGTGATTTAGAACTCCTTAGTCAGCAACTAAATATATCGATCATTCGCGGTCCTGATGAAATTAAAGATCTGCCGATCTTTTTCGGGCGTGAACGCAAACAGCCCGATATAAGCCGTTATGATGTTAATATCTTTGCCGAAATAGTGGACGCACCCGAACGTGATATTGCCGGCATCCTAGAACGCGCCAATTATTATCGAGACAACGGTGCCAATGTGATTGATATTGGCTGTCTGCCAGAAGAAAAATTCCCACACATGGAAGAAGCAATTTCCGCGTTACATGAAGCAGGGTTTAAAGTTAGTGTCGACTCTTTAGACATCAAAGATTTACGGCGTGCAGGCAAAGCAGGTGCAGATTTTGTGCTGAGCTTGACCGAAAAAACCTATCATCTTGCAGAAGAGATGGATACCGTGCCGATCATCGTTCCGGCAGAGCGTGGCTCATTAGCATCGTTAGAACGCGCGATGGAATTAATGGATAAGATCAACCGGCCGTGGATTGCCGATCCGATTATCGAACCGATTCATTTTGGCTTTACCGATTCGATTGTCCGTTATCATGAATTACGACGCCGTTATCCAGATGCGCCGATGATGATGGGCGTAGGTAATTTAACCGAATTAACCGATGCTGATACGAGCGGTATTAATGCAATATTATTTGGAATAATCTCAGAATTACAAATAACCAACGTCCTTGCAACCGAAGTGAGTCCTCACGCACGAAGAGCCATTAAAGAAGCTGATATTGCTAGAAGAATGATGTTTGCGGCTCGCGAAGATAGTAGTTTGCCGCGTGATTTCACTGGGGACTTGATGGTCGCACACGAGCGAAGGCCTTTCCCTGATAGTGCACAAGAAATTGCAGAATTAGCCAGTAAAATCAAAGATCCTAACTACCGGATTAAAGTGGCTCAGCAAGGCATTTATATGTTTAATCGCGATGGATTAATACAAGATATTGATCCCTTTGCCTTCTATCCACAACTCGATTTAAAGGACGATACGGGTCATGCTTTTTATCTTGGTGCCGAATTGGCAAGAGCACAAATTGCCTGGCAATTAGGTAAACGTTATATCCAAGATGAAGAACTCGAATGGGGCTGTGCAACGACCAAAGTTGAAG
>LAZR01001171.1_pt1 | contig 17102 bp, 30 predicted proteins | sample 329461 | NCBI WGS metagenome assembly LAZR01 (sample SAMN03002196, study PRJNA259156) | marine sediment metagenome | biome: sea floor; feature: Hydrothermal impacted sediments; material: marine sediment; isolation source: Loki non-amplified sample from Loki's castle hydrothermal vent sediment ...
CCCATGGCCAAGAAGAAACCAGATGCTGAGCGGACGTTTACGACGGATCTGGAGTTGCTGGAACGGATGTTTGCTGAAGGCTTCAACTGGGAAAGATGGCACGGCGAGCACGGAGCCGACGAGCCGGAAGAAGTGTATCGATGATTTCTCTAAGAGGCACCGGGTAGAAATCACCATCAAGATCCTGGACTAGACGCCGCCAGGCGGCTGAGGAGAACACGATGAGCACAGGAACCGAGGACCTCAGCGACCTTGAGAGGATAGAGGAACTGTTCGCCTTCCTTCAGGGGAGCGTACCCGAGGGATGTCACCTTCAGCCCGACAAAGTCCCGAAGTTGACCGACGCTCAAGCCTGGACCGTGATCTGGTACCTCGGGGAACTGCACTGGCAGGTGACCGACTACATCGAGCGGTGTAACGTGTGCGGAGGCTTATTCGATTCAAACGTTGAGGGTGCCTGTCTCGATTACGGCGAGGCACCATACCATTTTTGTGAAGCTTGCACCTGCTCTATCGAGTACGAGACGAAGCAGGCCACCGAAGACGCCGCCGAGTAGCTGAGGAGGAGAGACTAATGGGAATGTTTGACGAGGTGCTGTGCAGATATCCGTTAGTAGGGTGTCCCGAGGTGCAGGAGTGCCTGTTTCAGAGTAATGACACACCCGCGCAATATCTGGACCTGTATGAGATTCGAGAAGACGGCACCCTGTGGCATGAAGCCTGTGATTATCGGTATGAAACGACCGACGAAGCGCCGCTCGGATTCTATATACACCGCGAGAACAAGCGATGGGAACAAGTGCTCTTTGAGGGCGAACTTGAGATCCACGGGGGGCCGGAGGATGGCGGCGAGTATTGTTTCCGGTTTTGGTTTCGGGACGGGCGCGTTCGAGATTTCATTCCGAGCTTACCCGACACGCCGCAAGGCTGAGGAGGAGGATGACTGAGAAGAACACAATGAGCGAACAGAGCCCATACGACGCTGGCTACGACAGCTTCCCGGGCGAGGTGAAGAACCCACATCCATCCGACAGCGATGAATGGCGCGACTGGGCTGCGGGGCGGCTTGACGCGGCGTTTGCGGCGGCAGCCACAGCGTGGAATATCACGGCACCGGAGGAGAACGCATGAAGACATTGACGCCACGAATCACCAACGAGTACGGCCTGTACGATGGCAGTTGGAAGGGCGTCATCACGCCCGATAGCTTCCAGCATCCGGCCAAGATGCCTTACGGACTTCTGGTGTGGATCATCGAAACGGGGCTGGAGCGAGGCTACTGGCAGCGTGGGGAATTGCTCGGCGACCCGTTCGGCGGGATCGGTTCGACCGGGATCATAGGGGCCAGCCACGGGCTGAGGGTCGTGCTGGTAGAGTTGGAATCCCGGTTCGTCGAGCTGGCAAAGCAGAACTTCGAGCTTCACCGACATACGTGGCAGCAGTTCGGCGACCCGCTGCCGGTGATCGTCCAGGGGGATAGCCGGGAGTTTGCGAGGATCGTGGGGGAAGTGTGTGGCGCGGTGACTTCGCCGCCGTATGCGGAAAGTGTAAACGACTCAGAAGGCAATCGGATTCAATGGGAGAAGGCTCAGGAAGGCGGGCGCAACAAAACACTCGGCCGCGCCGCTTTCGGCAAGGTCTACGGTCAAACCCCCGGCCAGATAGGCAGCCTGAAGGCCGGCACGCTCAACGCGGCAATCACCTCCCCGCCCTACGCCGAATCAATCAAAGGCGACCACAAGGAAACAGAGACGGCCGCAGAGTCACGGGCCAAGCGGAACACGCCGGGCGGTAGCCTTGGGCAATCGCAACGCCACGGCGGCTACGGGGCGACTGAGGGGAACATCGGGAACCTCAAGGAAGGCGCCGTTGATGGGTGCGTGACGTCTCCGCCTTGGGCGAAGCAGATGAACACCGGTGGCGCAGATGGCGACCGGCCGGGGAATCTCGTTCGGAAATGGGCTGAGTCACGGGGTCGCAATCCAGACGCCCCCAATTGCTTGGCGAAATACGAGCAGTACGGCGATTCCCCGGACAACATCGGCAACACTTCCAGCCAAACCTACTGGCAGGCGATGCGTCAAGTATACGAGCAAGTCTACCTAGCCCTGAAACCCGGCGCCGTGTTCTGTGCAGTCTTGAAAGATTACGTCAAGAACAAACAGCGGGTCCCCTTGTGCGACGACACCTGTGCGCTACTCACGTCCGTCGGCTTCCACGTATTCGAGCGGACGCGGGCATGGGTGGTACAGGAGACTCGCGAGCCGAGCTTGTTCGGCGGGGAAGTTGTGAAAACCAAGTCACGAAAATCGTTCTTCCGACGGCTAGCCGAAGCGAAGGGTTCACCGCCGATCGACTGGGAGGAAGTGATTTGGTGCACGAAACCGGATTATGAACCACCGGAGGCAGTCGCGTGACCAGACCCATTCCTCCGTGTGCAGGCGTGGCTCGCCGAAAACGAGGCGGTTTTGGACCATGCGCACAAAAGGGCATCTACTACGAGAACGGTCAGTGGTTTTGCTTTTACCATCGTCCGTCGCAACCAATGAAATTCGGCGACGGGTACAAGGACTACGAAAAACCGGAGGCAGTCGCGTGACCCTACCCTCCTGTTATCGTTGGCGACCCCATCCTTCCCGGAAGGAGTTGACATGCCGCCAGACACCTAGAGGGAAGGTATGGCGACAAGACGGCATGATAGCAGAGGTGGACCTGCAAAACACCGCATCGTCGGCTGACCCGGCAGTTGATGCGGCAATGTATTTGAGGCGGGTAAAGGGAACAACCATACTCAAGAAAGGATAATCCCATGTACACAAGAGCGCAAGTAGATGCCTGGCTGGGGCCATTGACGGACCCGACACCGAGCCGTGTAGCGAGCGAGGCACGCCAGATGACGAGTCAGATTTGGACCGTTCGACGGGACGGGCGGACGTGGGCCATAGCGACTGACGGCCGTTCGTTGGTGATGATAGTTGGCGAATACGGCTACAAAGACGCACTGGCTGATGGGGTGCGCAAGTGGTTAGCGTCTTTCCCCAAGTCGACGAGGAATAAACTCTCCACCACACTCGATGCACTTCGCAAATGGACTGGGCCGCCGCCAGACCGTGAACAGGTAGAGTGCCCTAAGTGTAACAGTAAGTTTCTCTTGCAGTGGAAGATCGACGACGGGGTGCTCTGCGGGTTGATGATCGATCGCCGGCGGCTGGCCCATACATTGCGCGGTTGTTGCGACGAGAAGTTGACGGTGGCCGCTGGCAAAGGTCGGCTCGTGATTCGTTCGACGAACATGAGAGCACTTTTGATGGACACCAGCCGCGAGGAACATCGCGACGGAGCCCCGGAATTCAAGGCAGAAGGATAACCAATGACCACCAGCAAGATACCGTGGACCGATTGCACGTGGAATATCGTAACGGGATGCTCCAGGGTGTCCACAGGGTGCCAAAATTGTTACGCGGCGACGATGACGAAGCGACTGAAGGCGATGGGCCAGGTGAAGTACGCCGCCGGGTTCGATACGGTAGTCTGTCATCCCGACGAGCTGAACAAACCCCTGCGTTGGAAGAAACCACGACGGGTGTTTGTCAACTCGATGAGCGATCTGTTTCATGAGGACGTGCCGTTTAGGTTTATCAATCTCGTATTCATCACGATGGCCTACGCCCGGCAGCATACTTTCCAAGTGCTGACAAAACGCCCCCACCGCATTGCGCCGTTTCTCGAATACGCTGAACGGGAAGGGTACGCGCGCACGTTGCCCCTTGATCTGTGCCTACCTAACGTCTGGCTCGGTACCTCCATAGAGAACCAAGCCACGGCCAACCTGCGGATACCGCACCTGCGGCGCTGTCCGGCGGCCGTGAGGTTTCTGAGTTTGGAACCCTTGCTAGGGTCGGTGGAGATTCCCAGCGATCAGTGTTCGTCAACCGGGGACGGAAACCGATGCACAAAGCGTATGGGGCATCGCGGCCATCACTATGCCCTGAGGCCAACTGGCGGGTGGGGACGTAAAGAAGAGCCGCGTCCGATGAGTATCGGTTGGTTTATCATCGGCTGCGAGTCGGGCCCCCGTCGCCGGCCATGCGAACTGGACTGGGTCCGCTCGCTGGTACAGCAGGGCCGCGATGCCGGCGTCCCGGTGTTTGTCAAACAGGTTTCGATCAACGGCCGCGTATCAAAGGACCCGGCGGAGTGGCCGGAGGATTTGCGTGTGCAGCAATGGCCGAAAGGAGCGTAACCGATGACCAAACCCACTGTTGACGCGAAGACAACAACGGAGTATGCGGAAGGACGCCAGGCGTTTCTCGATGAGAAGCCGAATAAAGTCTGCCCTTATGACGGCCATGGCCGGGGCAATAACGAACGATACCGGTGGTTCGCGGGTTGGTTCGACGCAAAGTACAAACCGCTGTTTGATAGACTCGACGCGACGTGGGGACTGTAGCGTTGCTGGTCACATTGAATTACGCGGGGGGAGGTGATTAAACTGAAGTGTCCGAAATGCGGAAAGCCAACCTTCGACGGAAGCTGTTGTGGTAAATGCCTAGTGGCACTCATGTAGCCCCGCCCGGCGCTCAAAGGGGGCGTCGGGCGTGAGGTGGGAACTTTAACGCGAAAGGTGCATGATGAAGACATTTGACGTGGGAGTGTTTGTTTGCCGCGGAAAGCGAGGGTGGCGATTCGAGGCGTACGTGCGAGATTACTCACCAGATTGGGACGGATGCAACGTGGTCCGAGTCGAAGCCCCCAACGGCACGGAAGCCAAAAAGAAAGCAATTGGCCATATTAAGGCACAAATGAATTTGCAGTCCACACTTGCCCCGGCTGGCGTGAACATCGCCGCGCGTTGAGCGTCGGGCGGGAGGTGGAACCAAACCAAAGAACAGGAGTAAACCATGTACGAGCGTTTTACCGACCGCGCGAGAAAAGTCCTCCAACAGGCCAATCAGGAGGCCCGGCGGCTCAATCACGAATATCTCGGAACCGAACACGTCCTGCTCGGGCTGATCAAAGAAGGCAGCGGGGTGGCGGCCACTGCACTGAAAAACCTCGACGTCGACTGGTGTGATATCGGCGTGGAGGTCGAGAAGTTTATGCAAAGCGGGCCCGACATCGTCACCACGGGCAGGCTGCCGCAGACGCCGCGAACAAAGCAGGTCCTCACGTACTCCATGGAGGAAGCCCGCAACCTCAACCACAACTACGTGGGAACCGAGCACATCCTGTTGGGGCTCTTGCACGAGCAGAAAGGCATCGCCTGCCTGGTGTTGACAAATCTGGGCCTGAAGTTGGAAGATGTCCGCGAGGAGGTGCTCAACCTGCTGGGGGGCGGGCCGGATACGGTGGAGAAAGAGAACAAGGACTTACGGATGGCCCTTGCCCGTTGGATGACCCACCCATCGGCAGAATGCGTTCCAACTCAAGCGATTGAGATGGGGAGGCGGGCGTTGGCAGGTAAGGACATAGCCGACCTAGACGTGGTGGTCATCGCTCGCAAAGCGGAGGCTGAGGTCGAGCGGCTACGACGGCTGCGAGCGGAGAGGGACGAGGCTTATGCTGCATATCGTGTCGAACACTTTGGTCGTGGTGTAGATGCGAAAGCCTACAGAGCCGAGATCAAGCGGCTATGGGAGACCCTACGGTACGCGCGAAACTTCCTGAAGTTTGCGGCCAACTCAGAGGGCGGCATCGTGTACCACATTGACGGTGTGCTGGGTGGGGAATTCGCCGAGGCGGGAAAGGAAGGTGAGTAGATGGATAGCATTCAATTGCTGAACGAACTCGCGGCCGAGGCAGAACGCGATGGGCTACCAGTAACTGCCGAAGGCTGCCGTGAAGTTGCTCGCGAGGTCGAGCGGCTACGGGAGGACAATTATCATGGACTGAAGTTATTGGCAATCAACGAGTGGCCAGGCGGTGGCTTCACCATCAGTTGGCTACCAAATCGCCAGGGAGGGTACGAGCAAGGACACCTGAGTAGTGACGGTGTGTTTTGGTGGTTTCCGTCGCGTGAAGTTGCGGAGGCTGCACTGGCGTTGGCTGGAGAAGAGGCGCGCGAAGCCGCCGAGGCGGGAAAGGACGGTGAAGGATGAAAGCTGAAGACTATCTGTCGCAGGTACGTATCGACGACCATAAGATCGAACGCAAGGATGGCTGGGAACGGCGGGTGCCGCATAAGCTTTCTCTGGCTGATCTTGATAAGACGTTTGGTGCGGTCGATAACGAGTACGCCTCGTCATCGCCGTCGGTTGTCCCGCAGTTGGTCGATATTATCCGCAAGCTTGCCAAACGGATTGAGCACCTTGAGGAGCAGCGACGCGAATGTCCATTGAAAGCCGCCGAGGCGGGAAAGTAGAACCCAACGCACACGGACACGTCGTCCGGTGTGGTAACCATTAGGAGGATAGCGATGTTCAAGATTACGATTGAAAAAACCCAACCCATCAGGAAGACCATCGGGAAGCAATGGAAGAAAGTCGGCCAAAAGGAGGAGGAGCGTGGACAGCAATTCCGGGTAGGGGAGGGGCCGCATGTATACCTGAGTGATGTAATGGGCTACACCCCCGAGGTCGAGACGGTGCGCGACGAGATTCGTACCTTGCTTGTCCAAGAGGTCGACGAGCTTGACCTGAAAGCGGTCATCCGGGCGGTCAACGGCTTGGATGGTGCATAGACGGAGCGAAGCATGGCAACGGACGCTGAGATAATCAAAGCAGCACGCGCGGCCCGGGGTAACCGGATGGCGGCGGCGAGGCGGCTAGGCGTTGACCCGGAGACGGTCCGCAGGCGCATCCTGAAGCTCGGGACGGACCTCTGCCCGCCCCCGTGGCACGGCGGCTCAGAACCGGCAGAGTCCGCGACTGGCCCGCGACTGAGCAAACGGCTACACGGCATGGACGAGTGCGTGCAGGACGTGCCGATAGACCATCTGGTTGTCGGCATCCATGATTTGATCGAGGCCAGAATGGACCCCGAGACGATCTGCCGACGGTTTGTGGCGTTGCTGGCCACCATAGTCGGCGAGCAGAGCAAACCGCATGATCGTTGGACGAAAGAGCGGCTGGCTGAGGAGCAAGAGAAGCTCTACAAGGCGTTTTTGAAGTGGTGATCAGATTCGCCTTGATATGTTTTGCCCGAATCGCGTCAATAAGGGTTATGCGCCGCCCTATCTCTCTCCTCCAGATCTCGGTCTACACCTACAGTTGGGGGGGGACGGCGTGATGAATCAACCCGAACCAACCAGCAGGGTCAGTATCTCTCCGGGACTGCGACGGACGGAGCCTAAGACCACGACACCCGGCTTGGGGTACGTCAGCGCTGGGTTGCTGCTATGGAATGATCGAGACCTTCGGCGTGCCGAAGACCACCGAATCCGCGAGCGGGTCTGGCGGATGAAACAGCGGGATGAACAGTCGTTTGGTTGGCGACGGACTACGATTGCGGTGATCGTGGCCGTGTTATTGGGGGCGTTGCTGGCCGGGCAGTGCTTCGGAGCCACAGAACTTGTCGGAGCCCACCCCGGTTGCCCCCGGGTAATCAATCAGGTAGGCAACAAGACATTCCCCTGTAGTGGCGTGCTTGTCTGGAAATCCGATCGGCTCGACTTGGCGCAGGTGGTCACAGCCGCGCACCTGTTCAGCGACGGCGTCGGCCGCGTGACGGTTCAGTGTGCCGACGGCAAGCGGTACGGGGCGTTGGTGGTCCATATCGACCGGAAACACGATTTCGCTGTGTTACATATTCGCCGGCCGTTGTGTCGGGTGATCTGCTTCGCGGCCCGGTTGCCGGTGATTGGCGCCAATCTCTTGCTGGGGGGCTATCCGCTCGGTGGGCGGTTCCGCTGGCATGGTGGGCTGTTAGACAGGCTGAATCGCGACGGCTCGCTTGCCGTACGTGTGGGCTCACAACCGGGTGATAGCGGGGGGCCGATCCTCAATGAGAACAACGAATTGGTAGGGCTGATTGCAGATACGCATGGCCCTGAAACGTGACCGACTTGTCCGCCGGGCGGTCCGTCCGAAACGTGTGGCCCCATCATGTCGGTGATCAGGGCGGCGGCGGAGCGGTGTCGCCCCAGGGCACCGATCCCGATACCGCCAGTAACTCCCCGAGAGCCTGTGCAGCCGCAGCCTGTGCAGCCGCACAGCAGTGGTGGTGGCCCGCGTGAATCGGACAAGCCGGACACGTCGGCCATGCATGCTCCATCACCGGCTGCACAGGCTTCCGCGGAGTTGGAGAAGGTGATTGCTGAGCTACGCCAAGGGATCGCTGAACTACGTAAGGATATCGACACGAATAAGAGCCAACTTGCGGAGAACGTGTGGAAGCGATCGTCGTTGGCTTTGCCGGCTGATGCAGTCAAAGGGTCGGCTACGCCGTCCCGCAAGGGGATCGATATACCCTGGGGGCTGTTGGCTGCTGGAGCGGCATCGGCGACGGGCGTAGGAATCCCTGTATGGGCCGTCATGGCTTATCGCGGGGCACGGGCCGTCCGGCGGATTCGTAAGACACAAACAGCGCATTCGCCGCCTCCGTTACCTCCGGACGTCGAAAACACGATTGTTGTTGATACCCCGCGAGCACCAGAAAAGCACTGGATTAACAGCGAGTTTATCAACGTGGAAAGTGACCATTACCAACGCGCCCATGAACGGGCACGCCAGGACATAGCTCGGCGCTATCCTGGCTCACAAGAGATTCTCGAAGCCGAATTGAGCCTCACGCGACAATGGGCCGCCGCGATGCCTTCGGCTTGAACCAACGGAGCCCCACATCTAAAAAGGAAGATGCACATGAGTCCGGTAATCAATACAGACGCAGTGCTCTGGTACAACATCGGCGAGTTCGGCCAACTCGGCTATGGTGTGCCCAATCCGTCAGACGATCCTGGCTCACTCAATCCGGGTATTATCGATTTGGTGAGTCTGGCTGGACGCAACCTGTTTCACATCATGCACCACGAAGACGCGGACCTGCGGATTCCGCCGTCGATTAACACGGTGCGACGTATTCACAAACTCTATGTACGGCTGGCTCAGATACTTGCCTCTCGGGCAGTGCCGCCGGGCGAAAACAACATGGAGGCCCAACACCTCCAGCCGGGCGGTGAGATTTTCAAGGTGTACCCGGTGCCGTACTTCAAGGTCCGCAATCTGTTTATGAAACGGTGGGCCGAGTTGATCATGATGATGATGTCTGAGGCCATGCAGCATACGGAGAACCGCAAGACATTGGAGATCAGCACTGGCTTTGCCGGTCAGATTGGCCAATACATGCAACGGGTTTACCGGTCGGTAGCCACGGAGTTGTTCGGCAAGACGCGAGAAGAGGTTCGGGTAGAAGGATTTATCCTCACGGAGCAGGAATTGAGCGACTACGACCCGTCTGTGTTCTTCACTTCGACGGAGATGGTTGATACGGTACCTCATCTTGGCCACGTATTCACTGAAGATCGACTGTCAGTGCTGTCCGATGGAATTCCGGTCACTAGCCTACCGGAATTGCAGCCTTGGCCAACGAACCTCACCAGCTATTACAATGCTACGAAAAAGTTTCGCGACGCCAATGTGGACGATTCCAACGTAGACGATCCCACGGCGACGGCCGCCCCGAGTGCAGGTGGTGGTCCGGTAATTCCGCAGCCGCCGGGGCCGTAACGAACACGGAGAAGTACGTTCCACCGCAAGGAGGTTCGGAGTGAACATGAGCGACGCGATCACCAGGGAGCAACTCCGGCAACTAACGCCGACAAATTTGGACTTGCTCGAACTGGCCGAACGATTCCCCGCTCCGCAGGAATGGTACGACGAGGATATTGATTATGGGTAGTAAGTGCGGAAAAAAAGCAGGTCCACAACCAGGGTTAAACGCCTCGCGGCAAGTGCTTTTGGAAGAATACTTTGAAAAGAGAAAGGCGAAGGAAGGCCAAAAGAATAGTCGCGAGTTGGAAGCCAAGGTCGTGCGGCTACAGGAGAAACTCGGCACCCTAACCGTCTTGCACACGGCTGCAATATGCTCACTCCGGCTTGCGGAAGCCGAGGTCGTGCAGTTGCAAGCTATCAACGCCATCGTGGACAACGCGCGATTATCGCGTAACCAAGTACCCAGCGAGGCGTGCAGTTCGGACTGTGAGCCAAAGGGCGTCGTATTGATTCACGTCGATAGGTACGCGGATGCCGAGAAGCTGTATGCCTTGTTAGCGGGCGTTACTGAGACGGTCGAAGCCGAGCCGGCGCAGGAGGCTAAGTCCGACAAGCCACCACTCCCTGAGTACACACCGAGCTGGTGAGTGATGGACGCTGCACTACAGAACACGCTTTTGTCTCGAAAGATCGAGCGGATGCACAGCGAAATTGAACTGGAGATGGACCGGGCGAGTAAGGCGGAAGCCGAGGTCGTGCGGTTGCGGGAGGTATTGCGCAATGTGCAGTGGCGCCCATCGTGCGGGCGCCCGGGAACCTCGGCATACCCAACTTGTATTGGCTGCGGGATCGTGTCACATGGGGCGCTGTCAACACCGTCACACAAGGATGATTGTGTGATTGAAACTGCATTGCGGCAACAGATCAAAGCTACCGAGCCAGTACAAGGAGGAGTCGAGTGAGCGTAAACGTCCGCGCTTTTATCCCTGGGGGGGCAACCGATTGTTCGGCCGGGATTCAAGAGGCCATCGATTCGTTGACCGATCCGTCGCCTGGCTGGCCCGACGAAAGTGGCGGTGAGCTGTTCTTCCCCGCAGGGCAGTATCGCGTGTCTACGATCCGGTTTCCGATCGGCAACCTCACGTTGCGAGGGGAGGGCGGCCCCGGGGGTGAATTTCAGGCCACGCATCTGATCCACATCGGAGAGGGTCCGATGTTCGTGTTCCCCTACGATGCTGGCCGGATCAACGACATCTGCTTCCGCGACATGAACTTGATAGGAAACCGATCGGGCAAAGACGTGGCCTTTGAGCTGTGGAGCGGCTCCAAGTTCAGGCGGAGCTTCACCTGGGACCGCGTAGGCGCGATGCGTTTCGGCCGCGTGATCGAGACATGCCGCGAGGGCAGCCTGCGATGGGTCGGCAACCTGCAAATCAAGGGCTGCAACTGGTCGCTCAATGGACAAGCGATTCATGCAGTCGAAACCAGGATCAACGGCCTGTCGATCATCGGGAGCAACATCCGAAAGAACTCGCCGCCGGTGGATCGTGGTGTGATTCATCTGGATCATGCCAACAGTGTGGCGATCGAACGGAATTGCCTGGAGGGGCAACGCGACACGTTGTTTTTCGACCACGGGGACAGCCTGATTTTCAGCGGCAATTATCTAGAAGGGCAGGCAGGCTGGGTGTCGTTGGCCACGGGCAGCCATCGCATCCTGATTGGACCGAACCACTACCGAATCCTCGGCAGTGATGAGGGAGGCGTAGGGAAGTTTCGGTTCGATCGATGCGACTACATCAACTGGCCGGGATGGGACCGGGAGCGGTACGACTTCGGTGATTCAACGAACGTGACACCCAACCCGACCGTGAGGTGAACCGATGACACTAACTGAACGTCGTGCCGAATTCGTGTATGAGGCAGCCCGGCTTGCGGCAGTAGCGGCGGACGCACCGATTGTACCAGGGACGTGGGAAGAACGCGAGCAACCGTTTCGCAAGCAGTTTCTGGCAGTGATTGAGCGGCAATGTGGCGAGCAGCGGAGTCGCTCGCCAGAAGAACTGCACGGGAGTTGGATGCAATCCTATTTTGCAATGGGTTGGACATACGGCTCGGAATACAGTCCCAAGCATAAGACTCATCCCGATTTGGTGCCTTATGCAGAACTGGGACAATTGGAGCGGGACAAGGACTCCGTATTTGTCGCTTTGTGCGAAATTGCCCGGCAATGGATTTACGAAGCCGCTGAAGTGAGGTGAACTGTGCCTGAGTGCGAAATATGCGTTACCAGGGATGACTGCGATCGACGGCATCAGAATACGAATCGGTGGTCGTACGCGATCCTCATTTTGTTTGGGATAGCGGTATCGTGCGCCGGTGGGGCCAGCGTGGTTGCATGGGGTGCCTCGCAGGGCGTGGCCGTGCATAAAGCGTCCCAAGAAGAGGTCAACAAGCGCGTGCTTGACTCATTGAAACGGATTGAAGTCGACGTACGGAGTATCCGCAACGGACACAAATAGGAGGACAATGAGTATGATTACCGATCCCCAAATAAAGCGATTCTGCAATGAACAAGTTCGTCAGGCGGCGGATCGTTTCGGCCAGCTTTACAACTGGTGTCGCGCCGTTCGTGATGAGTGGACGGCCCAGGATATGGGTACGGCGATCCCTAACACGACCGAGGTGATCGATGATGGTGCTGATTTCGACGGGCGGCCGATCATCACCGGGGCCGACGTTCACGCGATTAAGGATCGTGTGCTGGAGTTGATTACATTGATGGAAGCAACCAGCAACGAGAAACTCAATGAGGTTCTGCGAGTGGCCGTGAATCCTACAAGAGGCATTTTGCAGTGACGATCAGCGCCAGCATGGTCCTTAACGTGCGCCCCGGTGGGAGCGACAACAACGGTGGCGGCTACCATTCCGGTGCCGGTGTGGACTACTCTACGCAGGACAGCAGTCAATACAACGGCGTGGATTTGACCGTCGACGGCTCGGACAACACTAAGGTCGTCCCTGATGGCCACACACCGGTAGGCAATGACCTGAATAACCTGGTGCAGATTACTGCGGGCGCGGGTTTTACGCTGGAAGTCTTTGAGATTCTCGCTCAGGATGGAACTTCTTGGACACTGGACCGCTCGCCGGCGGCTACCAGCACGAGTGGCGGCACTTGGTTCATGGGTGGCGGGTATGCAACGCCCGGCAAAGCGGGTGCAGAAGCAAAACTCTCAGGCCAGTCGATCAACGTCAAATCGGGGGCCGCTTATGTTCTGAGTACGAGCACGCCAGGACCGGGCGGTCCGGTCGTGTTGGAGGCCGACAAAGCAATTCTGTTGGAAGGTTACGAAACGACTCCCGGTGACATGGGCGTCAAACCCGTAATCGACGCTGGGGCAATAACGGGAATCGTGCTGGTTTCGGGCCGGGGAGGTTTTGCTGCCAAGACTCCCTGGATCGTGAACCTGAAGGCTGATGGAAACGGTCAGACCAACGTAGATGGATTTCGCGTCACCGACGTCACCGACCATATCATGATCACCCACTGCGATGCGGTCGACTGCATCAAAGGTTTCAATCTGGGTGGTCTGTTTTTCAATTGCTTTGCTCTGACGTGTACGCATGGGTTCTACGACATCGCTCAAGCCGCAGGGTGCGAAGCGAAGGATTGCGTGACCACCGGATTCTTCGACGTGGGTAGCGGTACGGCTAGATTCTTTGGATGCCTTGCTTATGGCACCAGCGCCGGCAAGGGGTTCCAGATGAATTACTACTCTTCCGCGTTTCGATGCGCGGCATACGGATGCAGTGGCGATGGATTTGACTCTTCGGCGTATGACGAACTGCTGATGATGAACTGCCTGTCGGTTGGCAACGGGGGCTGGGGTTTCAACAACGGGACGGAAGATGATGCGCTTACGTTGGGATGCGCCGCGTACAACAACACATCGGGGAACTATCGAGCCACGCTGAGAAAGGTGATCGGCAACATATCTCTCAGCGGCGACCCGTTCGTCGACGCGGCCGGCGATGATTTCCGTCTCAACAATGTCGCTGGGGCGGGAGCTGCCTGTCGCGCGGCCGGGATAGGCTTGCCGCAGCAGATAGGGAACACGGACATCGGGGCGACCCAGCACGCTGATCCGGCCGGCGGTGTGTCGATAGTCGGAACACGCAGAAACACTCTAATCGGAAGGTAATATCATGGGACGAATGGTCCAGGCACCGTTTAACAGCGTCACTATCGGAGCTGACGCTACGCAGGATCTCTGGTCGTTGATGGCTGCTGCGACCAATAAGCTCATCCTGCACGGCTGGGAGATCAGCAGTGACGCGATTGCGGCGACGTTGCTGGAAGTGACACTGCTGCGGCTATCTGCTGTTGGGTCTGGCGGCGCTGCGGTAACCGAGGTCAAGCTCGACACGGATGACGGCGCAATCACCGGCAGCGTCAGGGTAGGAGACACGACACCGGGGACCCCGGGCGACATTTTGGCGGGCTACCAATGGGAGCAACTTGGGCCGCTAGGAATGATCTACACACCAGAGATGCGGCCAGTGATTGAGGTGAGCACTGGAATTGCCTTGGTTTGCAACACGGCGGCTGCGTTTGAAATGTCTGGCTGGGTGTGCTGGGAGGAAATATGAGGTATTACGTTTTTCGCCGCCCGTTTTGCTATTCCGCCCGGCGCGCTATGTCCGCGGTGATAATTCTGGAGCTAATAGGTGGAGCGCCGCCGTCCGGGGGCGGGCGATCGAGGATCATCGGTAGCGGGATCATTGCTGCTTAGCAAGGAACATGATAAATGGCACAACCAACGATTACGGGCGTCACGCTGAACGCAGGCAGCGGTGGGTCTGACCTGGCAGTAGATGTTGTCGATTCAAAGCTCTGGCAAGCAATTCTAGTTGGCTATTCGACGGGTGACGGCACGGCAAACATCGTGATGGCCGATACGGGGTTGCCGGTGGTTGCCGCTACCAGCGCAACTTGGGTTCTGGGCGCAGGCACCGCGGAAATCGGAAAACTGGCGGCCGGTACCGCGACGATTGGTGCGGTGACCGGAACTGGGACCCTCGCTGTTCAAGTAGACGGGGCGGCATTGACGGCGCTACAACTGATCGACAACATCGTGTCGACGGTCGATGGCGCGGCTGGAGCGACGCCGACTGGTGTAGCTGCGTTGGCAATACGTGACGATGCACTCAGCGCCCTGACGCCGGTTGAAGGCGATTTTGTAGGGCTGCGGACAGATGCTAATGGAGCCCTCTGGATAATCCCCAGCGGTACGGTAACTGTAAACGGGTCGGGCGTTACGCAGCCTGTGTCCGGAACCTTTTGGCAAGGGACACAGCCGATTTCTGCTGCTACCTTGCCGTTGCCGAGCGGGGCATCAACGTCAGCCAATCAGTCAACTGGCAACACTTCCCTGGCGTCGGCGGTGACCGCGCTTGAGATTCTTGACAATGTGGTCTACGTAGAGGACGCTGTCGTTCCAGCCAATCCCTCGGGTATTCCGGTAATGATGCAGCGCGACGATGCGTTGGGCGGAATCACTCCGGTGGAAAACGACTGGTCACACTCATTCTGTAGTGCCAAGGGTGCATTATGGGTGGCGGTTGACGGCACAGTGACCATTGCAGCGGCCGGCGGCACGATTGCCGTGACAAAAAGCGGAACGTGGACCGTTCAGGCTCAGCAAAATGGGAGTTGGTCTGTAACATCAACATCGACGATCGCGGGTGGTACGGCTACGCAAACCAACCCGGTACGGGTAGCGCTTGATAGTACGGCTGTATTTGATGACACGACGGAGTGTGTCGTTAAGCGCAAGTCGGGCTTAGCGGCCACCGGCACAACGGCCATGGTGGCGGCTGTAGTGGACAAGAAAATCCGCATTCTAGCACTGTTTCTGAAGGCGACTTCGGCCACGGTGACCAACGTCTATGTGGCTACAGCGACGGATACGGACGTGTTCGGGGACGCCACCAACCCGATCCCGTTGGCGGTAGACGCAGACGGCGACAATGATTCCGGGTTTGTACTACCATGGAATCCGGGAGGATGGTCAGAGACAAGCACGGCTAATGAGGCATTGAATCTCGTGTTGTCGGCAGCCCAGGATGTGATTTACGCGATTACGTGGATCGAGGTGGATTGATGGCCGCGCTAGGTTGGCTATTGAATCTCGGATTCGCGGGCGGGACGGCTGTAGCCATCACGGTTCCCGACGCTCCCGGCTTTGAATGGACGATGCCAGAGAATCGAATGCACTACGAACCGCCGATCAACCGGATGCACTACGCGATGCCGGAGAACCGAATCCACTTTACGATGCCGGAAGAGGACTGAGGCGATGGCCAAAAACATGCCAAGGAAAAGGCGCTGCAAAACCTGCAAGTTTTGGGAAGAATTTGAGCCCGAGAGTTTATTCGGATTGTGTCGCCGATATCCGCCATCGTTGCGTCCTAGAGATAAGGACGAAGGTTGCGAGAGCGACTGGCAATCCATATCGGTCTACTACGACTGGTGTGGAGAATATGCTAATAGATAAGGGCTCTGAAAAATGGCCAAAAATACCGCATCTGAGCGCCCCGTAGCCGTACCAGGTGAGACGAACCTGTGTAGCGTCTCGCTGGTGGGGATTCTCGACAGCGGCGAATTGGCTACCGGCACGCCTACGGTTACCGAAGTCACCACTACCGATCTGACGATCAGCAACATAGCGGTCAGCACGGGTGAATTGACGATCAACAACAAGGCGGTGGCAACCGGCAAGGCGATCCAGTTCAAGGTAGTCGATCAACTGGTAGCCAACTCACCCTACACGCTGAAAATTACGGTAGCTACCGACAGTACCCCGGCGCAGAGCAAGATCGTGTTTGTCAAGTTGGACGTGGCAAACGAATGACATGGCAGGCAAGCCGACACGCCGATGCCGACGGACCGGCTGCCGGGGCCTGGTGCAGGACGGCACCTGTGCCGTGTGTGGGACGTCCGGCAAGGTGAAGGAGTATCGGCCGGGCTCGCGGCAACGGGGCTACACGAAGAAGTGGGAGCGATACAGGAGAGGTTTCTTGGGACGGAATCCATTGTGCGTGGTGTGCCTGACAGCAGGACGGACGGAGCCGGCCACGGTGGTCGATCATATCGTGCCACATCGGGGTGACATGGTGCTGTTTTGGAAGCTCAGCAACCACCAGGCGCTTTGCACCGCTCACCATAATGCCAAGACAGGGAGGGGAGAATGAAACGACGTAGTGTGCCAGCCAAGCGATATCGCAGGGCCGACCGACTGGACTGTCCGGTATCGTACACAGTGCATGGCCATTCGGTCACAATGTCCGGCAACGGGCGATTGTGTACGGGGGGTGTACATAGGGTGAATACCCCTACTCGTCAACCCAACGCAAGGGGGGCGGGGTGCATCCCTGAGAGGTGGGTCGCCG
>LAZR01001172.1_pt1 | contig 17100 bp, 21 predicted proteins | sample 329461 | NCBI WGS metagenome assembly LAZR01 (sample SAMN03002196, study PRJNA259156) | marine sediment metagenome | biome: sea floor; feature: Hydrothermal impacted sediments; material: marine sediment; isolation source: Loki non-amplified sample from Loki's castle hydrothermal vent sediment ...
ATTATCATCGTAGCAGTAACGTCTCCGGTAGCACCAGTGATAGGTTTGATCCCAAACGCCGCTGCAGCGGCCTCGGTGGTATGAATACCCGTAGTAAACATCCATCTATAATCGGTAGTAGCCGTCATGCCGGAAAGGTCTACGTTCTGTATCCATGTGTCTGCGTTCGTGCCCGAGCCTATATCAAAGTCTGTTCCGCCTGCTAACGAACCGGACGGGCTATGGATAATTATTGCGAATATAAACGCTTCCTGTCCCGTTGGGACTGTGTAAACCGTTGTCTTTGAATCGCCGTTTTGTAGGTTTACTGTAGCTTCACCGAGATAGCACATACCGCTACCCTTAATAAATGCGTTTAGTTCGGTTCCCCACGTCCCTGAGTCACCGCCCTGTGTTGGAAGAGTTACTGACATTGGTTTACTCCTTAATTAAGTGCCGATGCGTCCGGCGTATTGCCAAAATATATTTATTCTATTAAACTGAAAATTACCGCCTATCGCGTTTACCCTACATCTAAACCGAATCCAGTCACAAGCTGTCCTAAACGATGCCTGCTGTCTTGACAACGAAGAACTTGAACCGAAAGACTTTATAAGATTCCAGTTCGATCCTTTATCAATGGAATAATACAAATCCAAACTAGAACCTGTAAAACTAATATCAGCCCTGTTAATTCGCATTGCAGAACCGATACGTGTAAAGTTAAAGTCCTTTGTATCGAACTGTTTATTTAGTACAGTCCCATCTTCCTCTGTGATAAGTGAACTATATTCAAATACATTCCCCACATTATCACCTAAAAGAAGATTTGGGGAACTGGCCCCTAAAGACCTGTCGCCAAACCGCCATGTCTGTGCGTCAAAAGACCCTACTAAATCGTCATAAGCCACCGAAGAGTCTAACTGAAAAAATCCATGCCCTGTTATGTTGTCATTAAAAGTAAACTTTGACCAGCTCCTTAACTCATAATTGTATATAAACGCTGTATCGGGATACGTACCGGAAGTGGGTACGAATATCCAATACTCTTTATCTTGTTCTCTGACAAAAGCGAACGCTCTTGTTATCTGGGCGAAAGCAATTTGTTGTACCAGTTCCCTCCGAATCTTAGTGCTTTGCGGGTCATCAGATGCTACACCAAGCGGGTCAAGCGATACCCCGTCAAAAATATAGACATCATCTCTGCCAAGGAACACCACATCTCCGTTGATGACTTTAATGGTTCTTGGCGACGGACTGCCTTGCCCTGAAATCTTTCTATCAAAATCAAATATATCGCTGTCGCCCGTGGCCCAGCAAATCCATACGCTGTCTTCTTTTACGATACAAAGAAGGTCGCCCCTGAACTTGACCGCCCCTGAAATCCAGTCAGTACCGGACAGATTGTTAGACGAAGCGTTACCCGTGTCTATATTGCTGGGGTCGGCGGTGTTAGACCATCTGACTTTTTGAGGAAGACGGCTCCCTCCTTCTGTAGTGTCTAAAAATACAAGATGTGATTTAAACTCTACAAGGAACTTTGCCCGGAACGGAACACCGCCGATTGTGTTTAATAGTTCTTCCCATGCCGTGTTTGACCCGCCTTTAAATACTATTACAGGGTCAGTGTTGTTAGTAGCTACCCACCACGGTTGGGATTCGGCCACATCTTGTATGAAATCAAAAGACCAGAAGTCGTTATCCGCACCGTTAAACTGGTTAGATTGGCCATAAAGCCCTGCACCATACAATCCAGCCCCATAAAGCCCTGCCCCTGCCCCGCCGTACAGATTTTCGCCGTATGCACCCGCTCCATAAGCCGTGGCACTATCGTTAGGCCCAGGCCATATATTCCATTTGGTATTACTTGAGTCCCAACGATAGATGTTCTTGTCTGTTAAGGCAAACACCCACGTAGTCTCGTTAAAGTCCTTGAACTGGTCAATCTGAACTAATGTGCCGCTGAGAGGAAGGTTTGTGCCAAACGCACTGTACCCGTATCTTGTCTTGATAAACCCATCTTGGAAAAAGACATTCTCCGCATCCGCTAACTCAATATCAGTTATCCGATCAGCCGGTAAACCGAGGTTAAGTCCGCCTCTTGGTGCTACTATTGTATGTATTTGGGTTCTCATTTAATATCCTATCGCCATCCAATAACAACCACCTTGATTGCCGTTTTCTATTAGCGTAAAGCCCGTCTTACTTATCGACCCTTCCACAATAGTTGTTATACCTGCTGCAGAATTATGAACATTGCCAAGAGTGATGGATACTACGGCGGTGCTAAACGCCGAACCTGTTTCTGTGGCAAAACTAACAGCCCCGACAACACCAGCTTCATGTCCAAATTTCATAACCATTCCATTCGGTAGCGTGATGCTGTTCTCTCCGGCATAAGAAGTTGGCGTAAAATCATCAGCAGAATCTACTGCATCTATAGCGGCCTTAATGCTCTGTTGGCTTGCTACTTTCGTAGCACTGTCTGAACTCATATCATCTTCGTCAAGAAAGCCGCCGTTAGTTGTCTCGTAAGAAGTAGGGTCTATATTTCCCGTAACATCCAAAGTTGAAGCGCAACTAACTGCGCCTGTTAAAGTAGAAGCGCCGTCAATGGTAAGTCCAGCCGTACTCTTTAGATTTCCACCGGAAGTAAGTTGCAATGTGGTATTTTCGTCGTCCTGATAGAATAACTCAGGTACACCGCTAACTAATTTGACATAAAAATGCCCAAAGTCAGTTACTACAGTTGGATCGCCGGACTGTTTATATAGTTTCAGGTTCTTGATTCCGGTATCGTTTTCTGGAGAAGCGTTCGAGTCGGCGTTGAAACCGTAGAACATACCTTCTAGCCGTTCACCTAAATCTAAACGGTGTTTCCTGAAAAAGTCATCTGCCGTACTTGCGTTATCACTGCCTGTAGGGGTCGTCTCATCCCATGTGTTTGTAAATGCCATTAGATAAACTCCCTTGTAATTGTTTCCATTAAATAGTTTCGTGCATTCGCTACGAAAGTCGTGTCTTCTACAACGCTTAACGCGGTATTGCACTTATGACAAAGTAGACCACGCACATGTCCGGTAATATGTTCATGGTCTACACAAAGGCGTTTATGTGTTGCTCTCTTTTCAAAGATGCCACATATTGCACAGCAATAATTTTGTTTTTTTATCATTTTGTTGTATTGTTCTATGCCTATTCCATACTTGCTTTTGAGTGATATATGTCTTTGGTACTCTCTCAATAAAGGATTTGTCTCCATTTCCTTTTTGCGATTCTCCCAACGCTCTTTACGCCAAACCACTCTTTCAGGCTGATTGTCATATATTTTTGTGCATTTTATGCACTTATATGCTCGTCCTCGCTTATTCCGGCGATTTATATAAAACTTATCTTCCGCCTGTATAACTTTACATGTCGTACAAATTAAAAGTTTTGTCGGAGTAATTAAATTGCTCATATAAACTCCCATAAAATATCTGAAATAGTTCTATTTCTCGGCCATGTCCCTGCACCGGCCTCCGGTTCCATTCCCTCTTCGATATTACCGAATTTATTGCTCTGGCTTTCTTTTATCATCTCATTCACTAAAGCAGTGGCCTTCTGTTCCCAGTAGTTTGCCCGCTCCTCTTCAAAAGCATATCTATATCCAAAGGCTGTCGCCAGTGCCTCCACAACTTCAGGATAGTCGTCTATTAAATCATTGGTATCTGTATCATCAGAGAGATCGTCCAAAAAACCATAGTATTCAAGATTCATAGTTAATGCGGTGTCGGGTTTGGGGTAAAGGTAGATTTGTCCTTTTTGAAGCGAGTAGTGTCTGGGTGTACGGGATTTAGTAGTAGATATGTATTCGTCTTTTTTCTCTGCGTCCTGTTTGTAAATTCTTTTTAGTCTGTGTCTATCATTGCCCGCCGATATAATCTCAAGACTTATCTCAACCTTAAACCTGAGAGCAGAACCTGACGCATCTGGCAGGGCGTAGTTTCTTTGGTCGACTACCAAGGTAGTATCAGTCTCCGATTCCATAAACGCAAAGTTATGAGAACGGCATATCCTTCTTTGGGCATCGTTAATCCATCGGTCAATTAAGCCGCCCGCCGTATCGGGAATATCATCCCTGTTTATATTAGTAGCTACTCTTGTTCTTATATCACTCAAAGCCATATTTAACTCCAATTAGTAGTTGGTTTTGATGTTGGCGTCCATGTTGAACTCGCTTCCGTTTCAGGCGTCCATGTTGAACTCGCCGTTGTTTCAGGCGTCCATGTTGAACTCGCCGTTGTTTCAGGCGTCCACAGAACAAAGGTTCCGTGTTCCGGCCACCAATCCGCCATCCAATATCTATCACTAAAATACGTATCCTGAAAATAACCGGGACTAATTACCATTACGACCCATCCCTTGTCCCGATCGCAGTTCTATTACCATTAGAGTCCACTGTAGCCAAAATCCTATCCTTTGTGTCACCTATGTCCCTGAATACAATCGTATCAGTCCCGCCACCGGAAGAAATACCTGTTAATACTGAAAGTACTAACTTCATTACTTGTCGTAATGTTATAGATCCTTCTATTACTTCGTCAATTATTTCGTCAACGGCATCAGCAGCCAAAGCGGAAACGTCTACCGCATTAGCAACCAAATCCATCGCGTCACCTGCCTTGGCGGGGGCGTAGTTTCCTTGTGTAGTTGCCAACGTAGCACCGTCCGAGCCAGTAAGCTTATCGAGGTCAGATTGGGCCGTTGCTATTAGCGCTGGAATATCTGTAGTAGTATCGGTAGCAATAGTGTTTAAAGTTCCATCGTCGTCAGCACCATCGGATGAACCCATAAACTTATTTGTCGGTAGCTTGCCCTGAATCTCATTTGTATCAGTTACAATTGTAGCTGTTTCTGCTTTTATAGTGGCAGCATGATCTCTGATAGCTTCAAGAGAATCAGTAGTAAAATCGAAATCAGACGTATCACCATCAGTCTTTGTCATTATATTGGCCAAGATAGTATCATCAACAACTTCTGGGAGCGTTGCGCTATTACTTGTTGCAACTTTCATTAAGTGGTCTAAATTATTATCTACGATAGCATTATATCTGTTTTCGATACTAAATGTACCAACCCATGCGTTGATAGTTGCGCCATCAACAGTCGTACCGTTTATCCGGACTTGATAATCAGCATTAATTACAAACCATCCTACATCCGTAGTGTCACTTGTGTCGATTGCAATTAAATGAGTACCGTTATTAGTTCCAATGTTAAGAGTTACGGTAACACCAGAACCAGGCGTAGGCTGAACAACACCATTTTTCCAGACCTCTACATCGCCCGCTGCTAAATTAGTTATCGTTACAGACGCAGAAGGATCGTTGGAGTCAAATGTATTGAACGGGATATAAACCGTTGCATCTTCTAAAAAATCGCCTATATAATTCATATTTATCCCTTAAATTTATGCCGCTACTGGCCCACCGAAAGGACCATGCAACGGGTGGCCCAACGGCCCCTTTGGATTTGCTCCCACCGCCGCTACAGAATAATGAAGCGTTGAATCAGATCCAAAAGGCAACCCAAGAGGCACATGGCCGATTACGGTCGCACTCGTAACTGTTCCGGCATTACCGTTACCACTTAAATCAGGCTGTGACCCAGTTCCGTGAAGATGCCACATACCCAACGTACCCGCAGGAGGGCGTAACGAGTATTGCAGAATTTTTAACTGGCCCAATGTCAGGGCATCGTTTATGGCAATGCCCCATGCTATGTCACCATCGAACCCACGGATATTATTAAGAGTATTGCCTATGTAAAAATTATCTGCCGGTTGTCCTATGGCGACTGTTGGAGTACCTTGAGATGCGTATTCGCCAACATCTGCAACAGCGGCAGTTAAACTGCCGAGATAAATCTTAGTGGGTGTGCCAATTTCGCAAACAGCAGCGACAAACTGCCAAACACCTGTTAAAAGTAAATTACCAGCACTGTCTTCGCTTCTGGCCCTACCACTATCTCCACCACCAGTAGTGGTACAATCCATATTGATTTGGGATGTTGTTCTGCAACCTAAAAATATAGAATGTGGGGTATCAAATACCCATCCAATGATACCATTATTATTTGCCTGAGCACCATTTTGCTTGACCCACGCCGCGAGGGTTATCTTGGTAAACGCACCGAGGCTACTACCGCAATTAACTCTATCCGCGCTGGAATCTACAAAACGTAAAGCCATATCAAATCCTAAGCATCATTATATTCAAAAAATAATCCGGTTACATGGAAGTCGCCGATAAAGTCATCAGTGCCTTGGTCTCGCTTGAAATAATAAAAAACCATATCATCTACTGCAAAATTGCCATCAGTAAGGGCAGCAGAGTCTTCCAATAAATCTTCATCAGCATAAGTAGAAACATCCTGATTAAAGGCTACGCTCTCTGCCCATCCTGCCTCGATAGTTTCGTTGTCCGCCCTTGCAAGATAACTAAATTCAAAATCAACAGAAGTAGCACCGCCCGCTGTACCATCAAGCACGCCGACAACTACAATATTAGCGGTGTCTACATAATTCTTAGGAACCATGAAAGTGCCATAAAACCCCGTATCAGCAGAAGGGTCTTTTAAGGTCATTACGAGATTCCTCATAAGACCTGTAGCAAGTGACATCTCGGTAGCTATTGGAGGCATATAACATTCGCCCGTAGTGTCAGGAAAAGTCATCGCTCCCATTATCGGCAGTCTGTGTGTAGCCATAATTTTACCTTTTCTATAATATAATCTGTGTCAACCCACCATCCAACCGGGATAGAAACTTGCTCAGAACAAAACTCATCAACTCCCGGCAGGTAACATCTCGATTCCGCAAAACACGTATGATGGTCGTTACGTGCGTGTACCTTAGAAGTCTCAATCCCGTTGTCTTTCATATATTCCATAAACTCGTTCCTGTTCTTGACTCTAATAGTATAGAGCCAGTAACAACTTCCTCTTCCTAATCGTAATCTCATGCCACCAAATGCTTTGTTATACTTTTGAGCGTTAAACTTGGTCTTTGCAATATTCCCGGCTACATGCTTTATCTGTTCTATCCCTATCGTCGCCGCAACATCGTTCATGTGAAACTTGTAGCCCCATTCCTTTATGTCAGACTCACACCTCAAGCCCTCTTCGTTACGGTCAATACCATACCATCTTAGAAGTTTGCCTCGTTCGTGATCTTCTTTTGATCTGCAAGTCAATGCGCCTCCGTCTACCGTGGTAAAGGTCTTTACAGCCTGAAACGAAAAACATACAAAATCGCAATGAGAGCCTACCATTTTATTATTGTAAAATGACCCAAAAGCATGAGCGGCGTCTTCTATGAGTTTTATGTTCGCATCGTCAGCTATTTTTTGAAGCCTTTCAAATTCACATGGATGTCCACCCCAATCGACACATATAATGGCCTTGGTTTTGTCCGTGACCTTTTTGACCACATCGCAAGAGTCTATATTTCCCGTCCATGGATCGATGTCCGCCCAGACTATTTTTGCCCCGATGGCAAGTATCGGCATATTAGTAGCAGTACAAGTCATCGGAGTCGAAATAACCTCGTCACCCGCTTCTACGCCTGCTAATCTCAAAGCAAGTTGTATCGCAGAAGTACAGGAGTTTGTGGCCAGAACGTTTTCATTATCGAACCATGGGATAAGGCTTCGTTCAAATTCCCTGACTTTTTCGCCTTCACCGATATAACCGCTTGTTAAAACTTCTTTAAGCGGTTCAAATACCGTATCGGGCATAAAAACTTTAAACAGAGGTATCATTAGGTTCCTTAGCGGGTTTCATTAAATGTAACTTCATAACCCTTATTTTATCTAGTATCACCATTGCAGTTGCAGGTTCTTTTTCTTTAACAGCTAACTGATATAACTCTTCTAATCTATCGTCGTATATTTTGTCTAATTCTTCTTTATTCATGCTCTTTTCTCCTAAAATTTAAACTTCGTTTCCTTTAATATATCACTGAATATTTCTTTTCCCGTTTTTCCTAATCTGTCAACAACACATTCCCTATACCTCAACATAGACAATTTCTCGGACGTTTCCGGGTCAAAATCTATGTTTATCAGCGCCCTTATCAAATCCTCATCAATATTGTACTTAACAAAAAACGTCCCAAGTTTGCAGATATTAAAAAGCCTCTTATTGGTTTCTGTATCAAATTTGATGCTTCCCATCGCACTATTCGTATCACCATTGCAATCCTGTAATTCGTAACCCTTCATAGCAAGTTCAGTGCCGGGATATATCATCAAGGGGTATATCGAACATATACTTCCCTTCCCAATTCTCTGCAATCCCAAGACGGTATCAATAGCATCTTCTACAGGATCGTCTATCGGAAGACCGACAATAGCCTGTAAGTTCACTCTATACCCGTATTTAGTAAGTCTATCATAAGCGGTTTTCATTTTTACTTCATAGTCCCACGACCTGTTAAAGAGTTTTAGTGAATCAGACCGTATCGCCTGGATTCCCATTCCGATTACATTTACGTGGTTTCTCATTCTTTTTAAGAGTTTTCCTGAAACCTTTATAGCCGAATGCGACGTACAGGATACATACATCGGAACCTTTGGTTTCCGGTCCAAAAACTCCAGCATCCACCTCTCGTCACCATAAAATACATCATCGTCAACCCACTCGATTTCTTTAGTGTCGTATTTCATTATCTCGCTAACTTCCACCAAGACATCTTCGACTGGTCGGCGTTCAAGATAATAATTTCTTAACACTTCATTCCCGAACATCTCTTTAATATGTCCAGAAGATGATGAGCAATATGAACAGTTCCACTGACAGCCCAACATCGAAAGAACAAATTTTCTATACCGATTAGCGATCCTCGGTATATCTCTGAAATACTCATTTCTTGCTGGCTTCGGTAAATCAGACGGTGTCCCCGGAAGCGTTTCTATTACACCTCTGTATCCATCAAGAATCTGCGGCATCGAGTTTCTGACAGGGCCTTTGACAACTATATCAATTTCTTTGTGAGACAAAACATTGTCATCTGCTGTAACATGATGTCCACCAAATACGACTGTAGATTTAGGTAACGCCATTTTCAGTCTGTGTGCCAGTTCTATTGCTTTGTCAAAGAACGTCATCAACGGCGAAAACATCAAGAAATCAGGTTTCCACTTAACTATATCAAGCCAATTCTCTCTGCTTTCAAAGAACCTTATGTCCTGTTTATAGTCGAGTAATTCACCGCCTACGAACGACAGTCCGTAAGATTCTTCATTACCAAATGTTATTAATGCGCTTTTGGCCATGCCTGAAACTTTCCATATTTATCCGCTCCGCCTGCCGTGCCTGTCCAGCTCCACAACAGGTGGGGGAATTTGCGCTTTGTATCTTCCCAGAACCGCATCTCATCAAGCGGCGAGGCTTGAAGTATTTTCTTACCATCGCCCCATAAATGATACTCACCGACCATAGTCCTGAATTTAGCAGCAGTCTCTTTATCCATTTTCCTGAAAGCGTCAATTTCGGCGCCTTCACAGTCCCATTTTGCCAGATCAATAACTCCATAATCTTTGGTTAATTCCTCAGCGGTGATAATCTCTATATCGTCCATCCTGTCTTCGTACTTTCTATATCGGGTATCAATATATTCCTTAGCTTCTTTTTCGCTAAGAACAATATGCCCGCCGGAGGTACGAGAGGCATACAGTAATTTATTCCTGTCTGGGTTATAGCTTATCGCCTTGTTTAGCACAGTCCCTTTAAGTTTATTGTCTTCAAGGTTTCTGCGATAAAGTTCCGCAGACATCTTACACGGCTCTACTGCTATAAGTTCACAGTCGGGCCAATACCTCTTAGCACAAAGACCGAACGCGCCTATATGCCCGCCTATATCAAGAACTACTTTCGGGGTGATTTTCTTAGACAACTCTGCTAACCCGTAACAGTCGCCGCCGAGGCACTCCGATATTACATTGACATCCTGATAACCCGTTTCTACACGGACGTTTATCTCAAATCCGTGCATCCATACCTTTGTCGTTATCTCTTCTGATATTGACCAATGATTATATTCCATCTTTTCTCCAAAATGCAAACGGCCTGCTTATTGTTACCTCACTACGTGGTAAAGAATGTATTAACGGCACAATTCCCTGGCTATACGCCGAACCCTTATCAAAGCTTGAGTTTTGTTCGTAATAATCATGGAATAAAACCCTGCCACACTTCTTTACCAAGTTAAAATCGGATCTGACCCCTTTCAAGGAATGGTCCCCGTCTATAAAAGCAAAATCAAAATCCATCTTTGATATTAGATCGGATTTATCTTTTTCGTCTTCTATAATATAAGAGTCTATCTTCTGATAAACGCCATATTCCATCCAGAAATTGTATTTATCAATGTAGTTATGCTTGTCTATCGTTATGACTTTATCAGCATAATGAGCCAAAAGAGCAGTGCCCGTTCCTTTATAGGTTCCCGTTTCGATAGCGCATTTAATAGGGCCTGCATTACCAACTAAGAATCTGAACTTAGTCTCTTCTTCCGGGTTAGACAAAATACTTCTTCTTAGCTGGTTGTATCCGAAATAATATTCAACGCTTCCATAAAACCCGCCTAATCCGACGGACAGGTTTAAGGGCCACATATTTATTTCGGGTTGCGGATCATGTGCTGAACATAATTTAGCCATCTCTTCTCCAATACGCGAACGGTGGTTCTTTTATTACCTTTTTATCGGGTAGTTCGTCAATAAACCTTACAACCCCTTCTTTGACTGGTTTGTTATGGTCATAATCATGGAACAGCACCTTACCGCATTTCTTGACACACTCAAAGTCGAATTTCACACCTTTATAAGAATGGTCGCCATCGACGAACGCGAAATCAAAATCAAGCGATTTTAAGTATTGCTTTTTTTCGTCATCATCTTTAACCACTCCGTATGTTATCTTGTGAGACACTCCAAAACAGTTCCAAATCCTAACCGGCTCTGTTCTTGGAATAATATCTATAGTTGTTAAGTGATAAGCATAATGCGCCAATAACAAGGAGCTAATTCCAAACTTAGTACCTATCTCGACAGCGTTTGTTATGTCTTTTAGATAACCACGAAATTGGTTTTCGTTACACACTAATACAGTCAAATCTTCCTTCATTTCGCTTGTCGCTATCGCCGTTCCGAACAGGATTCTTTTGCCGAACTCTTCCCGAACCATATTACAGATATGGGCTTCTGTTATAATATCAAAAGCCGCATCGCCCAGTGTCTTGATCCCGAACTCTAAGGGGTATATCATTTTATGTCCTTAAACCTGTTCCATCCGTCGATTGTCCATGCGGTATCCTTAAAACAACCATGCCGTACCGTGAAATTGTCATTATGAAAAATATCAACAGATGCTATCTTGTTCCTTCGCCATTCGAAAGACTCGCCGTTCCAGTTAAATCCCGGCTCACCCCAGCCAGTCGGAAGCTTTTTGCCTGAGTCTAATAATTCGATTCTCTGGATAGTAGCATCTATAAACAGTTTTCTATTACATATTAACTGATCGGCGTTCGGATGAGCATCTTCGTAAAGTATATACATCCCATACTGAGGCCCTTTTTTGGCAACTATAAAAACCCTGTTCTTGTTATAGTAAAACACATCGTCTTTTGGCGGTATCCAGTCAAAATATCCTTCAGGGTACAAAGTGTCATGCTCTGCCAAAGCTATGTATTTAGTTTTTGCACATAACGCGCCAACTAAAACTTGCGACTGGATGCTCTTATAGCTCCTGCCAATATCTCCGACACATATATTCGTACCAAAATCAAGCGGTTGTTGAGTTACTGAGATTATCGGCTTGCCGGATTTTAGAATATACTTCTTTACCAACTTGCCAATAGATTTCTCAACCGACCCGTCTGAGTAATAAATTATTGTCGTTGCCAATATGCAAACGGTTTCATCTTAGTTGTTTCATTTTGAGGTAAAGTGTCAATGAACTCCGTCACACCTGTATGGTTTGTAAGTCCATAGTCGTGAAACAAAACCCTACCACACCGCTTGACACATTCAAAATCGAACCTTACACCATCGAAAGTGTGTTGGGCGTCTATGAAAGCAAAATCAAACCCATACTCATCGAACAACTCGTCACAAAATAGCTTCTTATCCTCGTCGTTCTTGACGATTACATACTTTATCTTGGGCTGAACACCAAAATAACCCCACAAATAAGAAGCCGTCTGCTGATAAGCTATGTCGATAGTTACTACTGATTCTGAGTAATGTGCTAACAACGCAGTCGTAACACCGTACAAAGTTCCTATCTCAACTGCTCTTTGTGGAGCCGACCTATTAAAAACCCTGCGTAAAAACGGTTCACAATTTATCGTTCGGTTACGACCACAAAACCGGACTGCTGTGCCACGCATACATCTTTTGCCAAATTGTTCCGCAACTTTTTCAACATAGCCTTCGTCACCTACAATGTCAATTCCGGTTTTTTCATCGGGATACAGGTGCAAAATACGTTCTTGCGGATAGCCCGGAACTTCCATCTGTTTTACGCCAAGGTCCATGAAGACACTTCTACTCCCTTAATATCCGTAAAATCAGTCGTCCTTGTGACTTTGTTAAGGAATTCACGAACCTCATCGGAAAAATCAGCGGAAGATAGTTTGTCTTCCATCCTGTCTATCCCACCTGCCCAATGAAGGACTCTAACGATACGTCCATGAGTACGAAGTCTGCCGTCAGAGCAGGTCTTTAATTTCTTCCAATATTTCCGAGATCTCTCATTGTAATAGACATCATTGGCATCGACTATCTTAAGATTATACCTCTGAGCGTTCGCAAGCTGATTGAAATAGACCTGGTTAGATTTTCCAGCACCCGGTTGATACATCAAATGTGTCCATTCATCACAAAAATCCTTGCTCATACACGCGCTAACTCCGGCGTTTAGGTATGACTCGTTACCAATATTCAAAGAACCTGCAACATCAAAATCACCTTCTAAGAACTCATCAAGTGTATCACATACGACCGTATCAGCATCGAGATATATCACGCCGTCATATTCTTCTAATAGTTTTGACATTAAACGCGGTCGTATCTCGAACGCCTTACACGCACTTGTCGATTCTCTGACCTCGCCCAAGAGAGACTCTTCGTCACGGGTGTCGTACTTAAAGAACGGTATTGCCGGATGATAAAGCTTAAACGACTCTTTAACCCTGTCAGCAAGTCGGTGAGTCAACTCATCGTCTGCGATAGTAAACGCGCACCATTTTTGCTTATTTCTATCGTTAAGTTGTTTATCTTTCCATAGTTTGTAGTCGTCAAGGATTGCATCCAATACAATTTTTGGCTCGATACCTTCCATGCACTTCGGGGCTGCGTTAAACCTTCCCTTCGGGCAATCGTTAGAATATATCAGTTTATGACACGGATAGCACTCACAGTCCTCGTTGTATAACGCAGTTGTGTTTTTCCAATACTTACAGAGGTTTTCTTCCGTATTCGTGCTAAGCATCACTATCTTAGGAGTGTCGAAGCATGAAGCAGCGTTTATCAAACCCGTATCAGGACCAATGACTAGATCGGCATACTTCGTAAGAAGAAATGACTGCCTCACGGTGTAGACCCCGCACTTATTAATAGTATGAGGTTGTTTCCATTCGAGTATTTTGCAGTCATCGTCTCCTACGGTTATTATCTCGATGTCGCCAAACTGGTTACAGAGTTCACCGGCCACATACTCAGACCACGGCCACGTTTTGTGAAATCCAGAACCCGATAAGGACCAGAGAATAACAAACTTATCCTTGTGTGCGTTGACGAAATTCTTCGCTAACGCCTCTTCGATGTCAGAGAAGTAAAGCTCAGGAAGACACCCTTTTGCATCGGGGTATCCAGCTAACTCCATAACACGGTCCTGAAAATTGTAATTACACTCTGCGTGCCGCATTTTCTTGGACCAGTTCGCTTCTCTGGAACCTTCGACCTTTATCAAGTGTCCTTCGCAGGACTTGGTAAGGTTTATCACCTTTTCAAAGCTTCTGCCCATGCCATGCCAGTACTCTTCAAGTTCTTCATAGGGAATGAACCTATGGTCACTGTGGATTATAAATTCATCTATATTCGGGTTGTTCTTAAGAACTTCCGCGCCTTTTGCGGTCACGTTCATTACAACGTGATAACCCTCTTTCTTAAGTTGTAAAAGAGCGGGAGTCACCCAAATGGTATCACCTAACGCACCGTATCGGATAACTAATGCTTCTTTTTCGGTCTTTTTAGTTCTCGGTAAACATTCTCTTCCGCTGAGGTCTATGTTTCTTAACGCCTCAGACGGTTTTGTAGAGACCGCAAAGCTTTTCCTTATTACTAACTGCCACGAGTACTCATTTGACTCATTATGACGAGACGAAGAAAACAGTTCTGCGTTTCCAATAGCATCCAGAATATTCCACGCATCTTCCCAATAAAGGTCCTTCCTTCTTAACGGATCGGAGCCGGGTGTATCGACCAGTGGGTAATAATCTTTGTCCTGCTCGTACAGGATCAAAAAACCGCCTGGCTTCACTACCCGCCACCATTCCTTCAAGATGGCCTCAGTACAGGAAAAATCGCCTAACTGATGCGAGTCAAACACATAATCAAACTGGTTATCTGAGAATAACCCAAGGCCGTCATTGGCGCTTACATCAAGAACCATGTCGGCTCTTGGGTTTCTCACTTTACAAATACCCACCGCACTTGGGACTATTTTTTCGTCCCTTACATTCAGGTCAAGACCAACGCCTCGACATAAACTTGCAATACGGTGTCTACACTTTCGGGACTCATACCCATCGGGTAATTCTTTTGTCCACATTCCTCTTTTCTCCTTAAAAGATTAAGCAAATCTGTGTTCGTACAAGACATAAGCCTCGATACTGTTAGCCGTAAACGTCGAGTCCGTACCGTCACCGGTAATCGCAAGACGAAGAGCAAGGCTCTCATTAGAAGTTACTTCTGCCAGCGTACCGCTTCCAATACCACCTTCAAACATCACACCGGCATCGGTACTTGATCCGATAGGCGTCGCTGTCGCTACCACATCTGAACCAACCATCAACTGATAGCGATAAGTGTTATCAACAACAGCTCCACCTGCGGTGATAGCGGTCTTTTGAAGTACCTTGAAATCGAGAAGTTTTACATTTCTGAAAAACTCCACACGGTCAGTGACGTTCTCTGACGTTCTGGTCTCGGCACTTGCTAAAGTGACTATCAAAGCCGAGAACGAACCGAAAATAGGCCCATACATTAACTGAACACGGAAGTCTGGACTATCATAAGTCATAATTACCTCCTATTCCGAGCCGGTTAAATGAATAATATGAGCATCCTGGCCAGCATCGGTGTGTTTCCACATCTTTTCCCAGCCCATTATCCCGTACCATGCCAACCCTTTGGAACGACCAAAGTCGGTCGGGACCTTTGCCCTTACTTCTTCCGGCAGCACAACGCCTTCTATGACAGCTTCTTTACCGAACATGACAGCTTCGCCGAAGTTCGTTCCCGAACCGATGGTGTCAAGCATGTAATTAGTCTCTTCGATAAATCTTACGCCGTGTACTCTGCCGACCTCACCTGCGAACAACCTCGCAGGGTCACCGTACCTGACATTATCGCGCCATTCTGAGTCCTTCATTATCTCGTTCAGGAAAAAGACTGACGCAATGCAGATATAGTTCTCACCGTCATACTTAGGGATGTCACGGGACTTTAATTCCTTGACAACATCGCGGATATGGAACAGTCTCCACCCGCCCTTGACGCTTTTAGCAGAGGCTAAAGTATCGCCGTCCGCTACGGATTCAAGTGTACCGGCTACGGTGCTGGTACAAATATACTTTCGTCCGGTCTTTTTAAACTCAAGACCTGCGGCTTTGTCTAAGACAGTAGCCATATCGTCTCGAAGAACCCGTATAATAGGATTCTGGACGTCGAAATTACTCAACGCTTCTAATTTACCCGTATATGGGATTGAATTCGTATTTACATGACGCTTTCACGTCAATACGGACTGTCATTTGCTTTACGCGATCTTCATGCGTATGCCGTAGTCTTCAGTCTCTGACACACCTCTGTAGTTTAGCGCTCGTATCTGGTCAAGAATCCTCATCTCACGTTCTCCGTAAGGTTTGCCTTTTGCGCCCTGTGAATCACCTCGAATCTGTATAAATTCAAGTATTAAATCCGCTTGCGCTCTTTTGGCAATTAGATACTGTTTAACAACAGTAAGGATTTTTTTACTCTTAGTCAGGCTTTTAACAATAACCCAATAACAAGGTTTACATCTCTTGTTTTTTTGGGATGGAGTCTGTGTTTTAATATAAGGTTTCGCACCAATCCGTTCAAACGATGTGACCACCCACTGAACTATACTCGTATCAGTGTTTGCCACTATAACAGACGGTGATAAACCCATAACTCCATTCATTCGTCGTTTTCCTGTTCTTTCCAGTGTTATTGTTCCCTCGCCGTCAATAAGTCCGGCAAGATACGCTAATTCTACTTGTGTAAGCGGGTTATCCATTGTTTCATCCTTTCAACTTTTGGAATAGTTACCCTGAAAGGCTTTAGGGTTTTCCTGCTACTACTACTTTAGGGGGCAATTAAGCAGCCTTACCCCATTCAGAGATCGCAATAGTTCCACGGGTAATGGTGAACTGATGTTCCGGCATGGCGTTGGTCTCAACCAACGTACCACCTTCCGTACTTATCCTGCTGATCTTGTCGAAGTACAATGTGTCGCCAACACCTTTGCCGAATCCTTCTTTCATGTCAGCAAACTGCCGAAACTTTGAAAGTGGGATAAGAGCATGTCTAAGCTCTTTGCTAAGGCGGGGATTGTGGAACCAACCGCCCTGTCCGGTACTGGCATTGTACTGTAAGTCAGTCCAAGCCATAATATTTCCTTCCGACCTACACGCCCATGTTCTTCAACTGACGGGCCTTTCGGTCTTCCATATATTCATCAAATGATTCGCCGTCCGGTTCCTCATCAGAACCTTTCTGGCCTTTGGCTGCGCTAAGACCCGACGCCTCAGCTTCTTTCGCGGCCTTTTCC
>LAZR01001173.1_pt1 | contig 17099 bp, 43 predicted proteins | sample 329461 | NCBI WGS metagenome assembly LAZR01 (sample SAMN03002196, study PRJNA259156) | marine sediment metagenome | biome: sea floor; feature: Hydrothermal impacted sediments; material: marine sediment; isolation source: Loki non-amplified sample from Loki's castle hydrothermal vent sediment ...
GACACAGAGGTGAACCGCGCTTATATAATGGAGAGAGCTTATTGGTGGGGCCTGTACATAAGTTCGCTGCACATCGTTCTCCGGTCGGCACTGGCCCTGGATGCCACAATCACTCTCCCGCCACAATTCATCGTAGACAACCTGAACGAGTGGTACGCTGACCTTCGCTCCCTGCGCCAGTTGGTGCCGCGCTTGGACGTACCGCCGGAAGAGGTAGACAGAGTAGAGGCCGAGCTAGCCGAGTTTGAGCGCCATTATGGGCGTGGCATCAAGCTGCCGAAGGAGACGCTGTAGCCTTGACACTTCAGGGGGCTGCTGTTATACTGTCGGTATGAGTGGCGACAACAGCTACGACTGTGGTTTAGACGAAGCGTGCTTGGATGAGGTGGGTCACGTGAAGGCCGGTACTCACCCGCAGCACGACGCCGACACGACACCTATATGTCATCGGTGCGGGCTGACGTGCGAGAGACCGTGCAAAACGCAGGTAATCATAACGCCTATGACTACCTACTACTTCCACGACGCTCACGCTGAGGATTGTTATGAGCAAACAAAAGCCGAAAGGATGGCGAAGTTCATTAGTGCGGCGGCAAGCAGGGAGGACAAATGAAAGCCTGGATGCCTGGGGAGGCGACTTACGTGATGTGCAGAGTAGCGCAGGACATCTTGCCGCATATGCAGGCAGCGGTGTTGGCGTACGTGACCCGCGAGCTAGGGGGCGACCCCACTGAGTGGCGCTGGGAGCTAGACTTGAATGACGTGGTGTTGACGGCGGCGAGGAGAAAATAGGATGCTGACTTACCGAATGATGGCGGGGCCGCACGCTGGTCAGATGACCGCCGATGTCGAGGAGGCCATTCGTTGGCTAACGGAAATTGCCATCGTTACGCCAGAGCACGCACAGATGATGAGAGACGAGACGGCGAAAAGTAAGGCCAACGCTAAGTCTGACCGTAACGTAGACCGCGTGATTGATGCGGCCGCGGCGAAGTTTGAGGACAGGGAGACTGAGTAAGGAGGACGAACGATGGCTGAGAAATATCCTTATGGCCCACCATGGCCTATTGCTATTAACCCGTCGCCATCAGCGGACGCAGTGCGTGGAGGGAGAGCGCGAATGAGCGACAAGGGAATCACTCACTACGTGGGGGACGACTGCCAAGGCGGGCATTATCAGGATAGCCGTATCGCCGACCTAGAGCGCCAGTTGGCGGAGGCGCAGGGGAAGCTGGACGCGGCAACGCGGGCCTGGGGTGACCGCGATATGGTTGACCTTGACCGCATCCTGTCCAAGGAGGGGGAATGAACGAACAAGAAGAACTAGAACGGGCGTGTCTTCACTTTGAGGACAACCTTGCAGACGTGGTTCGCATCGCCGACTTAGAGGCCGAGAACGCCCGCCTACAGACCAGGGTGGAGGAGGCCGAAGCCATAAGCGGTGCGGCGTTGAAGAATATGGACGCGGCCCGTGCGGAACGGAACAGAGCCGAGGCTGGGCACCGAGCCCACCACGCATGAGAACAAGGAAAGTGAGGGCGATATGAGTGCAGAATGCCAACGATGTGGATGGGACTTGCCGTATGACGGCGACTGCGTGGTGTGCGATGAGAACGGCCTCTTCAGCGTTCAGCTATCGGCGGAGCGGGGCCACTTAGAGGAGGCGGCAGCGCTGGCGGCGGCGGGGAAGAAGACGCAGCCCAAGGCGAAAGTACATTCGGCAACTTGCTGGTCGAAGCAAATGTGCGTCCCCTGCACGAAGAACGTGCTTACCCTAGCGGAGGCTGAGACCGCGGGCCTAGCCAGCAAACTTCTGGAGGTGCAGCAGGAGGCCGTTGACGCGCGGAAGGAGAGAGACATAGCCATTTCGGAGGCCACAAACTGGGCCGATGTTGCGAGTACAGCGCAGGCAGAGGTGGCCGAGGCGCAGGCACGACTACGAAAGGCCAATTGTGAGTACGGCGACGGCTGGCTCAGTGATGACCTAGAGTGCGAGCGCGATGTGGAGCCCTGGTGCGGTAAGCACGCTGTCCTGTACTACATCAAAGAGAACAAGGAGGCGGGCGGGCGGTTCATGATTACCCTGGGCGAGCAGGCCGACCGCATCGCGGAGCTTGAGGATAACAACCGCATCTTGCGCGACGGCTGGACAGCGGATAACAAGAAGCTAATGGATGTCCTGGGTGCCCTGCCCGCTATTATCTTCGCCACCTGCTACTACGACCTGGGCACGCACGGGGTGACGTGGGAGATAGCGCGCAACCGGTGGGAGAAGAGTTTGGTGCCTGCCTTGCTTCAGGAGCACAGCGGCGACTGTAAGAATGAGCCGCAGGCTTGCTTCCGCTGCCAGTCCGAGGATGTCATGAGGCTGGTTGCTATAGTAAGGAAGGGGCTGGAAAGATGGCGAATAACTTACCCCCAGGTGTGACCGGCAACGAGTACGCAATCGCGGGGCCGGACTATGAGAAGGACTCGGACGAACTCTGTCCGGCCATCCTCTGGTACGGCTCGGAGTGTCAGGCCCCGACAATGGAGCAAGGCTACGACGGCTACCGCTGGCTGGTCTGTGACAATGAGCATGTGACTGACATCGAAGACGACCCTGGCGATGACCCAGACCGCAAGTACGATGAGGAGCGCGACAGACGGATGTTAGGCATCGACAGGCCAGACGAGCTTGACAATGATGGCATCCTGGGGTAGACTACACGAGAAGGAGAGGGAACCATGCCTACAGTTTACACGCACATCAAACCGTTCCAGAAGCGGGCCATTAACTTCTTACAGCAGGAGTCAGGGAGGCTGGGCGCGGCAGGGTCGATACACGGCACCATCAGCGAGCTAACCCGACGACAGGACTTCTTCAAGGAGCTTCAGGCATTCTTAGGGCTATCCATTATGAGTGACCAGGGGTCGTACCTCGCAGCCCGCGCAGCGGACGTAGCGACAGCGCTTGCCGAGGCTCACGCCGAGAAGGCCATGCTGGAAAGCATCCTGAAGATGCTGAATCCCTGTCGGGCGTGCTACGGACAGGGCGATATTCGTACTCACACCGACCAGTCTGAGTCTTACCTCACGCAGTGCGGAGGATGTGGCGGTACCGGCGTTTATAAGGGTGATGCCTAGTCATGGCCTACGGATACACAGCGCAGAATATAACGGCACGGGAGCTTGAGACCGCGACCACAAACGCCGTTGACCTCATTGCCGACCTTGAGGAGAAGGTCGCTGAGTTGGAGACGGAGGTGGAAGACCTGAAAGGCCAGGTGGAGGGCGCAGAGGAGGACACCCGCGTGCTAGAGTCTGACCTCGACAAGGCGAAGAACGAGTGATGAGCGGCGAGAGAGAGCAGACCCAGGAAGAGTTGACGGTGCCAGTGACCCGTGGTCTCGACGGCATCCGCTTCAAGCGGCAGGTAGCGACCGGCCACTTTGATGGGAGACCCTATACCCTCTCTGTTAGTCTGGACATGCGATACCTGACTGTCCTCATTGACAACTTTGACCCCTGGCAGATAGACATGTCCGAGCTAGCGCTCGCCGTGCGCAAGAGAGCGGATGACATAGACAAGGAGGCGCGCTGATGGACGACGAAGAGGCACAGAAAGCTACCGCTCGCTGGCAAGCTCGCATTGAGAAGCTGCTCACGCGGTTGGTACATATTACAGAGTTAGAGTACCGTAGACCGAGGAAGTCATAGAGTAGTGATATGGGAACGTGTCTGGACTGCTACCGAGAGGCTACCGAGAAGTGCCCTGAATGTGGCGTTGGATATTGCGCCCAGCATCTAGGGGTTGACAAGCAGGTTAGCAATGGGTTACGCTTATGCGGTAGATGCCGGTATAAGCACTACAAGGAGAGGGCGGGCAAATGAGCAAAGAGAGCATCTGGCGAAGGATACTAGACGAGCGCGTGCGGCAGGACGAGAAGTTCGGCTCGCAGCGTAAGCTCTCCCAGGAGACCTGGCTGAACATCCTCGTGGAGGAAGTCGGCGAGGTCGCTGAGAGCATCCTAGAGCACGACGACGAGAACTACCCCGTTGAGCTTGTCCAGGTTGCTGCGGTCTGTGTGGCGGCGCTAGAGGACTTGGCGGCGCAGGAAGAGAGGGAAGGGTTTTGAGCAAGCTATTTGACAACAAGGACAACTGGGGCTTATAATAGGGGAAAGCTAAGGAGGGCATAACGATGATACTGATACTACTGATAGCAGTGTACTGCATAGGGGTGGCCGTGGAAGGTTTTCTGCGCGGGATAGACGCCGCACAACGGGAAGAGATGAGCAGGTGGGAGCGCGGGGACAGGGAGCGCGCCTGGCTCGCCTCCTTGCTCTGGCCGCTTTCAATGTGGTTGGAGTTAGGGTCTAAGTTCAAAAGATGGCGGCTGTGACCCTCAAGGCGATATTAGGAGCCTACGACTTTAACATCTGTGGTGTTTTCTGTGCGCGGGTTGGCCTTCAGCCGTCCTGCGTGGAAGAGCACGAGGCATGGCATGCGCGGTGGATTCAGGCGGAGATAACCTACGAAGAGTTTAAGGAGGCAAAGACATGAGCGCATTCAATAGTTACGTGGTCTTCGACAAAGAGGGCAACCTAATAGCGCATGCCAGGGACACCGGCGTAATCGGTACAGGCTCTGGCACTTCCGAAGAATACTTCGAGAAGCTGTCTACGGATGTACAGAGTCGAGCATACGTGCTGTTCGTACTCCAGGAGAACGACTACATTGCCAGGTACAAGGTCACGCAGCCAAATATGCCATTGCCGACTCTTGGGCCGAGAGAAGGTCTTACAGCGGCCATAGGGATTCATCGCAATGACTCCTGACGCTGAGCCGGACACGTGCTGTGGGGGCCTCGGGCATAAGGAGTGCGGGCAGTGCATAGAGAACGGGCACCACTACGGCGAGTGGAATTCCCAGTCTGCGTGGGCGTTCGAGGAGCGGGGCTGTAAGTGCTGTGGGCACTATGATTCGCGCCCCCTGCCGGTAGGCGAGGAGGAATGGTAGATGAGCTACGACGGAAATAGCGAGACAAGAGGGTACCTCCTGGGCATATCGACGGGGTGGGGTCAGGCCGCTGACTTCCTGTTGGATCGGTAACGACGATGATGCTGCGCGGCTACGTGACTACGCACGCAAGTGCAGGGAGACGGCGAGCGCACGGCGGTTAGAGTACGATGAGTACAAGAAGGAGCACGCCAGGAGTGAGTAAGTACATAACGGTCAACTGCCCTAAGTGCGGCGCGCCCGCTACGTTTGATTATGGCGGAGTGGCTGAAGTTGATGCGCTCCAACTTATTGGCCTGGACTATAGATGCTGCCGCCGGTGCGGTACGCTGTTCGTAGAGAAGCCGTCGGAGGAAGAGGTTGACAACGAGGATGAAGAGGAGTAGGCTTGTAAGGTCATGGACATAGACATCTACAGCGCACCATTCCCACACTGCGATGAGCGAGTGCTGCACGCTCCTGGTGAGTGCGAGCACTGTGACCACTACGAGACGCTGCAACATGTGCGCGTCAACAACGGTATCCCGTTCTCTGGTGAGGGCGGGTCACCTGACGAGAAGTTCCGCCCACGTGAGGTCATTGACTGCTGGGGCGGAAATAGGGCGAAGCCAAAGGAGGACTCGGATGGCTGAGAGTCTTAGCGCAGAGCAAATAGAGGAGCGGCGAAAGAACTTGGCGTTCATCCGAGAGAATATGCCAAGCGACCCTGACGGCGGCCACATGTTCACCACCACTCTGCTCATGCAAGAGGAATGGCTTGCGACCGTGGACGAGCTACAGACCTACGTGCGGGATGCGCATATCATCAGGGGCCTGCGGACGCAGAAGTGTCTGGGGCCTACCGGCGGCCTAGCCCTTGCGTGCGAGGACTGCTACGAACACCTGGCGGACTACTGCGCCCCGTGTTACCTACGTGCCATCCACCTGACACCGGAGATGCTACAAGGAATACGCGAGGGTGTGAAAGCCGTCAAGGAAGGTCGCATTAGGCCCTGGTCTGAGGTGGGGGCTGAGCTATTCGAGAACGAGCCCCTACCGGTCACGAGCGCTGAGGCAGAAGAAGGCACGCCGCGAGAACAGTCTGAGGAGGAGGCGTGGCGAGAGCAGTTTGAGAATACTCCGCCGACGGGAATCATTGGTCTGCACACCGACCCCGAAGACCCACGCAATGCGACGCCGGAGGAGTTCGAGAATGAATGTGGCATCGCCGGTCAGGGCCATGTCTGGGTCAAGATGGGCACGGTCGGGCTCCGTGGCCTAAGTGGGATGGAGTGGGGAGACACCAAGTGCCTGCGCTGTGGCATCCCTGTACCGGTGCCAGACTTCGATGAGTTGGAGCCTGGGCGGGAGTGTTGCTGGGAGCATGACTGCCCACACCACAACGGCATGAAGCAGAACGTTTCTGGTCAGTGGTACAACCCGTTCTACCATTGCTTTATTGGTTTACCGTGTACGGGGGCTGATTGTCCGCATACAGTAGGGATGCGCAGAGATGGCAATGATGAGTGGTACGACCCGAACGACCCTACCGATGGAAGGTACCGACCCGACCGATGAGTAACGAGCCAAAGTGCTTCTGCTGTAAGGGGCCTATGACCAAGGGCGAGGTTTATGAGGAATGCCCTAAGTGCCCTGGATGGTGCGCGTCGTGCGGCAAGTGTGAGAAGCACTGCCCGAAGACGGGAGCGTGTAGCGATGGTTGATTTGGATAACCTGTTCGACGACGAGCAGATAAGAGAGCGCGTGGCGGAGGGCCGGTGCTTAATCTGTGGCGTAAAGCAAACAGACGACCCGCCCGCCGCCTGTGCTCTGCAACCGCTTGACATACCGCCTGGGACTTCTCTTGAGGCCCCGCATCTGTGGCCGTCTGTGGTGGCAGTGTAATGACCGGTGACCCCTACTGCGGCAAGTGCCACACCTGGATGTGGCCTTCGCACCGTTCGAAGATGCTCGGATTCGACCAGGATATTGTCTGGGTATGCGGGTGTCCGCCAGGCAAGCCTGACATGAGCAAAGACCCTAACTGCCACAACTCGAACCACGAGCACCACGACCCTCAGAGCCCTATCGTCAAGTCTATGAAGACAATACGACGGGCCGAGGATATAGCCGACGGCTTCATAAAGGTGGAGGAGGGTGAGTGCACTTGCGGTCTGGACGCGTACAAAGCTCCTGAACAGCACAGTTCAGCATGCCCCGTCTGGGCGGCGGCATTTGAGGAGCGGACGGTTGCTGACAGTCAGCCCGTGTTCAAAGGGCCAGACCTGGATGACCCAGTTCAGCAGGAGGACGTTGAGGCGATGCCCACCGGCGTGTATAGCGCGGCGGATGGCGGGCCGGACAACGAGGGAACCATCTGTGGGCATGAGAGGTTAGACGGACGATGTAACTTCTGGGGCTGCCCTGTGCGCCGAGCGAAGGCGGCAGAGCATGTGGTACACAACGGCTCCCCATGTGAGGAATGCGGGGCGCTGATAACAGACGAGCCAGAGAAGGGCTTTGTGGCCCGCGATGGCCCGACTGACAGACCTGGCAGCCCATTCGCCGACCATCCGTATCACGTGGCGGTGCTCGACAGCGCTACTGGCGAGATGCTAGGCTGGCGGCCACTGAGAGAGCCTAAGATAGACGAAGAGACGCGCGCTGAGCTAGATGCTATACTAGAGGAAGCGAATGAGAAGGTAGAGGACTAGATGAACAGATGAACGGCTTCGGCGCAGAGGGCCTGAAGAGAGCAGCGGCTATGCTTGCTCCCGACCACTCACCGCACCCCTGGCACGTGCGCCTGGGAGGGTACCGCGTAGGCGTGCCCATTACCGAGACTATACCCCAGGTGCTAGCCGACGGGTGGACAGAGGTAATGCAGACGGCGATGGAATACTGGGCTAAGGGCGATTACCTGATACCGGACATCGTGTTTGTAGATGACCACGACGACGAGATGATAGAGAAACGCATCTCTGGTTACCAGGTTGGCTACGACAAGGAGTGGGCGCGACGGCATGTTGGTGGCCACTGGCATGACTTCAAGGACGACGTGCACCAGGAGAAGGAGCGATACATCTTCGCTGATATGCCCATGCCCGTGAAGCGAGCCATTGTCAGTCGGTGGGACGTGCTGCATTATGGGTACCTGCTTGACCATACAGAGGCACGCTACGATAAGAACTTCGGATACTATTGGCGCATCGAAGTGGACGGCGTGGTGGCGCGGGTTAAGATGTGGGACGGCGCGGATAAGGGCGTATGCCCAGACAAGCAATTCGCTGAGGACTGGGAGAGGGCCGGTATACCTGGCGGTTTGTACGGCTACGTGGGACGCCTCATAAGCGGCGAGGTCGAAGACCTGTGGCGGTTCGTCGAGGGCGTTGAGCCGCCTGACCTGCGAGTGAACAAGGGGCCGGAAGAAAATTGGGGTGGATAATACACAAGAACGCCTGAACTTATATACTTACATCCAAGAGGGCCACTTGCTCTGGGGCGGTAAGTTGCATCGTGATGGCTACGGACAGGTCAAGGTAGACGGTAAGTTTGTATATACTCACCGCCTGGCTTGGGAAATAGCCTACGGCCCCATTCCTGAAGGCATACAAGTGCTGCATCTCTGCAATACTCCACCTTGCATCTTGCCTCGGCATCTTTATCTGGGCACGCCCGCAGACAATATGCGAGACGTTGTGTTAGCTGGTAATCACGGTATGACTACCAAGACCCATTGTCCTTATGGGCACCCTTACGATGAGGCGAACACGTACTACAATGGTCGGTACAGGATTTGCCGTACTTGCGATAGAGAGCGTAAGTAATGGCGACTAGACAACAGGCCAGCCGACGCGAACAAGAGCGCATACGCCTAAGCGACCCGTTCACTGACGAAGAATGGGCCATCATCAAGGCAGCCCAGAAGGACTTCTGGATATTCCTTACTACTGTATACGCGGCTAGTTTTAAGGGCGAGGCGTTTCTGTACTCCGACGGCAGCTTTGGCCCTTTCGCCCTGGGTAGAGTCCATCACATGTGGGCGGACAAGATTGGCGGTCGCCAGTATAAGGATACCGACGGCGATAAGAAAGGCCCTTACAGCCGCTGGCGCATCATGGCTCCCCGTCTTCACCTCAAGAGCACTGTGCTGGGGAGGGGTTACATCTTCTGGCGCTTCTTCTCCGAGGGCCAGGACGTGGACGCCTTCTACTTCGACTACAAGAAACCGCTGGCTGAAGAGCATGTCACTATACTCAAACGCGACATAGAGAAGAACCCGTTCTGCCGGTTCTGGACGGACAATAATCCCACAGCCACGTCTATCATCGACTTTACGGTCGCCTTCAGGGAGAGTGCTCGGAAGGTACCGGAGGGTACGTCAGATGCAGAGCGCAAGAATATACCCCTAGAGGATTTGATGTGGCGGGTGGAGTGTGAAGCCGAGGGTATTTTGGCGGCGACCCGTGGACGGCACCCCAAGATAGTCATTTGCGACGACATCCTCTCCGACTTCGCCAACCCTGCTGAGTCGGTAGAAATCCAGCGCATCAACGACATTTTCGAGCGCACTATTATGAGCCTGCCGCCGCCGGACGGAACCCTGGGAGTCGTAGGAACGCCGCAGAGTCCCTATGACATTCTGCATAGGTTGCAAAAGAATGACCTATTTTACTGTGGCATCTTTCCGGCGGTCAAGGACTACGCGAAGGAGGACGTACTATGGCCGGAGATGTTCGACTTCAAACGTCTCATGGCGCTAAAGCGCTCTATCACACCGGCGGCCTTCGAGGTGGAGTACCAGCTACATCCGCGCGAGTCGGTAGACCAATTCCTGGACACTGAGGCTATAGAGGCATGCTTGGATAACGCATTAACGCGGTTTGTGCCACGCGAGGGCGAGACCTGGGAGAACCCTGAGAAGATGAACGTCTGGGGCGGCATGGACGTGGGCAAGGAAGTGCACCCATCGCATGTGGTGTTCCACGTCGAGATGCCACCAGAGCCAGGCGAGGGCGACATGGGCTGGCTGCTTCAAATATATGAAGAGTGGCTAGACGGCATGAAGTACAACGAGCAAGTGACCATGCTCAACGAACTTATCCGATACTTCAATCCCGTGCGGTTCTACTTCGACTCTACGCGGTCAGAGTTGGAAGACAGGGGCTTGACAAAGCGGGCGACGGGAATCAAGTTTGCCAGGGCGAACAAGGCGAGCATGGCGACGCTACTACAGAAGCGCATCACTAACTCTTGGTATCATTACAGTGGCGAAGGTGCTGACCCATCCGCTGGGCCTGGCATCATTATGTATGGGCCGGAAGATAGCCGCCAGGTGCGAAGTCTGAAGCAGGTCAAGAAAGACCTGTCGGCGTCAGAGAACGAGGACGGACACGGTGACGCGTTCTTCAGCAACGCCCTGGCCGTGTATGCTTTAGAGAGCGGCCCGCGCATAACCAACCTCGGTTCCGCCCAGGACATCTTCGGCGGTCGTAGAACAGGCGGAGGCATGCACATGCTGGACTGTACTCCAGAATTCAAGACATACGAAGTTCCAGACCCCCTCGGTTTAGCCCCTCCTAAGAAGTTCCGCAAGTGTGAAAACTGCGGATTCACGGAGGACGTGTAGGGCTTGACAGAGGGGCGGGGTCGGGATAAAATAGGTGTAACCGGCAGGAGAGGAGGTGATACAGATGACAGCAAAGAAAGCAGAACAGAAGAATCTCCCTATCCGCAAATATGCGTCGAACCGTATAGCGGCGGCCTTCACCCTGATAGCCGTCTTCCAGGGCGACTCCTGCTCAGCGGACGAGGCAATAGGCGAGATAGATGAGGCATTGGAGAGCCTGATTGACGAGGACACGCTTATCGAGTCTTACGAGCTTGTCATGACCAAGTTCGAGCCCGTCAAGTAGCGTCGCCTTGTCCCTGCCAGCGTTGCGCCCATGTCCGTCATGGGTGTGATGTCGGATGGATTAGCAGGAGGGGCTTGACAATCTCCCAGAGGTCTGTTACTCTGTAGTCCGGTGGGGTAGGACGGCTCGGCTGGTTCTCCTTTCTCGGTCTGAGCCTCCCCCACCGAATAGTACAAGGAGGGCACAGGAATGGTTACAGAGCAAGCTACATGGCACGCTTCAGTTAGGGAGATGCCCCACGCTGGGGGCTTCTCATATCCTGTCTTTGAGTGGAGCTATGGTTTCACGGAGGGTCTGAGGGGCGGAGAAGTCAGAGCTTGGAGTCTACAGAAGGGCTTCTCTGTCATTAACCGGTATGAAGGTGACGAGGTGACGACGGATGCCGAGGGAGCCCTGGACTTCGCTGAACGAATGGGCTGGGGAGAACCACCTAATTTCGTCGAAGTCCTCGCTGCTCTACAAGACCGGCCTGCTCCACGTAACCTAGCTGACGCGGCAGCGGGGTTCATAGACCTGAAGGCAAAATGGGAGAAGTTGGTTTGAGCAAGACAGCAATCGCGAGTCCAAGCCGCTTACCATGCGGGGGCACACCCTATGAGGACGTGGCCCGCGTTATTGCCGATGTGATACACTGTTACGAATTTGCGGACAGCAACGGGGCTACGCCCGCAGATATAATCAATGGTCTTGCTGACCTCTTCGCCGCCGACAACCCGCTAGTCTGTCGCCAGTGTGGAGATGACGAAGGCTCAACTGCACGGTGCCTGCCTGACGAACCGACTGTCGAACACAGCTACGACGGCTTCGACCGTGAGCAATTCCTAGCAGCCTGCGGGCTAAAGAAAGAGGGATAGGCATGGTAAACACGCAACTCAAATGCCCAAACTGCGGCGAGAACGCCATTGAGCGCTCCGAGGGAGAGCCTACATGGGACGAGGGCATCCCTGTTGCCTGCACAGACTTAGAAAACTGTGCGTGTGGCCATCTCGCTATTGACTGTGACTGTATTCTGCACAAAGGAGAAGAGTAGACATGGGCAAGCCAGTAATGGTAACAGTGACACGAGGTCTTCTCCTGGCCATAGAGGACTTGAAGGCGTCCAAGCAGTGGTCGGTGCTTCCGCTGCCGCTGCGCGTGCGCATCGAGAACGGGCTGAAGGGAAAGGACTAGGGCAATGAGCAATCAGTGCTGTGAACGGGTGGACATGAACCACTGGCTACTGATATGCGTCCTGGACGCTCGGCACGCTGGGCGGCACAAGGACTCCACCGGTGGCACGTGGCGTAAGAAAGAGGTAAGGCAATGAGCATCGAACAGATAGATGTGGTAGACGCCTTCGTAGAGATTGCGCGCGAGGACAGCAGCTTCCCCCTACCCCTTATGAAGCTGGTCTTGGTAGCCTTTGCGAAGAAGCTAGGCTTGGAGCCCGTGGAGCTAGCGCATCTAATCGGTGAGCGCGACAGGGAGCTACACGACGAGCCCTTGCCCTATACGGGGGACGCGGCGGAAGGGCTTGAGTAGCATGGAGAAGCTAAGTCAGAAACCAAGGCACGAGAAGGACGGGACGTTCTGCTCTCCGGCCTGTGGGGGCGGGTGCACAGCGAAGGAGCATGACATAGCTGAAGCCAAAGCCGAAGTGCTCGCAAGAACTCTTGGGCCAGACTGGACAACAGACGTGTGGGAGAACCTTGGTTGGCACTACGCAGTCCGGTCTCCCTGTGGTCGCTTGACAGTACACCCAGGCTCAGCGAACAGCTTCATTGCGTTTCTGGGCGAGCCAGGAATGATAGGCGGTAGGTGGGATGAGTACGGAGACACGCCGCAAGAGGCTATCGACGCTACGGTTGCGGTGGCCGCAGCGGAGTACAAGCAGATAGGTGCCATTATTGAGGGCTTGGCTAAGGACTAGACGATGGACTGGTCATTGTTACCAACGATGATTGTGTTCATCGGCGCGCCTCTGGTGGGCCTTGGGGCCATCATACTCCTGTGGCTAACGCGGGAGAAGATACTTGTCAACCGCTATACTAATCAGCGGGTGACGATACTAAGGACGGAAGCGGTTGCGGATGCTAAGCCTTCTGGTCGCGTCGTCGTTCACGTTTATGATGGGGAGTCAGATGAGCAGAGAGAAGAGCATATTTCATTTTGGCAGAACCACGAGTGGCGATAATGGGCCTTAGAGAGCGCCTGATAAACCTGGTCGAGCTTGATTGCTATAAGTGCGGCGAGAAGATAGGTAGCCGGACAGCCTGCTACGACATCAAGACCGCAACTGGTAAGGGCTGGCGGCACTGCGACTGTAATGAGGAGGCGGAAGATTGAGTTGCATCATTGAGGTTTACGACATCGTTCAGCATAGGGAAGGCCGGTCTACGACGGTACACACCAATCTGGGTTACGTGTCCTTTAAGACGTGGAAGGGCGCGCAGGGTTGTTTGATGCCGTCGGTTGGCAGTATCGCCTAGCGACAGAAAAAGAACGGCGAAAAAAGTTTGATTCCTGGTTGCGGGACGGCCCGCCAGGGTGTATAGTACAGTAGAAGGAGGCATAACATGGAGACCCTAGCAATCGTCTTCGCCATTTTGACGGTGGCGTTCGTCATTGACATCATGCGTCTTGACCTGATGGTGTCGATTAGTGATAAGTTTGGGGTTGCTGAGCAGCGCGTAAACGTAAGCGCTATTCTAGCCCTGTTCTGCACCGTGGCCGCGGTGACCTTCGGCATTTTGGCAGCAGTAGCATAGGGGTTGACAACTTTCCAGGAAGCTGGTATTCTATAACTGGAGATGCGGTTATGCAGCCCCACGCAAAGCCTTCGGAGCGGCTGACAGGGCGGTAACACCGGCAGGATGTTGCGAGACCGAGCCAAGCATCTCCATTAACAATATAATAGAGAGGACGGAGAGCCCGTCCTCCTCCCACGAGGAAGGGCATCCTGGACGGAGAAGACCTGGGCGGCAATAGAGGCAATGCTCAGGCACCGTTATAGCCACGAGGAGTGCGGCCAAGGCAGGCCGTGCTGCAAGGGTTAAGTAGAGAAAGAATGGCTGGCCCTTGCAGATGCCCCTCCTCGTGAGAGAAAAGTATAAGGAGGCATGACATGGAATTCATAATTGCAGGGGTCGTCACTGGCTTTGCCGTTCTCGTTGCGCTGCGCCTATTCTTCGCATTCCGGTTGGAAGCGAAGAACGCTGAATATCTGAGCGACCAACTCTTGGACGCGATTGGTGACCTGCTGGAAGAGCGGCTAGCACACGTGTTCTGGAAGGTGCAGGCGGATAGTGCAAACCGGCAACTGTCGGAAGCGTATGCCGACCTAGAGGTCGTGCGCACAGAAGCAGAGGAGGCGGAGTCGGCACTACGCGGTGAAGCAGTAGACCGAACGTAAAAGGAGGCATGACATGTTCTTAGGCATAGAGATAGCACTGGCAGACCTTCTCATAGGGGGCGGGCTCGGCGTCCTGTTCCTCGCACTCCTACTCATGTTTCGGAGGGAACAGACGGAATCCAACTACCAGAAGAGCCTGGTAGACGCGTTCAAGAACTTGGCGAATAGCCACTGGGACAGTGCTGAGCAGGAGCATCGGCGGGCAGACTTCCTGACGGAAAAGGTCATTGAACTGGTGGACGAGGTGGCTGACGTTACTGACGCCCTGACCGTCGCCGAGGACTGCCTGGAGGAAGTCGAGGAAGAGTTGGACGACCTGGAAGAGAGCGCGAACGAAGCGTTGGCAGGCTGGGCGCGGGCGGACGAAATAGCGGAGACAACTCTTGCCTGGGGCGAGCGTATCCTGGATATGGCCGAACGAGCCGAGGAGGAGCGACTATAATGTGCGAGAAGGAATACAAGCGCTACCTCGTGATGGGGCTGCGCAATGGCCACCTCCACCACATCATTGCCCGTCGTGGGGAGACCCCCGACGACATCATCCGCAGAACCCTTGACCTCGTTAAAGGGCCGTCCTTCCTGACACACGAGGACTGGCGGAAGAGGCAATTCGACCGGCTGTACGTCATGGAGGTCGGGGATGAGGGCACCTACGGTAACTCCACCAACCTGAAACTCCAGGAGATTGTGGAGCCGCCCCCTCGTGCTGCCTGGTCGCTGGTGCAGGCAAAGGGCATATATGGANAGACGAGTCCGGCGGGAGGGCTTGACAATCTTGGCGAGAGGGAGTAAACTGAGCGAGTAATTGGGGACTGGACAGCGGGTAAGTAGAGCGGATTGCTCTAACACCCCAGAGCCCTCCCCAGGAAAGAGGGACAGGCTATGGAAACCATCAAATTTCGGATAACGGGGCGGGCACCAGGGCTTCTGATGCACAACCCCGCCAGTATGCGCGGGGCTACCGATAAGCCTCACGTTAAGCAGATTCCCACACCAGAGGTAGAGGCAGAGGCGGCTGCTTACAAGTTGGAAAGCGGCCAGCTTTACGCGAAAGCCGACTGGTTCAGGGAATCTCTCAAGGGCGGCGCTAAGGGGCACCGCATCGGTAAGATTGGTGCACCAGGCATCCTGGCGTCTACCATCTTTCCAACAAACGACATCCTGCCGCTGTCCGACCCCGACACTGGCAAGCCAATCACGGAGTACGTCATCGACAGTCGGCGTGCTGTTGTGCAGCACCAGGGCATCGTCCGCAATCGCCCCCTGATAGCTCGTTGGGCCTGTGAGGTCGAGTTCGACAGCGTGGGTGCCGGAATGGGCGGCGTTTCACCGGAGGCAGTGGAGGAGTTCTTGACCAAGGCTGGCCTGCTGGTCGGCGTTGGCGATTACCGCCCACAGCAGGGTGGCCCCTTCGGTCGCTACGAAGTGGAGCAGGTCGATGCTGACTAAGCAATTTGCCACAAAAGACCTGAACCTGGATTTCACGCTGTACCCGCGCGGGTCGATTGACCAGCAGCGGGTCAGCAATTATAGGCAGGCGATGGAGGCGGGTTCTGAATTCCCGCCCATCATCGTTGACCAAAACAATCGAGTCATCGACGGGTTTCACCGCGTGACGGCGTGCATGCGGGCGTTTGGTGACGCCGCGTCTATCGCTGCGGAGGTGCACAGTTACCCCACAGAGACAGACGCTTTCGAGGCGGCCATGCTGGCCAACTCTAGTCACGGGATGACGTTATCCCATCTTGACCAAGTGCATTGTCTATACGTAGCCCAGGATTTGGGCATAGACCCAGCGCGAGCGGCGTCGGCCTTGCACATAACCGTCGAGAAGGCAAGTAACATCATCAAGCATGTCGGCTTTGTGTCAAAGCCGTTGACCGGATTAGGGCCGGACGGAAACATCATTCCACTGAAGCCATCGGCACGGCACCTTCAGGGCAAGAAGCTGTCGCCTGAGCAGGTGGAGGCTCACGCCAAAATGGCGGGCGGTACCCAGATATACCTGGTCAACCAGCTTATCGGGCTGATTGAGACTGGTATTCTGGACATGTCTCAGGAGCGACTGATTCCGCGCCTAGAGAAGTTGCGGGGTTTGCTGAACGACTTGTAGTCCCAGACAACTGAATAAATGAGGTACGGCAGGGGTCTTAACCGGCCCCTGTCGCTTTGTGGATGGGGTAGGGTTAGGTTGGGCAAGGCATGGTTAGGCACGGTAAGGCTGGGCATGGTCAGGCAAGGAGTGGATGAGGCATGGTTCGGTTCGGCGGGGCGAGGCAGGCAGGGGCTGGGTACGGCAAGGCAGGGATATGGAGGGGTGAGGTGGGGCTAGGTTCGGTTGGGTGGTGTTTGGAAGGGCGCGGTGGGGTACGGCAAGGTGTGGATAGGGCAGGGCTTGGTTAGGTAGTGCTTGGCATGGTCGGGCAAGGTAGGGAGTGGATGTGGTAGGCTGGGGAATGGCGCGGTCGGGTCAGGAGTGGTTCGGTAAGGCAAGGATGCGGTAAGGACTGGTCGGGTCGGGCGAGGTGTGGTGGGCCGAGGCTCGGTAGGCTATGGGTGTGGTGGGGCGCGGTGGGGACAGGCGATGTATGGTTTGGTGGGCTGGGGCTGGGCAAGGCATGGCGAGGATAAGGCATGGTTCGGCTGGGCGTGGATGGGGCAAGGCGGGGCTCGGTGAGGCGCGGTCTGGTCTGGTCTGGTACGGTGTGGCAGGGCGAGGTTCGGTAAGGTGTGGATAAGGTGGGGCAAGGTGGCGTGGGGCAGGGTCAGGTCAGGCATGGAAGGGTACGGATATGGCTGGGTAAGCTGTGGCT
>LAZR01001174.1_pt1 | contig 17073 bp, 17 predicted proteins | sample 329461 | NCBI WGS metagenome assembly LAZR01 (sample SAMN03002196, study PRJNA259156) | marine sediment metagenome | biome: sea floor; feature: Hydrothermal impacted sediments; material: marine sediment; isolation source: Loki non-amplified sample from Loki's castle hydrothermal vent sediment ...
CAACTGTTCTATGGCCAATCGTCTATGCATTTTTGCGGATGGTTCGGCAAACATTTAATGTTAGTTGACGATTAAATGTCTTCACATTCCGAATTAAAAAATCATTTTCACGAAGGTCGAATCGTAAATGATCGACTAATATTTTCAGCCTTGCTTGCTGGAATATTATTCATCGCGTTGATCGGCCGTCTAATTGTTCTACAAGTCGTCGAGTTTGAACATTTTGATTCTTTGTCTGAAAGAAATAGAGTAGATATTAGCTCGATCCCACCTCAGCGAGGTTTGATTTACGATCGTAACGGCGTGCTGTTGGCCGAGAATATCCCAACTTTCAGTCTAGAAATAACACCTGAAAATGTGCCAGATATTGATGATACTTTACAACAATTAGCCGCGTTATTTGCAATGACGGATGAAGATATGCTCGATGCTAAAGAGCGCATTAAGCAGCAACGTCGTTTTCGACAAGTTGTTCTTAAAGAGCGGCTAACAGAAGAAGAGGTGGCTGTTTTTTCTGTTAATCGTCATCGTTTTCCTGGCGTTGATGTGGTCGGGCGGTTAATTCGTCATTATCCGCAAGGGGCATTATTTGCTCATACCGTAGGTTATGTTGGACGGATCAATGAACAAGAATTACAAGTTATCGATCAGCATAATTATAAAGGCACAATGCAGATCGGCAAAACAGGGGTAGAAAAACAATATGAAGAATTATTGCATGGAAAAGTCGGTTATCAACAGGTAGAAACAAATGTACAAGGCCGTATTGTTCGCCAGCTAAATAGTATGCCATCGGTCTCTGGACAGGATTTATTTTTACATTTAGACATTAATCTGCAACGGATTGCATCCGAAGCGATGGCTGATTTTAATGGTTCAATTGTTGCGCTAGATCCTAAAACAGGTGGTGTTTTAGCAATGATCAGCAAACCTGACTTTGATCCTAATGAGTTTGTGTTAGGTATTAGTAGCAAAAACTATGCGGCGTTAAGAGATTCGCCTGACATGCCATTATTTAATCGTAGTTTACGCGGACGTTATCCCCCCGGATCAACCTTAAAACCGTTCGTTGCTTTAGCTGGATTAGAAGCGGGCGTTATCACCGAAAATTCTAAAACCTATTGTCCTGGCTGGTATACATTGCCAGGTCAAACCCATCGTTATCGATGCTGGAAAGCGCACGGCCATGGCCCTATGGATTTGAAAGATGGTATTTCTCAATCGTGCGATGTCTATTTTTATGACTTGGCCAATACCTTAGGGATTGATCGCATTCACAGCTTTTTAGATTTGTTTAGATTTGGTCGGAAAACCGAGATTGATCTGCCAGGTGAAAGTACGGGCTTGTCACCATCAAAAGACTGGAAACGAGCTAGCCGTAATAAAGTCTGGTATCCAGGGGAAACATTAATCTCTGGTATCGGTCAGGGATTTAATCAAATGACACCCATTCAGATTGCTCATGCCACGGCTGTTTTGGCGATGCGTGGCATTGATATGAGTCCAAGAATCGCTCGAGCAAGCAGAACAACGGGGCAAAGTGAATTACAACTTTTTCCAGCGCAGTCTTACGAAACATTACCTATCGTAAATAACCGTAATTGGGAGGCGGTGATTGATGCGATGGTCGAAGTGGTTCATGGAAAACGTGGTACCGCACGACAAATTGGTGAAAATATACCGTTTAAAATAGCGGGAAAAAGCGGTACAGCTCAAGTTTTTGGTATCAAGCAAAATGAAAAATATGATGCAAAAACCTTAGAAAGAAATTTACACGATCATGCTTTATTCATTGCATTTGCACCGGCAGAAGATCCGCAGTTCGTAGTAGCGGTGGTTATTGAGCATGGCGGTAGCGGTAGTTCATTGGCGGCGCCGATTGCTCGAAAATTGATTGATCAATATTTTGGGACAGGCAGCGCCAGTGAATAATTCATTGTACGATAGACAGCAACCTCAGCGCTGGAGTTTGACTAAAGCATTGAGCATGATTCATCTTGATGCGCTACTCCTATTGGGTATTTTAACGTTACTAGCCGCTGGTTTAGTGATTCTCTATAGTGCTGGTGATCAGAGTTCCGCTATATTAATTAGACAATTAATTCGAATAAGTACCGCATTTTTAATTTTGTTGTTATTAGCTAATATTCATCCTGATCGTATGCGTGACTCAGCCTATTGGTTGTACGGCTTTGGTTTGGTTTTGTTAGTGGCGGTTTTGATCTTTGGTCATGAAGGAAAAGGCGCACAACGTTGGTTGAATTTAGGCTTTTTCAAATTTCAACCATCAGAATTGATGAAGCTAGCTGTACCCTTATTAGTGGCTAGTTATTTAGCTGAACGTCCTTTACCACCAACGGCATTACGATTACTGGTGAGTTTGGTCATGATCATTGTGCCTTCAGTATTAATTGCAAAACAACCTGATTTGGGCACCGCATTGCTTATTGCCAGCTCGGGTTTAATCGTAGTGTTTTTGTCGGGGATTCGCTGGCGAATTATTTTAGGGTTTATTGGACTCAGTACGGCGGCACTGCCGGTATTATGGTATGTAATGCATGATTATCAGCGACAACGTGTGTTAACTTTTTTAAATCCAGAAAGCGATCCTTTAGGCGCTGGCTATCATATTATTCAGTCTAAGATCGCCATCGGATCAGGCGGTATGTTTGGACGTGGCTGGCTAGATGGTACACAATCACACTTGGCTTTTTTACCCGAACGTACAACAGATTTTATTTTTGCGGTTATCTCCGAAGAATTTGGTTTAGTGGGTGTCGTTCTCTTATTAATATTTTATTTGTTAGTCGCTGGCAGAGGTATTTATATTGCTAGTCAAGCACAAACCAGTTTTGCGCGTTTATTTGCCGGAAGTATTTCTTTAACTTTTCTGGTCTATGTATTCGTCAATGTTGGAATGGTCACCGGATTGTTACCAGTCGTAGGTGTGCCGCTACCAATGATCAGTTACGGGGGAACTTCAATGGTGACCTTGTTGGCTGGCTTCGGTATTCTAATGTCTATTCATACTCACAGAAGGATGATGTCTCCATGAAAAAAGTTTTATTCTTATCCGCTTTTTTATTTGCGGGTCTGGCACAAGCAGATAACAAGCCCGACTTGCCTGGGTTGCCCGATTTTTTAACTGAAATGCAGCAAAAACACGATTTTAATCGTGATGAGTTAGCCGCTTCATTTGCACAAGTCGAGGTAAAAGATGCCATTCTTGCTGCTATTTCGCGTCCTGCGGAAAAGAGCAAAGCTTGGTTCGAGTATCGTGCAATATTTATGACTGAATCACGCATTAATGGCGGTATTGAGTTTTGGAAGCAACATTCAGCAGATTTAGCCCGTGCTGAGAAAGAATATGGTGTACCTGCTGAAATTATTATTGCTATCTTAGGTGTTGAAACACGTTATGGCGGTAATGTCGGTGGTTATCGAGTCATTGATGCTTTATCAACATTGGCATTTCAATATCCACCAAGAAGTCCATTTTTCAGGTCAGAACTAGAGTCATTTCTACTCTTAACGCGTGAAGAAGATATGTCGTTACTTTCGCCGATAGGATCGTATGCTGGCGCAATGGGGTTAGGCCAGTTTATGCCGAGTAGTTTTCGTGAATATGCAGTAGATTTTGACCATGATGGGCACCGCAATATTTGGACAAACCCAACGGATGCGATTGGTAGTATTGCCAATTATCTCAAACGACATGGCTGGATCGCAGGGCAAAGTATTGCTCACCCTACTTATTTTTCTGGCAAAGTTGCAGATGATTTGATTGAAAAAGGAATGAAACCGTCGATAAGCCGACAAGCTTTAAAGACCGCTGGAGTAAGCTTGAGAGGCTTACCTGAAGGTAATGATGAGCTTGCCTTAATTTCGTTAACGCAAGAAAATGGCGAAGAATATTGGTTAGTAAGACAAAATTTTTATGCAATCACTCGTTACAATCATAGTCGAATGTATGCAATGGTAGTTACTCAGTTAGGGCAGGCCATTCGATCAGGCTACGAAGGTCAGAAGTAATGTTACAGCGTTTAAAATGGATCATAGCGAGTTGTGTTTATTTAAGCTTGATCGCATGTAGTGGTATTACCCAAAAAGGTGACAGCGCGCCTAGTTCGCCGCGAGATGTCTCTAATATACCTAATGCAATACCTAAAGATGAACCACGAAGCAAATATGGTAATCCTGTTAGTTATAAGGTGCTGGGTAAGACGTATTACACTTTAAATAGTAGTCAAAATTACCAAGAAAAAGGAATTGCTTCATGGTATGGCTCTAAGTTCCATGGCCGACGAACTTCGAGTGGTGAGCCTTATGATATGTATGCCATGACGGCAGCACATAAGACATTGCCTTTGCCTTCATATGTGGAAGTCACAAACCTGAGTAATGGACGAAAGGTCATTGTAAAAGTGAATGACAGAGGACCGTTTCATGATAACCGTTTGATTGATTTATCGTACTCGGCGGCACAAAAATTAGGCATTGTTGGTCATGGCACAGGAATGGTCGAAATACGTGCTATTAATACGGGTAATGTGCCAGTTAATATTGCCAATAATGTTAAAACACAACCTGTTGCACAAGTTCAACCACTTGGACAACAAAAACCAATCAAAGAAGTACTGGTGGGTATGTATCTACAAGTTGGGGCATTTAGTTCGTCGACCAATGCCCAACAGCTTAAAAGCAAGGTACAAAGCAAAATTGACGATAATGTCATTATTACTTCTGATGGGAAATTATACCGTGTTCGCATCGGCCCATTAGCTAATGTTGAAGAAGGTGATTCCTTAAGTAATCGTCTGCTTAACTTAGGCTTCAATAATACCCGTTTAGTGGTCGAATAATTTATTTTAATAGAGAGTTTTCATGCTGAAAATAGTAAAAAACATATTGCTCGCTGGTGCTATGTTAACCAACATAACTGCTTTTGCAGGTATTACACCTAATCCAGTTGCACCAAGCGTTGGTGCAAAATCTTATATATTACAAGATTTTGCTAGTGGTCGAGTTATAGCTGAAAGTAATGCAGATGAGCGTCTCCCACCTGCGAGTATCACTAAGTTAATGACGGCTTATGTCATATCTCATGAGCTAGATGCCGGTAATATTAAACTTGATGATGAAGTGCTTATTAGTGAAAAGGCGTGGAGAATGGTCGGTTCACGCAGTTTCATTGAAGTGAATACTAAGGTACCTGTAGAAGCATTATTACGCGGAATGATTATTCAATCGGGTAATGATGCTGCTGTTGCGTTAGCAGAACACGTAGCTGGCAGTGAAGAAACATTTGCTCAAATGATGAATCAATATGCCCAAAAATTAGGTATGAAAGATACGAATTATAGTAATTCAACAGGTTTACCTGATCCTAATCACTATACAACAGCAAGAGATATCGCAACGTTGTCTGCAGCGATTATTCGAGATTTCCCTGATCACTACAAATGGTATGCAGAAAAAGAATATAAATATAACGATATTACGCAACACAACCGTAATAAATTATTATGGCGCGATAGTAGTGTTGATGGGTTAAAAACAGGCCACACTGAAGAAGCTGGTTATTGTCTTGCTGCATCAGCTATAAGAGATGATATGCGTTTAATCTCTGTAGTGTTGGGGACACATAGTGATAATGCCCGTGCTCAAGAAACACAAAAACTACTTAACTATGGTTTCCGCTTTTTTGAAACCCATGAACTTTATCCAGCAATGACAGAAATTGCCGATGGCAGAGTGTGGAAAGGCAGTGATAAACAAGTTCAGTTAGGCTTAGCCAAACCACTTTCAGTAACGGTTCCTAGAGGTCGCTACAAAGAATTAGTAGCTAGCACTAATGTACAAAAACCAATCATTGCACCTGTTGCTGCAGGGGCTGAACTCGGTGAAGTAGAAATTCGACTGGGTGATGAAGTGATTGCTAAACAACATTTAGTTGCTATCAATGCCATTGAACAAGGTGGTTGGTTTAGTCGCTTGATTGACTCTATATTGATGCTTATTTGGGGATAAACTATGCAAGAAGTCTATTTGAATGGTGATTTTTTACCTGCTGATCAGGCAAAAGTATCAGTATTTGATCGTGGCTTCTTACTAGGGGATGGCGTGTATGAGGTCATCCCCGTTTATGGTGGTCGTAGTTTTCAGTTATTAGGTCATTTAGAGCGTTTACAAGCAAGCCTAGATGGTGTGCGAATGAATAATCCAATGACAAATGTTCAATGGCAAACCATGATTGAGCAATTAGTTGAGCGTAATGGCGGTGGTGAACAATCGTTATATTTACAGGTTACGAGAGGCGTGGCGCCGCGTGATCATGTATTTCCTCAAGGGGTTGAATCCACTGCTTTTGCAATGAGTAGTCCCTTAATACCGGTTGAGTATAAGTACAAGAAACAAGGCATCGCCGCGATAACTTTGCCCGATATTCGTTGGCAGAATTGTAATATCAAAGCAATTACCTTGTTGCCTAATAGTTTATTAAAACAACAAGCACTTGAAGCTGGTGCTCAAGAAGCCTTATTAATTCGTGATGGCTATCTTACTGAAGGTGCGGCGAGTAATGCTTATGCTGTTATTGATGGCACTATTTATACAGCGCCAAAAGACGAAAAAGTATTACCAGGCATTACCCGCGAGTTGGTTATAACATTGGCAGCCAAGGCGAAAATACCTTTAGTAGAACAAGCTGTAAGCTTAAATGAGTTAAAAAACGCTGATGAAATTTGGCTGAGCAGCTCTACCAAAGAAGTGTTGCCGATTACTACACTTGATGGCGCTGAGGTTGGCAATGGCCTTCCTGGCCCGATATGGCAACAGATCGATGCACATTATCAGCAATACAAAAAGGATGTCGACGCATGGCAGTAGAAGATAAAGAAGCTAAGCTAGAATTTCCCTGTGACTACGGGATCAAAGCGATGGGTGTTACTGATCCTGAATTTGATACCATCGTTGTGGGTATTGTTCGACGCCATATCGATGATATAAAAGAAGGCGCAGTCACTGTTAAACAAAGTTCAGGGGGCAAGTTTATTTCTGTGACTGTTGATTTTTACGTAGAAAACCGTGAACAGTTAGAAGCCATACATCGTGATTTAATTGCTCACGAAGCCGTTAAGTACGTCTTATAGTTTTCAAATAATGATATTAAAAGATCTTGGGCTGGTTGATTATCAGACAACATGTGATGCGATGCGGACATTTACTGCTGAGCGAGATCAATCAACACAAGATGAGTTATGGTTAGTAGAGCATATTCCTGTTTTTACCCAAGGCTTAAATGGTAAAAATGAACACTTACTCAACACGGGGGATATTCCAGTGATTAGAACGGATCGAGGTGGCCAAGTCACTTATCATGGTCCCGGACAATTAATTGCTTATACCTTGTTTGATTTAAAACGAATGAATATTGGCGTGCGTGAGATGGTGTCACGTATCGAAAAAAGTGTAATAAGTATGCTTGATGAACTCGGTATCATCGCCAATGCACGTGCTGATGCGCCAGGTGTTTATGTTGAACAACGCAAAATAGCTTCATTAGGATTAAGAGTGAAGCAGGGCGCTTGTTATCACGGACTAAGCATCAATATATCAATGGATTTAACGCCTTTCAGCTATATTAACCCTTGTGGTTATCAAGGCATGGAAGTGATTGATTTAAAAGGCTTGGGACATGATATGACGATGTCTCAGGCACAACAACAGTTTATATCGGCGTTTAAGACGCAGATGTCCAAGGTGAATAAATGACCGAAAAAGTACAAGAAAAACGTGATGTTAGCGCACTAAAAGGCGCCTCTAAAGTATCTCGGATCCCAATAAAAATCATACCAAGTGAACCTAAACGTAAACCCGCTTGGATCAGAGCAAAGTCGCCAAGTCATCCTGAGGTTATTCGGTTAAAAGCATTATTGCGTGAAAATAATTTACATACAGTCTGTGAAGAAGCGTCATGCCCTAACTTAGGTGAATGTTTTACTCATGGTACGGCTACCTTTTTAATTATGGGTAATATTTGTACGCGACGCTGCCCATTTTGCGATGTCGCTCATGGTAAACCCGATCCACTTGATACCAATGAGCCTGAACATTTAGCTAAAACCATTGCGGCAATGAAACTTAAACACGTGGTGGTTACTTCGGTTGATCGCGATGATTTACGCGATGGCGGATCAACACATTTTACTCAATGTATTGCTGAAATTCGCAAGCAATCGCCAGACACGCGTATCGAAGTACTTGTGCCTGACTTTCGTGGACGGATGGACGTGGCATTAGTTGAATTAGCAAAAAGCCCGCCGGATATTTTCAACCATAATTTAGAAAGTATCCCGCGTCTTTATAAAGCAGTAAGACCGGGTTCTGATTATCAATGGTCATTAGACTTGATTCAAAAATTTCAGCAACAACATCCTGACGTGCCGACTAAATCTGGTTTGATGTTGGGATTAGGCGAAACGATAGAAGAAGTCCAACAAGTTATGCAGGATTTGCGTGATCATGGTTGTCGAATGTTAACGCTAGGACAATATTTACAACCAAGTCGACATCACTTGGCGGTAGAACGTTTTGTCACGCCAGCAGAGTTTGATCAGTTGGCTGTCGTGGCTAAACAAATGGGCTTTGAACACGTTGCCAGTGGTCCGATGGTTCGTTCGTCTTATCATGCTGATTTACAAGCGCAGGGTGAGCACGTATCTTAGCTATGATCATTTAAGAGGTTTTTTGTCATGGCGATAAAACGCAGAAGCTTTATTAAAACAGCCATTGCTGCAGGTTCTATGGCTGTGTTACCTAATCTCGTCTTCGCCTCAAAAAAGCCATTGATAACACGGCGAGTTATTGTAATTGGCGGTGGTTTTGCCGGTGCTACAGCGGCAAAATACCTTAAAATGTGGTCTCCCAATACTGAGGTGATTATGATTGAGCGCAATGCTCAGTTTGTTTCATGCCCTCAGAGTAATTTGGTTTTAAGTGGCAGTCGCACCCTGCAACAACTTACTTACGATTACAATGCACTGGCTGATAAATATGATGTAAAAACAGTGCAAGCAGAAGTGGTCGCTATTGATACCGATAAACAGCGGCTTACTCTGCATGATGATGTGGTCATTAATTATGATCGTTTGATTATTGCGCCTGGCGTTGATTTTATTTATGACGACTTGCCGATGCTGGCAAGTTATGAGGCGCAGAAAATGGTGCCTCATGCATGGAAAGCAGGTTCTCAAACTGAGATATTAAAACAACAACTGGTCAGCATGAAGAAAGGTGGAACCGTCATTATGACCGTCCCACCAACACCTTTTAAGTGTCCTCCTGGTCCATATGAGCGTGCTTGCCAGATTGCGCTTTATTTAAAAACTCATAATCCTAGTGGTAAATTAATCATCTTAGATGCCAATGGTGATGTTGCTTCTAAAAAAGCCTTATTCAAAGGGGCGTGGAAACAACATTATGCGAGTTTAATTGACTACCTTCCCAGTAGCATGATTGAAAGCGTCGATCCTTCAAAATTGAAGATAGATACTGAGTTTGATCAATTTTCTGCTGATGTTTTAAATGTGATCCCGCCACAACGAGCAGGAAAAGTCGCGGCACTCGCCGGCGTTATTAATATTGATCAACGTTGGTGTGAGGTCGATTTCCTAAGTTATGAATCTAAAGTCAAAAAAAATGTACACGTGATTGGTGATGCGGTGCATGCGGTACTTCCAAAATCGGGTCATATTGCGAATGCACAAGCAAAAGTGTGTGCCGCAGCAATTGCATCTTTAATAGCTGACACCGAACCTGAACAACAACCTGTCTTTAGTAATACTTGTTATAGCTTTATTGATGATCAACAAGCAGGTCACGTCGCAGCAGTTTATCGTTATGATAAGACGGAGCAAGCGATGATTGCTATGCCCGGCGGCGGTGTTTCTGAGCAAGCTTCAAAACTAGAAGGTGTTTATGCAGATGCATGGGCACATAATATTTGGCATGACATCCTAAAGTAGTGTTACCTGTATTAAAATATTGTCATCAATATCCGCTTATGATTATGGAATACATTGTTAATTAAACCAGTGTGCTATAGGTTAGTTGGTAGCGTTTTATGACATGACTTATCTGAGTGAATAGTTGCAAAACTTATGTATAAAAATGACCTTTTGAACTAGTAATTATTGATTAGTGAGATTGATTATTTGATGGCAGACTGAGTAAGCTAACCAGATTCTGGTATGATTGCGTTCTTTTTAAACTATATGCGTTATCTAATCTAAATTGCTTTTAGTAAAAAGTAATAATATTTGATGACTTTTACGAGAGGTCGCTATGAGTGAGTTTTTACCTGGACTTGAAGGCGTTGCTGCGACGCAGTCGGCAATATCATTTATTGATGGCGAAAAAGGCTTGTTGTCTTATCGTGGTTATTCGATTGAAACATTAGCTAAGCATAGTACGTTTGAAGAAACGACTTTATTACTGCTACAAGGTGAATTACCTACAACAACTGAATTATCTGATTTTACTGCTCAATTACGCAGTCAATATCAAGTTAAATACCACATTCGTGAAATGATGCGTCATTTTCCTGCGACTGGGCATCCAATGGATATGCTGCAAACGGCAGTATCAAGCTTAGGTATGTTTTATCCGGGTAATGAATGTCTAACAAGCAGTGATTCTTGCCAAGATCTGAATTATATTCGCAATATGACGGTGAATATCATCGCATCCATGGCGCCGCTTGTTGCGATGTGGGAGCACATGCGTCAAGGCTATGACCACATTGCACCACGTCAAGATCTATCTGTTGCTCAAAACTTGCTGTACATGTTTTCAGGGAAAGAACCAGATGCGATGATGGCGAGAATAATGGATGTGTGTTTGATTTTACATGCAGAACATACTTTAAATGCTTCTACCTTTTCAGCGCTAGTTTCAGGCTCTACATTAGCCACGCCTTATAGTGTTATTTCGGGTGCAATTGGTACACTATCAGGCCCATTACATGGTGGGGCTAATTCGCGTGTTGTTGACATGTTGAAAGAAATTGGCAGTCCAGATAATGCTGAAAAATGGATTGATAACGCACTCGCCAATAAACAAGTGATTTGGGGAATGGGTCATCGTGAATATAAGGTAAAAGATCCACGCGCCACAATATTGCATAAACTTGTTACTGAGCTGATGGAAGATCGTGGCGGCAGTCTTGATACAACGTTTGAGACGGCAATGCGTGTAGAAGAAATCTGTGCGGATAGATTAGGCCATAAAGGCGTTTATCCTAACGTAGACTTTTATTCTGGCATTTTATATGCCGAAATGGGAATTCCCGCCGATCAATTTACCGCTTTATTTGCTGTAGCCCGTTCTGCGGGTTGGTTAGCACATTGGCGCGAACAAATATCTGATAATCGTATTTATCGTCCCACTCAGATTTATATTGGCAGTGGCGAGCGTGAGTATATTCGCGCTGCTAAACGAACTAAACGTTAAGCTATAATTGTTTTACTGGCTTCACCTTGTATTTCTCGCACTAGACGCGGTACAAGGTAGCCAGGTAATCGTTTTCGAATTTTTGCTATCAACGCAATACCATCCTGTTCAGCAACATCAAAATGACTTGCCCCGCTTACTTTATCGAGCAAATGAAGATAATAAGGCATAACGCCAACCTCGCTTAGACGCTCACTTAAGTCATACAAAGCTTGTGATGTATCGTTAATACCTTTCAATAATACTGTTTGATTAAGCAGCTGACATCCCGCCAAGCTTAATTCTTTGAGTGCCTGCGCAACAAGTGAATCTATTTCATTCGCATGATTGGCATGAATGACCATAACAACCTGTAATTTTGAACTCCCTATCCAAGATAATAAATGTTGATCTACTCGTTCTGGTAACACAACAGGCAATCTGGTGTGGATGCGCAGGCGTTTAAGGTGCGGTATCTTTTCTAGATCAAGAACCAGCTTAGCCAACTTATTGTCGGATAATGACAAAGGATCACCGCCACTTAGAATCACCTCATTAATACTCAGATCTCCTGCAATATTATCGAGCGTTTGTTGCCATTGACTCGCCAGTGGGTTGCTATCGCCATAAGGGAAATGACGGCGGAAACAATATCGACAATGAATTGCGCAAGCCCCCGTAGTAAGCAATAAAGCACGTCCTTGATATTTTTGTAAGATGCCGGGTGAGGTCACCGCTAAATTATCACCGACGGGATCGGCAACAAAATTATCTACATCAAAACTTTCATCTATTAGTGGAAAAACTTGTCGTAATAAAGGGTCGTTTTTATCACCTTGGCGCATTTTATTGATATAAGCCTGTGGCACACGAAGTGGGAAGTTTTTGATGGCATTAGCATCGATAGCTTGTAATGCATCTACTAAATCTAATTGCGCGAGTAGTACAGTAGGTTCTTTGATGGCATTAGCTAAAGCAGTTTGCCATGGTTGTTTTTTCACCAAGGTGTGTGATTGCGGTATCATAGTGGGCTTTAAAATTATTACAGACGACGATCGTCCCCCAAAAGAGGTTGCCATGGCAAATTTTAGTACAAGTGAATTCAAATCAGGACTCAAAATCATGCTGGATGGCGATCCATGCAATATCATTGAAAATGAATTTGTAAAACCGGGTAAAGGACAAGCGTTTAACCGTGTAAAATTCCGCAATTTGAAAACTGGTCGTGTCAATGAGCGTACTTTTAAATCTAATGAAAGTGCCGAAGGCGCTGATGTCATTGAAATGGAATTAGAATATTCATATACCGATGGTGAGTTTTGGCATTTTATGGACCCCACTACATATGAACAATATGCCGCAGATGCCAATGCGATTGCAGAATGTAAAAATTGGTTGAAAGAGCAATACGTTTACACGGTCACATTGTGGGATGGTTCACCACTTGTGGTTTCAGCGCCTAACTTTGTAAATTTAATCGTTGCTGAAACAGATCCTGGTTTGAAAGGTGATACATCAGGCGGCGGCGGTAAACCAGCGACATTGGAAACAGGTGCCGTTGTACGTGTACCTTTATTTATCGAAATTGGTGAATTATTACGCGTAGATACACGCAGCGGTGAATATGTTGAGCGGGCTAAAGTTTAAGCTGATTACTTATTAAGATGGCTTATAACTGGCAGCCTTCGGCTGACATAGCAACGATAAAACGGCGGGCACAGTATTTAGCTGATGTCCGCCGTTTTTTTGCTGAACGCGACGTATTAGAGGTCGAGACACCAATCTTATCGCAGGCGGCACCTACAGCGCCTTATATGGATAGTTTTACCAGCGATTTTATTCCATTTGGTTCATCATCTAGACAAACTTATTATCTCCATACTTCACCTGAGTTTGCGATGAAGCGACTACTCGCGGCAAATATAGGGTCGATTTATCAAATAGCACGGGTTTTTCGTAATGGTGAACAGGGAAGGCTGCATGCGCCTGAATTTACCATGTTGGAATGGTATCGCCCTGAATTGTCATTAAATCAACTGATGGATGAAGTGAATCAGTTAGTACAGCAAGTATTTGGTTTAAATAAAATTTCACGCTTAAGTTATCGCGGCGTGTTTGAGTTTTATTTAAAAATCAATGTCTTTACCTGCACAGATGAACAAATAAAACAGTGTGCATTAACACGCATAGATGGTTTACCTAGCGATTTAGAACTCGATCGCGATGGTTGGTTAGAATTATTGTTGAGTCATGTGATTGAACCACGATTAGCAGCGATGAATTTACCGGTGTTTATTTATGACTTTCCGGCATCGCAAGCACAACTAGCTAAAATAAAAAAAGATGAGGCGAGCAATGATGTCGCCGATCGTTTCGAGCTTTATATGGGGGGGGTTGAGATTGCGAACGGTTATAACGAATTATTAAATGCCAATGAATTGTTGCAACGGTTTAGTGATAATAACGAGCAGCGACAACAGCAGGCGATGCCGAAAATGCCCATCGATTATCATTTACTCGCTGCGATGGAATCAGGGATGCCAGTTTGTTCAGGCGTAGCATTAGGTTTTGACCGAATCATCATGCTTGCTTTAAATAAGCAAGAGATCCGAACAGTGCAGTGTTTTGCTTTCAACCATGCTTAAAACAGAAATATCGCTAAACTAAATCGTTATTAAAATAACGATTTAGTGAAAACTATTTTGTTGTTACGGTTTGTCTTACTTCGGCAACACCTGGGTGTCCAGGATAGTTTAATTCTAAAACGCGCAACGCATCTTCAGACAATTTATCTAAGCCCATTATTTTATAAGCCTTAGCCATCACGACTAAGGCTTCTGGCATTGAAGGTGTACGAGGGTAATTCTCAATGACATATTTTCCGCGATTAGCGGCAGCAAGATAGGCACTACGTTGCATATAATAATAAGCAACATTCACTTCATGTTGAGCTAAACGATTACGTAGATAAACAATCCGCTGAGAAGCATCTTCACTATATTTACTATTTGGATAACGATTGACCAAGTTTGTAAAATCTTTTAGTGCAAGCAGTGCTGAACCAGGATCCCGTTGCGTTTCATCGCGAGGGATATATTTCTCCATAATGCCCACATCGCGCGTAAAGTTGGTCAAACCTCGAAGATAGATTGCATAATCCATGTTGGGGTTAAGCGGATAAACGCGCATAAAGCGATCAAGCGTCGCGATGGCCGTTTCTGGATCATCATTTTTATATTGAGCGTAAGCAGATTCTAATAAGGCTTGTTGCGCATATTCTCCAAAAGGAAAACGAGCTTCAAGCTGACTATAGTGTTGCAGTGCTGCCGTGTAGTCGCCTGCATCTAATGCCGATTTAGCTTCAGAATAAACGCGCTCTACGGGCCAGTTATCGCCTGTTTTGACCTCCTCTTTAGAAAAAAGTGAGCAACCAGAAGAAGAAACTAAACTAATAATAAGGGGTATGTAATATTTTTTCATCTGCGTAGATTACGCTAGCTTTCGGTTGATGGCAAAGCAGATTTAGCATTATTTTAAAACGATCTTTGAGCGCGTGTAAAAATGGGAATCATGTACAATTGACCGGATCAATAAACCTCAAACAACAGGAAAAAGAATGTTACACGTTTTTATCACACTCATTATGGGCCTGGTAGTCACAACTGCGCATGCGACAACTTTCGAGTTGCAGGATGCTAACACGCGAGTCGTAGGGCACAATATTATAGTTTATAGCCATCACGAAGATACATTATTAGATATCGGTCGTGCTTTCGATGTTGGTTACGAAGAAATCGTTGGTGCTAATCCGGGCGTTGACCCTTGGTTGCCTGGTGAAAATCAGCGCGTCATAGTACCAAATCGTTTTATTCTGCCTGATGCACCACATGTCGGTATTGTGATTAACTTGGCTGAAATGCGACTTTATTACTATCCAAAGCCTAATCAATATGAACGGCAGAAAGTAATAACGCATCCAATTGGCGTCGGACGTGAAGGCTGGACTACGCCGCTTGGAAAAACACAGATTATTCAAAGAATAAAAGATCCAACTTGGACGCCACCCGCATCAATAAAAGCAGAGCATCTTCAAAAAGGTGATCCATTACCGAATGTTGTTGCTGCTGGACCCAATAACCCACTTGGAGCCTATGCGATGCGTTTAGGAATGCCGGGCTATTTATTACACGGTACAAATAAACCATATGGCGTAGGTATGCGTGTTAGTCATGGTTGTATTCGATTATTTCCTGAAGATATAGAACATTTGTTTGGCATCGTCACTGTTAATACGCCAGTACACATTTTATATCAGCCAGATAAAGCTGGATTATTAGACGGAGAGCTATATTTAGAAGCACATGATGTGCAATCTGATTTCGATCAACGTCAAGGTAATAATATGACGTCGATGGTGTCTGCTATTTTGAAAGCTCAAGATCACTTATTAAGTGATGCTGATTTTCCATTTGCTGAACAAATTGTTAATAAGCACACCGGTTTAGCGAGACGAGTGAATCAGCCAGAAGAAGCGATTGTGACGAATGTTTGGTTTGTTCATACAGGACTGACTCAAAACGCTAGAGCAAAATTAGCACAGGCATCTACGCGATTAAATCTTAATGATGCTTTCTGGCCATTAAAAAATGCTGCAGATGGCGAGGTTATTCTCGGCCCTTTTGATACGCAACAGCAAGCAGATGATATTGTGAAAGCGTTGAAAGAAGTCACGAATATATCGGCATGGACAGCACAAGTATCAAGTGATGCAATGTAGACTTAAATTATTGCGGAACTAGTACGCATCATGCGAAGCCTAATCATCAATTTTAGGCAAAAAAAAGCCGGGATATAATCCCGGCTTTTTTTAAGCTTTAAGCTTATTTAGCCATTGCTTTTTCGAACATACGATCGATTTTTGCGCAACATTCGTCAACTGTACTTTGAGCAGAGTCAGCTGTTTGTTGAGCGTTAGCTGCTGCTAATTCTGCAGCGCTAGCTGAACGTTGTGCTGCATCAGCAGTTGATTGTGCATTGTTAGCTGCTGATAAAGCAGATTCAGCAGCTGATTGTGCTTCGCTTACTGATGATTTTAATGCAGCCATGTCTGTGTTTGCACATGCTGTTAATAAAACTAAAGGTAGAACGATAGCGCCTAATTTTGTCAATGATTTCATACGAATCTCCATGAGGAAAATATAAAGTTTTTTTCTCCACTTGGCCAGCGGCTCATTAAAAACCCAGCCGCCAATACGATAAATTATTTTTGGTCTTTTTTGATATTTTGTGGTTTCTTTAATATATGGCGAATATAATAAAAAATCAAATACTTTCTCACATTCTGTCAATATAATCTTCAGCGGGAGGTGGAGCTATTTTAGTATATCCTTTTCTCTTCCTTACTTGTTCTACAAATTTTCTGGCCAGTCCACCACCTTCTTCCTCTAATTTATAGAGATTACCCGGAACTCTTTCATAGTGAGAAAATATCAATTGAGAGAATGCAAATCCTGAAGTTTCTGAACGGAGTTCGGTATTGATACCTAATGATTCTGAAACAGGAATTTCACCTGAAATGATATT
>LAZR01001175.1_pt1 | contig 17050 bp, 14 predicted proteins | sample 329461 | NCBI WGS metagenome assembly LAZR01 (sample SAMN03002196, study PRJNA259156) | marine sediment metagenome | biome: sea floor; feature: Hydrothermal impacted sediments; material: marine sediment; isolation source: Loki non-amplified sample from Loki's castle hydrothermal vent sediment ...
CCCTCAGGGTTTCGTTGAAGGCGGGCCTGCCGGGGCCCTTGTCCACAAACCTGTCGGGGGAGAGAGAAACCACAAGGGCCTCTCCCATGTTCCGCGCAGCCTGAAAGTATTTTATATGTCCCGGGTGCATGAGGTCAAAACAGCCGTGGCAGAGGGCCACGCGCTTGCCCTCAGCCTGCATCTCTTTTATGATGACAGCAAGCTCCGCGAGGCTCTTGACCTTCTTGTCACTCATCAGCCCCCCCTCCAAGTGCGGCCCAGAGGGCGGGCACTGTCCGGGCGTGGTCGCCTCTGGCGTAGAAGCTCTCGCCGCCGTCAGCCACGGTACGCACCAGCAGGGTCTTTATGGGCCTGAAGTAGTAGTCGCTCTGTCCCTTTGGAGGCTCGGCCTCAAAACGCTCCGGCAGGTCGTGCAGGTCGAAGACGGGTGGTAAATCGGTGATCTTCCGGCCTTGCTGATGGGCGACGTTGCGGGCCATCGCCAGGGCCTTGAGGAAGACCTCCGGCGCCATCACGGCCGAGCCGAGCGACAGCACCACGCCGCCGTCGAGGTTGTCCAGGACGTTGGCCAGGATCAGGAAGTCGCGATAGCTGGCCTCGCCGGCCGCGGCGCCGTCGAAGTTGGGGTGCTCGTGCACGATGTCGTAGCCGATGCCCAGATGCACGGTGGCCGGGACATCGCGGGCGTATGCAGCGGCGAAGATCGATACATCCGTGTGCGGCCAATCGCGGTCGGCAATCGCCTTGCCGACGCCCTCGCCCAGGCCTAGGCCGTCTGCATTGGCGGCGACGACGATGTCGTTCAGTTCGCCGGTCTCGGCCCACAGGCCGAACTGGCCTTGGGAGATGTAGTGGGCGACCGACTCGGTGGTCGCGCCGATGCGGGCGAGCTCGAAGTCGTGGACGATCGCCGCGCCGTTGGTCGCCAGGGCCGAGATATGTCCGCGGCCGATCAGGTCGATCAGATAGCGGCTGAGGCCTTGTTTGATCACGTGCGCGCCGATGAGGACGACGACGGCTGCCCCGCGGGCGCTGGCAGCGGCAACGGCGTCGGCGATGGCGGGCAGGTCGGGGTGGTCGAATGGCTCGGGAGCGTCGCCGACATTCAGCAGGCGGGTCAGGTCCATCTCGTGCTTTCGCTGCGAGAGGGGTTGGAGCTTGAGGCGATTTCGATCGAACTGTGGATACTTGCTGCCCATGGTTGTGGTCCTGGAGGCTGTCAGCCAGGGAGGATACCGGGGCGGCCGGCCGGCGTCCAGCGTGTCACGAACAGGCCCGACCAAGCGAGGCGTGATAAGGACTGGCCAAGAATCGGCCCCGCCGGCAATAGGGCGCCCAATTGGGCGTTTTAGGAGGCAGGCACAGCCGATATGGATGTATCGGCCGGAGGGGTTACTGATGGCCAAAGGCGGCGTGGGCCGCCATCGACAGAGGAGTACGATCATGAAAACCACGACAACAACCAAGAGCGTGATGGCAGTCCTGGTGTTTCTGCTGCTGACATCCCTGACCGTCCAGGCCGAAGAGGGCGAGGGGGACGATAGGCCTCGCGCCAGAAGGCCGGCCGAACGGATCAAGAAGCTGGACCTATCGCCGGAGAAAGAGGCGCAGGTCCTGGCGATCCTCAAGACGCATCGGCAGGCGATGGCGAACTTCCGAAGCGAGCACGCTGAGGAGTTCAAGGCTCTTCGCGAGCAGATGAAGGCGGCCCGCCAGGCCGAGGACAAGGAGAAGATACAGGCAGTTCGGCAACAGATGAAGGTGCTTAGGGACGGGCACAAGGAGCAGTTCGAGAATCTCAAGAGCCAGCTCTCCGATGTGCTCAGTGACGAGGAAGTGGCCAAAGTGCTGAAGGTGATGCGTCGCGGCCATCGCGGCGGCCAGCAGGCCGGCCAACGTGGGCAGCGTGGCGATCGTCTTGGCCTCGACGACGATCAGAAGGCCAAGGTCAAGGCGATTCTGGCCGAGGCGAAAGAGCAAGCCAAAGCCGCTGAGACGCCCAAGGAAAAGCACGAAATCATGAAGGCGGCCCGTCAGAAAATTCACAACGAGGTGTTCACCGACGAGCAGAAGGCCAAGGCCGCCGAGTTCCGCGAGCAGCGCAAAGCGAACAAGCTGACCGACGAGCAGAAGGCGCAAGTCAAAGCGATCATGGCCGAGGCGAAGGAAAAAGCCAAGGCGGCCGAGACGCGCGAGCAAAAGCGCAAGATCATGATGGCCGCTCGTAAGAAGGTCCACACTGAGGTCCTGACCGATCAGCAGCGCAAGAGTGCGAAACAGTTTGGCGGGCCCAGACATCGCGGCGGCCGGATGGGCGGCCGCGGCCATGGCGGCCGAGGCAAACCCGAGGGATCGGACGAGTAGACGCCTGCCAGATTACGGCTACGAAGCCCGTGTTGGCCAAGACAACGGTCAGCAGGGGCTTCTTATAGTGCCTGCCGGGACGATGCAATGCGAGCGGGATTTTGGGGATTGATGGGATTCAGGGGGATGAAATGATTAAGGCCTGCGCTCTAATGCCGGAGGTGGGAATCGAACCCACACCAGGAGTGATCCTGACAGGATTTTGAATCCTGCGCGTCTGCCAATTCCGCCACTCCGGCTCGCCACGACAGTGTACGAGAAATTGGGCCCAACGCAATGGGTTGATGCAGCGAGGTCGTCGGCCCGTCGGGTCGTCAGATGCCGCCGCCGTCTTGGTGGAGGCCGCACTCTTTTTGGCCTTGTTCCCAGGGGAACTTGCCCGCGCGGGGGTCGAGGCCTTCGCGGATGGGAATGTGGCAGCACGTGCAGCCAATGATGGTGAACCGCTCGCCGTAGGGTGAGACGAAGTCGTAGAGCTTGTTGTACGGCAGGCTGTGCTCGCGGGTGTATCGCTCCACATCCTCGCCGGTCCAGTCCAGCATGGGATTGAGCTTGAGGATCTTGTGCCCGCGCTGGTCGGTGATCCACGAGGCCTTGCGGGCGTTCTGGCTGCGATGCTGCGACTGGTCCGTCCGCAGGCTGGAAATCCACACGTCCAGCGTCGCCAGCGCCTTCTGCAGAGGATGCCACTTCCGAACGTGGCAGCACGAAGGGCGAGCCAGAAAGTGAGCGTACTGGCCGACGGACTTGTGGAGGTCTTCGATCTCCTGCGGGTCGGGGGCGAACCGCTCGATCGTGATGGCGTATCGCTTCTCGACTTCGGCCAGCAGGTCGTAGGTCTCGGGGTGATTGCGCTGCGTGTCGACGAAGAACACGCGGAAGGGAATACCCAACTGGTGGGCTTGGTCGATCATCACCACGCCGGTTTTCTGCAGGCCCGTGCCGATGGCGACTCGGTCGCCGTACGTCTCGAACGCCCACCGCAGCAGCGGCTCGGCGTCCATCTCCGCCAACCGTTCCAGATCGATTTGTGTATCTATGGTCTTCATGTCTGCGCGTCCCCAGGTCACATATCCCTGCGGCCCTCGTCGGGCTATTTCAGCGCGTTTCCTGTAACGCGTTGAGGTGGAGCTGGCGGATCTGCTGGAGGACCTCGTCGGGCAGAAGTTTCTGCGCGACCGGTTGGGCCAGTTTGGCCCGTCGCCCCATGCCGCCACCGGCCACTAAATTGTAGGCTTCTTTCTTGTCGCCGTCGCGCTGCACGAGCACGCCGGAGAGGCCGATATCGGCGACCGCGCTGTGTCCGCACCCGTTGGGGCAACCCGAAACGCGCACGAACGTGCTGGGGGCGAGGTCGGGCAGTTCGGCCCGAATGCGGTCCGCCATGGTATTGGTGTGGACCAGCCCGTGGCTGCACCATCTCTGGCCCGGGCAGGCGACGACGTTCGGCTGCGGCTTGGCCGCGGCGGAGAGGGCATCGAACTCGGCGACGGCATCGGCCAGTTGCGCGGGCTCGCGGCCGAAGACGATCACACGGTGATCGTTGGCGATCCGTACGGCCGTGTCGTCTCGTCCGGCTAGGCGTCCCAGGGCCTCGGCGGCCTCGGGGGTGATGTCTCCATTGGGAAACGTCAGCGTCAGACGTTCCGCCAGACCGGCGGTCGGTTCTTCCATCGGCGGGGCGGGCCAGGACTGCTCGGCGAGCGCCTCATCAAAGGCGGCCTGCAGCATGGTCGTGAAGGCCTCATCCCCGACGCGCTCGCGCACATGGCGAAGGCGGGCGCGCCGGCGGTTGTCCCGATCGCCGTGGGCGGCAAAGACACGGACCGCGGCCGTCACCAACGGCAGGACCTCGCCGGCCGGCAGCCAGTCGGCGAACAACATGCCCACGCCCGGCTTGGCGCCGAGCGATCCGGCCACCATCACACGAAAGCCCCACTGCCGGTCGCGCTGGCGGGCGACAAAGCCCATATCGTTGATCCACGGCTGGCCGCAGTCGTCGCCGCAGGCCAGCGCGATCTTGAACTTGCGGGGCAGGTCGAAGATGCCGTCGGTGGCCTCGAGATGCTTGCGGATCGCCCACGCCAGGGGGATCAGGTCGACTCGGCCCGTCTGCACGCCGGCGCACGGGCAGACCGTGATGTTTCGCAGCGTGTCGCCGCAAGCGCCCAGGCACGTCAGGCCCATCTCGGCGATTCGGTGCTGGACGCCCGGGATGCGGTCAACGGTCAGCGTGTGCAGTTCGATATCCTGCCGAGTCGTCAGGTGCAGGGGGCAGTCGGGCGTGAACTGCCGCACGATTTCGGCCAGCCCGCGCCACTGCTGGGCGGTCAGATGCCCGCCGAGTATTTTGAGCCGTTGCATCCACTGGCCTTCCTGTCGCTGCGAATACAGCCCCAGCAATCTGGCGACATGGGGATCATCGGGGGCCTGCTGGCAGGGAAAACTGACATTGTTGTCGGTCATGGTTTGTTTTCAGCTGCCTCTGGTTTGCCGGATGGCCGGATTGGCCGTCCGGCTGCGGGCGTCGCCAGCCTGCGGTTGCGGATGTCGTCAGATTGCGTAGTTCGACACGTCCCGCGCTGTCTGTTCGTCATCGATAAGATCTTGAAGGCTGGTGGCGTCGTAGACAGCCGCCAGGCCATCCGACGCCTTTTGCCACAAAGCGGCGAAAGCCTGGTCACCGTAATGCGGATGATTCTGACTGTCGCGCCGGTTGATCTGCTTGACAGGCGACAAGGGCCCGTCCAGGAATCGGATAATGTCGCCGACGGAGATCGCTGCCGGCGGCATGGCAAGCATGTAGCCGCCCCGGACGCCGCGGCGAGAGGCGACATAGCCGCCATTTCTCAGTTCGCCCAGGATCAGTTCCAGAAAGCGAGGTGGAACGCCCTGGACCTCGGCGATCAGTCCGATGCGAATCGGGCCCTGGCCCTGCTTGGTGGCCAACTCGAACAGGGCGCGCAAGGCGTATTGGCATTTTTGGGATAGGCTCATGGTGCACCGATACTCGATCTAACCGATCGAGATAATACTATATTTGGATCGACGTGTCAAGCGACTTGTTGATTCTTGCGAAATGAACACCTTACGGGCTGCTGTAACTATTTGCAAGAACATATTAAGAGGGGATTCGGAACTTTGGTGGGATGAAATAAACGGGCCGTTTGGTACGCGGAATAAGTTGGCCTGAGCGCGTGACTTACCTTCGACGATTTCTCCTGCACTACTGAACTCGCCCCTGTATTGTGCCGACGATAGCTCTGACCGTTCATCCGGCCTAGCCCGGGCGGGCGGGCTATATTCTTCGGAGGACGGGCACCATGAAGCACAGGGCCGAGGGCTTTACGCTGGCTGAGATCGTCGTGATCGTGGTGATCATTGCCGTGTTGGCTGCCTTTGCCGTGCCGAAGTTGTTGGCGTCGACAGAGCGATGCAAGGCCGCCGAGGCGTTCGAGTATCTCACGGCGGTCAGGGCCGCTCAGGAGCGGTTCCACATGCGTCGCGGCATCTACGCGCAGGATCTGGGCCTACTGAAGGTGCGGCTACCCGCTCCGGGGGACTTCGTCGCTGGCAAGATCACCGCCGGCCCAACGGGCAGCCTGAAGCATTCCTGGTCGTTGACGCTAACGCGCTTGAGCCCAACAGCCGGCTATAGCGACTACACGGTGACGTTCACCCATGAAGGCTTCGACCAGGGCGCCAGCACCATTTCCGACCACCGAGACATCAATCCGATGCAGATGTGAGACTCTCGGCCGGGGTCGTTCACCCTATAACGCCAGCGGCGAAACGTAATCGCCCTTGGCCTGCTGCAGCGATTTCAGACGATCGCGCTGGGCGGCGAGGGTATCGAGGACGACGGCCGGCGTATCGGCCACGTCGCGATAGACGGCTTCGATCCGATCGAGCTTGGCGAGGTTTTCCGGGATCCGCGTTGTGAACTGCTGGATGTAGGCATCCTGGCTGTAGTCGGTCTTAAGGTGCGCGGCGAATAGCCGGTGCAAGTCGTCGAAGGTGGGGATCGACCCAGTTGGCGTTTCGATGGCTTCGACCTCGCCGTGAACACGCAGCTCCATCCATTTCAGCCAGATGCTTTTGTCCAGCTTGCCGTTGAGGAACTGGCCGGCGGCATCCTTGAGGAAGTAGTTCGTGCCGAACACCAGCGGCGCGGCCTTGAGTCCATCGGCGAAGTTGAGATTGTTCTGGATGTACCGGCTCAGCGGGATGGCCAGGAAATCCAGGTTGCTCATCAGATTAAATGTCCGCACGCCTTCGGCCCCGAGTGTGGCGGCGGTCGTTTCGCTCTCCAGCGATGCGCCCATCGTGATCATGCCGTGCGCCCAGTCGAAGCTTTGCTGAATGGGCACGCAGGTGTCGCTGTCGCGGCCGCCGTAGATGAGGCCGCCAAGCGAGACGCCGGTCGGGTCGTCGGCCCGCTCGTCGCGGTTGGCCAGCGCGCTGATGCGGATGGTATAGCGGGCGTTCTTGTGGGAGGGCGTGATCTCGGCGCCCTTGGCGTCGGTCTTGCCGGCGGTCCAGTCGCCCGAGTGGTTCAGCCCGGCGTCGGGGATATCTTCACCCATGCCCAGCCAGTGGGGCACGCCGCCGGTGACTAGAACGTTGGAGAAGATCACCTCGCCGGGGCTGTTCAGGACGTCGAAGATGACCGGGTCGTCCTTGGCGTTGACGTCGCGGATGATGCCGAAGATGCCGCTCTCGACGTTGACCGCGGCGACCCGGCCGTCGACCGCGCGAAGGTAAGCCAGGTCGTCGCCGACGATCGTTTCGCCGGGCACCATGGCCGTGGAGGTCTTGCCGCAGGCGCTGGGGAACGCGCCGGCGAAGTAGGTCACGCGGTCGGCCGGGCCGTGCACGCCCAGGACGAACATATGCTCGGCCAGCCAGCCCTCGCGGTCGGCCTTGCGGATGGCCAGGCGGAGGGAGAGCTTCTTGAGGCCCACCGTGTTGCCCGCGTACTGTGTGTTGACGCTGTAGACCATATCTTCGGCGATGTCGATGTAGATGCGGCGTTTGTCGACGTCGGCGGAGGTGTTGTTGTCGGCCAGCCGCCCGGCCGAGTGCAGAAAGCGGAAGAACTCGCCGCTATCGCCGAGCGTCTTGAACTGCTCGTAACCGGAGCGGTAAAGCATATCTTCGCTGTGGGCGACGTAGGCGCTGTCGGTGATCTGTACGCACGAGATGCTAAAGGCGGAATCCGTCGGGCCCAGGCAGTAGAACCGCACAAGCATCTGCCGGCCCGCCATCGCACCGCCCAGGAAGCTACGCACCTCCGCCAGCCCGTCGTCGCGGGCCACTTGGTTGAGCTTCTTATCCAGGTCCATCTCGGCCGGCACGAGATACTTGGTGGCGGCCTTGTCGCGGGCCTGGTCGTTATAGCCGTCGAAGTGAATCGTGTGGCCTTCGGCGGCGAGAGACGTCTCTTCCCCAAGCTCGACCGATCGCCGACGGATATCATCGCGGTCGGCGTCGCTGTCGTCGCAGACCTTCACCGATTCGGGCTCGCACAGTTCGATGGCGCTGGCGACAAACGCGTGCAGCTTGTCGTTATTCAGGGCGGCCAACTTGGCGAAACTGTCGGCGTCGAGCTTGTCTTTCAGCACGGCTTCGTATTGCGACTTCATGGGTCCCTCAGCATGGGTTTAGGGGTCAGCGAACGCTCCACACAGGCGTCGGTGGGCTTTGTGAGCGGTGATCTTATACGCAATGACGCTCGACTCGTCAAGGGTGGGGGAGACGGCGGCTTTTCAGGGGGGGGAACTTGGGATACAGTAGCCTTTGTCCGCCCGACACACGGGCCAAAGAGGCGAAACCACATATGGCTGACGGAACAAGAATCCTGCTTTTCGGCGGCACGTTCGACCCGGTGCACAATGGCCACCTGATCATCGCGCGGGCCGCCGCCGAGCGGCGCGGCTTTGGCCGTGTGGTGCTGATCCCCTCGGCCAGCCCGCCGCATAAGCCCTCGGCCGAGGCGTCGGCTGACGATCGGCTGGCGATGTGTCGCCTGGCTGTCGGCGACGATCCGCTTTTTGAGATCTGCGAGCTGGAGCTTCGCCGCCAGGGGGCCAGCTATACCGTCGAGACGCTCAATGCCTTCCGCCGCCAGGAGAGCGAGGCGGATCTGTACTGGCTGATCGGGGCCGACATGCTGGCCGACCTGCATCAGTGGTACCGGGCCGAGGAGGTGGTCAAGCTCACCCGCTTCATCATCGCCGCCCGCCAGCCGTGGCGCGACCAGCTCGATCCGATCTTCCAGGCGCTGGCCGAGCACTTTCCCCCGGATGTGATCGAGACCTTGCGGGGGGGCGTGACCGACACGCCGCTGGTGGACATAAGCTCCAGCGACATCCGCTGCCGCGTCGCCGGCGGCGAGCCCATCGACGATCTCGTGCCCGCGGCCGTGGCTGACTACATCGCGTCGCACAGCCTGTACCGGTAGGGGTTGACGACTTCTCAATTCGTCGCCGGGGCCGATCCGATCGTTATTCTATTGGCGCGGGCGGCGCCAGGGGAGGGCTCGCATGGGCAGCAGGAGCCCGGTGATGACGGCATTGTAGACGCCGGCGCCTACTTGGCGTGCTGCGTGACGGACGGACTTCGAGCCCGGGTCGTGCATGCCGATCAGGAACACCAGCGACAGCGCCCGAAACAGCAGCGACGCAGCGAATGCCACGTGCCAGTTGTTGTACAGGAACGGTCCGATCAGGATCGGGTCGTCCTGCAGGAATCCCAGCGATCGCGTCAGCAGGCCGCCGATCACCCCGCCCAAAATGCCGCCCGTCGATACGTAGAACCGCGATGCGGAGACATAGCGGCTGCGGCCTTTCCCATCGGCGAAGCCCATCATCATGTTGTACTCGGCCTGCTGGATCGTTCCCCAGACGATGCCCCCAAGGACGAACGGCAGGGCGGTGAGGATGTAGAACGCCACCGGCGGCATGCCCGCGTAGATGAACAGCCACGGAGCGATCGAGAACACCGTCCCGGCGGCGCCAAGGGCGAACACCGGCCGCCTGCCCCATTGGTCGATGGCGCGCCCGAGCGGCCGCGCGATCATCATCCACGCCAGCGGCGGGGCCACCATCCACAGCATGGTGGCGTGCAGGACATTCATGTGAAGGTTTTCGAAAATGTTCCATACGAAGTACCCGACGGCGATGGTCTGGGCGAACGTCAGCGTCGTTCGAAACAGCACGTACTTGCGGAAATCGCGGTTGGCCATCGGCTCGAAGGCCAGCCAATGCAGGCCCCGCCAGAGGCGCGTAGCCTGATGGGCAAGCCACCAACCGGTCCGCCGCGGGCGGTCGGGCAGGACGGTCGGCTCGGCGGGCAAGACTTCGGGGATGCGGCGGAACAGGAGGATGTCGATGATGCCGCTGATGCCGCCGACGATCAGCATCCCCGCCAGCAGCCACGCCAGTACAGGCTGATCGGCGACCGTCATCTTCGCATCGGCGTCTTCGGCCAGCCACACGCCCACCCCGACGACGATCGCGACGGGAATATGCACCAGCGAGGTCCAGACCCGTCGATGGCCCATGAAACGGCCGCGGATGCGGGGCGGAATCAGCATCCCCATCCACGTGATCCACGCCGGATGGGCGAAGGCATCGGCGCACCAGCTCATCGAGATCAGCACCAGCACGCAGATCGCCGCAAAGGGCGTGGGAGTCGGCAGGACCAGCAGCGCCAGGCCTATGGGGATCCACAGCACGCGATGGATGGTGGCGAACCAGAGGAATTGGTACTTGGTCAGGCCCGTCCGCTCGATCAGCAGGCTGGCGATCAGTTGCAGGAATGCCCCGGCATAGAGCGCCGAGGCCAGCAACCCGCGGGTGAAGTCGTCAAACCCCACCATCCGAGTCCACTTGTCGCGATGAGGCCCCTGGGCCACCACCATCCACACCACGCCGAATGCCCAGGCGATGACGACGCGGCGTAAGGCCCAGCGAAGAGCGGGCCCCCTGACAGCCAGGGCGGGCAGAGCGTTGTAGGACTGTCTGCGGAACGACTTAATGGCTCGACTCCAGTGCTGGCAGCACGCGACGAGAGGGATTGTAACCGCTTGTGGGCGAGATATGTCCGATCAATCCCTGCCCCGGCGTCCCTTGCCCAGCAGGACGATCGCCCCGGCCACCCGGGCCAGCATCGACAGGGCGAAGGTCAAGCCTTCTGGCTGGCCGCGGCAATAAAGGCCAGCGCCTGGGGCGGGACCATGCGCGAGACATCCCCGCCGCCGCGGGCGATCTGGCGAATCAGGCCGGACGACAGAAACGCGTGGGCCGCGGATGTCGGCAGGAAGACGGTCTCCACGCCGCCGGCGGTCCGGTTGACCTCGGCCATCTGCACCTCCTCCTGCAGGTCCATGCTGTCGCGGATGCCGCGGATGATGACGGTGGCCTTTTGCTCGGTGGCGAAGTTGATGGTCAGCCCCTTGTAGGTCGCCACGCGAACGTTGGGCAGATCGGCGATGACCTGCTTGACGAGCTTGACCCGATCCTGCTGCGAGAGGAACGAGTCCTTGTCGGGGTTATCCCCGACGGCCACGACCACTTCGTCATACAGACCGGCCGCACGGCGGATCACGTCCAGATGTCCGTTGGTGATCGGGTCGAACACCCCCGGGAATGTCGCCAGTCGCTTCGCAGATGCCGTCATGGTTAACCTCGCTGTTAGGGCTCGTGGGCATTATACCGGCGAGACCTTCATGTCGGAACCCACCCGGTGGCCAGGATGCGCCGGTTTCTTCTGCAGGACAAGCGAGGGAGAGGACGTGTGGGATGGCTTAACACACAAAAAGCCCCCGGCGGCAGACCGGGGGCTTGAGGATCGGTTGCATCGGTCGGCTCAGCGGCCAACGTGAGTCTTGTACAAAGTCAAACTGGACGTGCGCTCATACATCCACACGAAGTCCCAGTCATCCACCAACATTCGGGTGTTCAGGTTGGAGATATGGGAGAGCCGGCGGCTTCGCTCGTCGGACTCATCGACCAATCCGTTGCTGAGATTGGCTTGGAGCATCTTCTCGGACGGCGCCTCGCACCCGAGCAGAAAACACGCCAACAAGACGCCAAACATGCACAGTCGCTTCATCGCAATCACCTTGGGTAAACCTTGTCATGCCACCAGCTCCGTATCGCCCTCGCGGACGGGCCGGTCGCCCAAAAATACAGTAACTCCTATATTACATTCGGATTGTTGTCCGGGGGGTCTTGAGCTTGTTCGGCCGATTTCCCGGTGGCGGGCCGATTTGCTGCCGCCGCCAGAGCGGCCGTTAATTCGACGTAATGGTAAGGGATGCCCGCCGTTTCGTGCAAGCTGGTGATCTGCTCGTGGTAGTCCTCGTAACTAGCTTCCAGATATCCCTTTACGGACTTGTCACAGAAGTACACCCGACAGCCAAGTGGCCGGCGGCCCCGCGCAGTGCAGCGAGGGCCGATCTGGTAGGGGCATCGGCCGGGAGCAACCGGGCGCGGCGGGTCGGCATCACCAAGCAGATACGCCAGTTCGCCCGTGGTGATATACAGGCGATGGCCGGCGATATCGAACCGGCAGCAGGCGCCGCCTGCCCAGCAGACCGGGCCGAGTTCGGCCAGGTGGGCGTCCAGCTTGGCATACACTGCGGCAAGCTCGCGGGGGAAGGACGCATTCTGCCGACAGCGCCAAACCGCCTCGACGAACTCCGACGCCTCGTCGGTCGGGTTGGGGGGGTCAGGGCGTCTCATCTCGCTCGCGGTCGATCTCGTCGCGGCTGTGAACGGGCCCGCGGTTGACGCCCGGGCACCGCACGCCGGCCCAGGCCCAGGTTTGCGGCGTGGCGAGGTTGTTGGGCCAGAACGGCCAGGTGCGACACTGCGGCGGGCGGACGGGATAGACCGAACAGCTGCGGCCGCCATTTGTGGGCTGCAGGAAGATGCAATCCTTGGTGGTGGGATGCTCCTTGAGGCTCAGCCGCCGGCCCACCTTGCGGACGTACTGGCGGCGGAACTCCTTCTCGTCAAGGGCTATGTGCTCGGCCATTGCCGCGATCTGCTCGCCGGTGACCCAGATGTAACCTTCGTCCGGGCCCGCGCAGCAGCCACCGCACCCGGAGCACTCGAACGCCAGGCCGGCCGCATACCAGGGAGGTCTTCGGGATAGCACGCCCATAGGCCGATCATTATACAGCGATTGGGCCCGCGCGCGAAACGCTGCGCGCCGATCGGTGTCTACTTGCCGTCGGCCCGCCGGCTGAGGCGGCGATAGTAGGCCTCCAACTCGCGGCGAAACTCGGCCGGCAGGGGGGCCTCGGCCGCATCGTGGATCGCATCGCGCAGGTGAGCGGGTAGGGCATCGGTCACGTCGGCGACGACATCCACCCGGCCCCCAAGTGCGGCCGCCGCATCGCGCAGGCTGGTGATGGTCTTCGCGCGGATGCGAAGGGCGTTGCGGTAGCGATAACGGGCCAGGTCGTTTCGCACGCGGTTCATCAGCGTGACCGTCTCCAGCATCCGCATGCCGGCCAAGTCGCCGGCGGCGAACTTACCCGCCAGCCGCTCGGCCCGATTGACCAGCACCGCTTGCTGGGCGGCCATCCGCTCGAGCTCTTTCGCCAGCGGCGGGGGGACCGGGCCTTCGAGCCCTTCGCTGCCGGCGCCCGAGAGCTTACCGCCCCCGGTCGCCCCGCCGGGCGGCTCGGCCGAGCTGTCGCGGACTTGCCCCGCTTGGTAGGGCTCGCCCGTCAGACGCGTCGGCGTGCGCCGCCCGCCCTTGCCGACGGCCTCGTCCTGGACAAACTCGCCGCTGGACTTGCCCGTTCGGCCCTCGCCGCTTCGGCCTGATATCTCGCTGCTGTTGGGCAGAACGTTGCCCGTGACGCCCTGGGCCGACATGTTCGAGATCGGCCCGTCGGCGGCCTCCCAGCCGGCGCCCTCGTCGAGGCTGTCGGTCCACTTGCTGGTGATGTCCTCGATCTCATCGAACAGGTCCTCTTCCTCCTCCAGCAGGTCGCCGACCATGTCCTGCAATTCGGTCGGCAGTTCGGTCTGTTCGATCGAATCGGAGTCGACGGGGTCTTCCATCGACCATTTCTGGCGATCGGGCGTATCGGGCAGCCACTTCTCGAGGTTGGTCGTCAGAGCCTGGGCGTTTTCGATGCCGGCCTCCTCCAACGAAACCGCCATCTCCACGGCCTCGGCCGAAAGGGCATCCTTGGCCATGGTTATGTCCGTCTTGATCGACAGCAGTTCCTTGAGCAGCAGGGGGCTGGCGAAGTCCTGCCGGGCCAATTCGGACAGGTCCGTGAACACCTCGTCGAGGAAGGCCTCCCATTTGTCCTGGGCGGCGGCCAGTTCGCCCAGCAGCTTGCGGTCGTCGGCCGTTAGATCATCGGCGGGCGTCTTGGCCAGGGCCGTCGTCGCCTCGACGATCTTGCGCTGGGCCTCGATGAACTCGTCCAGGGCGGCTTTGAGGCGGGTCAGCTCCTCGCGCGCGTCGGCCGACAGATCGCCGCCGGCGGCTGGGTCGCGCTCGGTGTCGGTCGTCTTCAGCGCCGCCAGGACGGCCAGCAGCGTTTCCAGGCGGGCGATAATCGCTTCCTGCGTGCGGGCCAGCGCCGGGGCCAGCCGCTCACGCCGGGCCAGTTCGGCCAGGCCCGAAAGCGCGCCAGCCTGGGCGATGGCGGTGGCGGCTTCATTGCCGGCCAACTCGGCGAGGACGAAATGGACCGCCTGGGTGTGCTGGTCGAACGGGAAGTTGGAGGCCAGGTCGGCCAGCTCGGCTCGGACGGCTTTCTGGGCGGCCGCGATTGCGTTGGCCGTCTCGACAACCTGTCCGACGGTGGTGTGCACTGACAGACACAAGCCCGTGTTGACTCGCTGGGCGGCTTGGAGTTTCAGTAGCGCTGTCAGACGGCGGCGAAGCTCGGCGTAGCGTTTGGCCCGCTGGTCGGCGAGCTCGGCGGCATCGCGGATGGTGGCGGTGAAGGTCGCCGTCCGGGCCGTCTGCGGGCCGCCCACGCCAGGCAGGTCGCGGCCGTCGGCGACCTCGGCGTAATAGGTCACGATATCGCCGGCCTGCAGGCGGTCGTCGAACCGGTGGACGTAGTCGAGCCGTCCACCGACCAGCTTTGACGGATCGACCTGGTGAATGGGCCTGAAGCTCTTGCCGTCGGTGGCGGCGTAGATGGTGGCCGCCCACAGGCCGTAGTCGTCGGCGACGCTCAACTGCATCGCAAGCCGCCCGCCTTGGCCGACCGACACGTCCCCCCCCGGCGCGATAAACCGAACGGTGGGCGGCCGATCGGCGATGGCTGTGATCGGCCAAAACTCGCCGCGCTCCTCATCGCCATTGGGCTGGTTGGGGAAATGCCGAAGCACCTCGCCCCGTTCATCGCGAACGACGATGCGATACGCCCCATCGGCATCGACGGGGATCGTCGCGGTGAAGGTCCGACCGTCATCGCTACGGATCATCGGGATCACATCGGCCTGGCGCTGCTGGATCTGGGCCCCGGGAGCGGGCGCGGAAAAGACGACCGTCAGTACAGCCGACGACCCGGCCGGCGCCTTAATCGGCCCGGCGAAATCGTCATCGACTCGCGGCTGCAGCTTGGTGTAGGCCGGATACGTCAGACGAACGGCCATCGAGTTGACCTTGATCCGCTCGATCACGGTGACGGTATACCAGCGCCGATCCACCGGCCAGCGAGAATCGTCGATTTGGACCGCATAGCGGAGCGTCTTCTGCACCGGTCCCAGGGATGCGGCGTAGACGGTGTTGGAGTCGGTCGGCAACATCGTGTGGACTTGGCCGCCGTCGATGACCACCTCGGCGACGTGCGGGACGCCCTGGGGGTTGTCGATGGTGGCGATGATCTCCAGCGGTTGACCGGCGAACAGGGCCGTATCACGGGGTGACAGGCGGGTCAGCTTGATGGTGTTGTCGCGGGCGACATATCGAAGCGGCATCGCCACAGCCAGCAGCGCGCGCCGCGTGGGGCCCGGCTGGAACGTGACCAACGCGCCGAATGCCACCACCGCCGCCAGGGCCGCGCAGGCCCAGCGACGGGACCTTCGAAACGACACCGTATCGGACCAGTCGAGGCGCCTGGCGCGTTGGGTCGTCTCCTGGATCGCTCGCTGGACGAGCTGCGGGCTGGGTTGGCCGGTGTCGTCGGCCAGCAGGACGGCGTTGATCAGGCCGTTCCGCAGGTGGCGGTCGTGGGCCTCGACGTACCTGGCCACCTGGGCCGGCGTCTGCCGCCAAAGAGCGGGCCGAACCACCAGGGCCCGGATCGCCACGAACCAGCCGACCGCAATCGCCACCAGCAACATCCAGCGAAGTGTCGTCGGCGGCTGATCGGGCCAGTAGCCCACAGCCAGCACAGCAACGATCAGTGACCCGCAGACCACCGTCGCCGTCGCCGCCAGCCCCGCGGCCACACGGGCCGTCCGCCGCTGCGCCTGTACGTCGGCCAGGTCGCGGTGAAGCTCGTCAATGCCCTGGTAATGTATGGCCTCGGTCATGGCGATCCCGCATGGCCCAACTATAACGTCCATCGGCGTGGGCGCACAGGTCATCCACCATGTTCAACGCATGGGGAGCGGCCTTATGGCAATGGCCGGGTGCCCGGAAAAAGGGGACAGGCTACTTTTTGTGCCTTTGATCCGGCTCAACCTTCTGTTGCACGAGTAGCGCTTCGCATGCGATTCGCCTGCCACCAGGAACAAAAAGTAGCCTGTCCCCTTTTTCTGTCCGCCGCGCGAGTCACCCCAATACAATGCGCGCTACTGACTGTTGAAGGCCAGGTCGACCCAGGTGTCCATCTCCTGGTCGCTGATGGCGGTGGTCCGCCCGTCGGTGTACTCCTGATCGACGCGCTGGCGAATGGCCTGCAGACGGGCGTCGTCTTTGGGCACCGTCATGCCGCGGGCGGTCTTGATCCAGTGCTGAATGCCCGCCGCGCCGGACTTGTCGGTGATCGCCACGCCGGGGGGACTGTGGAGAATGTTGCCTGTGTCGAAGGGGCTGTAGATCTCTTCGCTCTTGAGCAGCCCGTCGGCGTGGATGCCGGCGCGGGTGGTGTTGAAATCGCGCCCGACCAGCGGGTAGTTGGTGGGGATCTTGTAGCCGATCTGCTGGCGGTAGTAGTCGCCGATCTCCTTGATGACAACATAGTTGATGCGCTCATCGTGGCCGCGGAGTTGAGCGGCCTCGACCACCATCGCTTCGACCGGCGTGTTGCCCGTTCGCTCGCCGATGCCCAGCAGCGTGCCGTTGCACGTCGAACACCCGTACAGCCACGCCGTCGCCGGGTTGATCAGCACCTTGTGGAAATCGTTGTGCCCGTGCCATTCCAACAAGTCCCCGGGAACCCCGGCGTCGTGGATCATCCCGTGGACCAGTTTCGGAACGCTGCGGGGAAGAGAAGCGTTCGGAAAGGGCACACCGTAGCCCATCGTGTCGCACAGACGTATCTTGATGTCGATCCCGCTGTCGTCTCGCAGTTTCATCAGCTCTATCGCAAAGGGAACCACGAAGCCGTAGAAATCCGCGCGCGTGAGGTCCTCGAAGTGGCAGCGGGGGCAGATACCCTCGTCAAGCGACGACCTCACCACGTTCAGGTATTGGTCCAACGCCTGCTTGCGAGTTTTCTTCAACTTCAGAAATATGTGGTAGTCGC
>LAZR01001176.1_pt1 | contig 17049 bp, 15 predicted proteins | sample 329461 | NCBI WGS metagenome assembly LAZR01 (sample SAMN03002196, study PRJNA259156) | marine sediment metagenome | biome: sea floor; feature: Hydrothermal impacted sediments; material: marine sediment; isolation source: Loki non-amplified sample from Loki's castle hydrothermal vent sediment ...
TCATCGCAATTAGTTAAAAACTCGTAAGATTTTGATTTATTTTCCGCTTCAAGCTTGATTTCAATAATCTCCGTCCTCCAAGTGTTGATTCTGCCCTTAGCAAATGTATCAAAATTTAATGAAATAGAACCTATTCCTTCTTGAACAAGAAATCTTAAGAAGTCTGGGTCATCATTTGGGGCTTGACCGCAAATTCCAACTTTCTGCCATATTCATGTGCAGTTTGAATTAGGTGATTCTGGATTGTGAATATTCTTATGCACTAAATTTTTAATGGGAAAAAGAGATTTAAAAATGAGTCTTTTAATAGTTTAGCCTTCTTTCCATAAAGTAGCTTAATATCATCTGACATATGATAATAATTAATGTATGGTATAATAAAAGCTATGACGTTGGAGACTTATTGATTTCTCCATATTTGGAAGCAATAAAAACAAAAAAAACAAAAAAAAGTAAAATAAAAAAAAGAATGAATTTAAACCATTTCCAGAAATTCAGTTTCGGTGATAATTTCTGTTCCTTGCTCTTGAGCCTTCTTATATTTGGCGGTTGGTTCATTTGAGTTTGTAACTAAATAAGTTAATCCTTTGACAACACTCTTTTTTGCCTCGCCGCCTTTTTCTATAACCAATTGCTCTGCCTCAGCACATTTAATGGTTTCTAATTTCCCTGTAAAGCAGAAACTCTTTACTTCTAATTCTCCTCCCATCTTTTTCACCCCCTTAATTGTTATTTTATTGGTGTTTAGTACATCCCTCATCTGGGAGTAAAGCTTTTCAATCCCATCAAGTAAGTAATGAGCTGTAAGGTCTGCAAATCCGTCTACTTGAGATATTTGGAAATTACTAGACGACCTGATCTTTTCTAATGTATCGAATCCTGCGTCTACTACTCGTTGTGTCAGATCTTCTCCAATATTTTCGATATCGAAAGCACCTATAAACTTAGCTAATGGTATTTCTTTTACCGCGAAAAGGTTATTTAATGCATTCTGAGCTAGATTTTCTTTTACTCGGTCAAGCGTGGTTAGGTCGGAAATTTTAAGGCTGTATAAATCTGCGATCGCTGAGACCCTTCCGTTTTCAAATCCCAGATTAAAGGTCCCACTGAAACATTAGATCAAATACTTCACGAAGAAAGAAGGATTCGTGTATTTCCCCACCCTTGCAGAAAGATCGTTATCCAATCGGGATGGATATATATAAGCGTTGTAATTGCATTCTTAGAATAAATAAATTTAAAAGACAACTCTACTAGTCTATCTATTATATAAATTATTATAAATTTGGGTAAAAATTATATGAATAAAAAAGTTCTTGCATTATTAATCACAGGAATTGTAATAGTGAGTGTTGTAAGTGTCAGTTTAACAGTCATTTTTTGGCCTCAAGCTGGAAATAATGATGGAAATATTGATATAACAGCTCCAACTGTTGAAGTTACGAACCCTACCAATACAATTTATACTAATGCCGAACTGTTATTGAATATCACCGTAACAGATGATAACGGAATCAACACAGTCTGGTACAACTGGGAGGGAAGCAACGTGACTTACACGGTTCCCCATAATATTACGTTCAGTGAGGGTTTAAACACGATATATGCATGGGCAAACGATTCGGGGGGGAACGTAGGATCAACTTCTGTCGCATTTATCATTGATACAATAGCTCCAATTGTTGAAGTTACGAGCCCTACCAATACAGTTTATCCTAATATCGAACAATTATTGAGTATCACTGCAACAGATGATAACGGAATCGACACAGTCTGGTATAACTGGGAGGGAAGCAATGTGACTTATATGGTTCCCCATAATATTACGTTCAGTGAGGGTCTAAACACGATATATGCATGGGCGAATGATTCGGGGGGGAACGTAGGATCCACTTTAGTCTTATTTGCCATTGAAACAATAGTTCCAATTGTTGAAATTACGAGTCCTACCAATACGATTTATCCTGATGCCAAACAACTATTGAATATCACCGCTACAGATGATAGCGGAATCAATACAATCTGGTACAATTGGGAGGGAAGCAATAAAACTTACACGGTTCCACAAAACATTACGTTCAGCGAAGGTCTAAACACGATATATGCATGGGCAAATGATTCGGTGGGGAACGTTGGATTAACTTCAATCACATTTACAATAATAACCAATTCGTTTTTATCTGTATGGAATACTACAAAATGGGGGTCAAGTGGGAACAATCAAGTTGAATTAGCTCTAGAATCGGGTGGAACGTATAATTTTGACGTTTATTGGGGTGATGGGACTAATAACACAATCACAAGCTGGAACCAAGCTCAGGTGACTCACACATATGATTCACAAGGAGAATATACAATCAATATCAAAGGAACAATTGTTGGTTGGTCTTTTAATGATGGGGGGGATAAAGAGAAGTTGCTTGAGATTAAGCAATGGGGTGACTTGCGATTGGGGAATTCAGGAGGTTATTTTTATGGTTGCGCTAATCTTGATGTTACTGCAAGTGATAGTTTGAACTTAACGGGAACAACTACTTTAGTGAATGCCTTTAGGGATTGCTCTACTATTGATATAGTAGAAAGCATGGATGACTGGGATGTATCAAGCGTAACAGATATGAGCTACATTTTTGGTAACGCTTATGCTTTTAACCAAGATATTGGCAGCTGGGACGTGTCAAGCGTAACAACTATGAACTCCATGTTCGCAGACAATTATGTTTTCAACCAGAATATTAGTAGCTGGGACGTGTCAAGCGTAACAGATATGAGCTACATTTTTGGTAACGCTTATGCTTTTAACCAAGATATTGGCAGCTGGGACGTGTCAAGCGTAACAACTATGAACTCCATGTTCGCAGACAATTATGTTTTCAACCAGAATATTAGCAGCTGGGACGTGTCAAGCGTAACAGATATGAGCTACATTTTTGGTAACGCTTATGCTTTTAACCAAGATATTGGCAGCTGGGACGTGTCAAGCGTAACAACTATGGACTCCATGTTATCTGGAGCTACTGTTTTCAACCAGAGTATTGGCAACTGGGACGTGTCAAGCGTTACATCTATGAACAGAATGTTCTTTCAGGCTGACGAATTCAACCAAGATATTGGCAGCTGGAACGTGTCAAGCGTAACAACTATGTATGCAATGTTCCTCCAGGCTATTAAATTCAACCAAGATATTGGTAGCTGGAACGTGGCAAGCGTCACAATTATGAGCTACATGTTCTCTCAGGCTGACGAATTCAACCAAGATATTGGCAGCTGGAACGTGGCAAGCGTTACAGATATGAGCTTCATGTTCTCTGGAGCTACTGTTTTCAACCAGAGTATTGGCAACTGGAACGTGTCAAGCGTTACATCTATGAACCGCATATTCTCTCAGGCTGACGAATTCAACCAAGATATTGGCAGCTGGAACGTGTCAAGCGTTACAGATATGAGCTTCATGTTCTCTGGAGCTACTGTTTTCAACCAGAGTATTGGCAACTGGAACGTGGCAAGCGTTACAGATATGAGATCCATGTTCTCTCAGGCTGACGAATTCAACCAAGATATTGGCAGCTGGGACGTGTCAAACGTCATGGATATGAGCTCTATGTTCAGACAAGCTTATGTATTCAACCAGAGTATTGGCAACTGGAACGTGGCAAGCGTTACAGATATGAGATCCATGTTCTATCAAGCTACTTCATTCAACCAAGATATTGGTAGCTGGAACGTGGCAAGCGTCACAATTATGAGCTACATGTTCAGTGGTGCGCATGCTTTCAACCAAGATATAAATAGCTGGGACGTGTCAAACGTCATGGATATGAGCTCTATGTTCAGACAAGCTTATGTATTCAACCAGAATATCAGTAACTGGAACGTGTCAAGCGTTACAGATATGAACGATATGTTCAGTACTGCGATTAATTTCAATCAGAATATTGGCAGCTGGGACGTATCAAGCGTAATGGATATGAACTATATGTTCTACAGTGCTGATGGTTTCAACCAAGATATTGGCAGCTGGAACGTGTCAAGCGTTACAGATATGAGCTTCATGTTCTCTAGAGCTACTGTTTTCAACCAGAGTATTGGTAACTGGAACGTGACAAGCGTAACAACTATGGATTCCATGTTCTCTCAGGCTGACGAATTCAACCAAGATATTGGCAGCTGGAACGTGACAAGCGTAACAACTATGGATTCCATGTTCTCTAGAACTACTATTTTCAACCAGAGTATTGGTAACTGGGACGTGTCAAGCGTTACATCTATGAACCGCATGTTCTCTGAGGCTGACGAATTCAACCAAGATATTGGCAGCTGGGACGTGTCAAGCGTTACGGGTATGAGCTTCATGTTCTCTTCAGCTACTGTTTTCAACCAGAGTATTGGCAGCTGGAACGTGTCAAGTGTTACAGACATGTATGCAATGTTCTATCAAGCTACTTCGTTCAACCAAGATATTGGTAGCTGGAACGTGGCAAGCGTCACAATTATGATCTACATGTTCTCTCAGGCTGACGAATTCAACCAAGATATTGGCAGCTGGAACGTGTCAAGCGTTACAGATATGAGCTTCATGTTCTCTGGAGCTACTGTTTTCAACCAGAGTATTGGAATCTGGGACGTGTCAAGCGTAACAGATATGAGCGAAATGTTCCGTAATGCTGGTGCTTTCAACCAGAGTATTGGTAACTGGAATGTGTCAAGCGTAACAGATATGAGCTTCATGTTTGAAGGAGTAACGCTATCAACAGCGAATTATAATAACTTGCTAATTGGATGGAATAGTCTACCAACTTTACAAAACGGTGTTGACTTTCATGCGGGTAATTCAAAATATACTTCAGGTGGTGCTGCTGAGACCGCACATCTGGCTCTTATCAGCCCCCCCAATAATTGGACTATTACCGATGGTGGACCAGCTACTTGATATTGTTGAGACTAAATTGAAGTCATATTTACTTGTACTACAATAAAGTTTTTTGTTTTCCTCCAAATTTTTATTTTGAATTATAAATTTCTATTTCTTTTCTTGTTCTAATCAAGTTTATCAAAATTCTCTTTATAGATAACTTTTCTAAGTTCTCTAAACATCAAACTCACAAAAAATATGACAAATCGTCAATTAACTCAGATGAGTTAATTTTATTACTTCGCAGTTCTCATTCAAAACTCCATCATGCAAGAAGGCAAGTTAGTTTTGGAAGCCCAGTTTTACATATTGGGAGCAGTATGCAAGAGATGAATTGGTCGAGTTCCTAGGCATTGGACCGACCCCTCAAATCTTTAAAGAATGTAGCTTTGCGATATGCTATCGAGAATAAAAAATTATACATAATTCCTATGAAGGCTTATACTCATGGCTTTGCTCAAAAATCTCAGAGGCAAGCGATACAATATGTACAAACCACTGACGCAATTTTTAAACCCTCTCGTACTCAATGGGATTGTTGGGAACTAGACGGTTCAAAATTAGATGACTTTAGTTCTAGATATAAATATATACTACGTACACTTATAGAAGGACGTTATTCATTATTTATAGTTGCAGTTGATAAGAGTACGGGTAGTTTCGAGCACTTAGGGGCTTTTAATATTTTACAAGGTGCACTTGCTTTAGATCAATTCTATTTTTCAAATAAAGGTTCTGGATATAGAGTTTTTAAAAATATAGAAGGTATTGATCTAGAATTTTCTAACGAGATTAATGCGGTAATGAATTTATTTAAGTTGTATCCGCTACCTTTTACTCGAACAGTTGATAGGGATTCAATTTTAAATGCTTCATTCATTCGTATAATTATAAATATAAAAAAATCCTACTATAAAGTATGAATGTTGGAAAAATGAGTAAGAAAGGACAAATTGTAATTCCTAAAGAAATTCGAGAGAGATTCGAGATTAGACCTGGTGATGCTGTGATTTTCAAAATTCAAGGTAATAAAATATTAATGGAAAAAATACAAGAAAGAATGTCAGAGATCCTAAAAAATAGTAAACCCGTTGAGGAAAGCCTTAAGTTTCAAGAAAAACTTAGAGATGAGTGGAAATGAAAGTTAACCTTGATACAAATGTCTTTTTATCTATTAAAAATAAAGAAGATGATCATGAATATTGTGAAAAAATAATCAATTCTATTGAAGATAAGCTTATTGATGGAGTTTTATCTACTATAGTCATTATCGAAGTTCTGGTTGGTTTCTATCAAAATATTGAAAATGACGAAGCCGATCGCTTTTCAAGCAGTGCAGTGTTAAATTTTGGTGTTATTCCGGTTAATTTAGAAATCGCACAGAAAGCTGCTCAACTACGAGCTAAGCATAACATAAAACTTCCTGATGCCATCATTTCAGCATCAACGATAATCTCGAAGTCAGAATTTTTTATTACAAATGACAAAACGCTGCTAATGAAGCTAGATACCAAAAAAATTACACCTAAAGAATTTGTAAAGAACTATTTAGAAAGTGATAAAAATAACAAATCGTAAGCTTAGTTTATTTGTACAATAAAGCCTTAAAGTGTTATTATTTTTCGATCCATCAAAGTTTGGGGGGAATTTTTTGATTTTTGACTTTCATTTAGTAAATTCCAAATTTCCTTATCTCACGTTTCAAAATGGGGATTTTTTCATTATATTCTGTAATTTGTGAGTTGAATTTACTAAAGAAATTGCTGAATTCCGTAATTTGACCTTGGTCGATTTCTTTAACAAAATTATTAGATATAGCTTGGATATTCTCAAATATTTCATCAAACTGGTCTTTGGATTCTGAAAGCTTTTTATCGACTTTTTTGCCCTGCTTCCTTACCATATTATGAAGTTTGCCTCTTGGAATCCTAATTTCATTGATAAGGTCATCGCAATTAGTTAAAAACTCGTAAGATTTTGATTTATTTTCGGCTTCAAGCTTGATTTCAATAATCTCTGTCCTCCAAGTGTTGATTCTGCCCTTAGCAAACGTATCAAAATTTAATGAAATAGAATCTATACCCTCTTGGACGAGAAATCTCAAGAAATCTGGGTCATCACTTGGTGCTTGACCACAAATTCCAACTTTTCTACCATATTCATGTGCAGTTTTAATAAGATGACTAACTGATCTCCTTATTGCTTCGCTGTTAGTATTGTACTTGTAATTATTCATTAATGGAATCATTTTTTCATTGTCTCTTCCTACTCCATAAGTAAGCTGAGTGAGGTCGTTTGATCCTATACTAAATCCGTCAAAAACTTCGCTAAATATATCAGCACAAATAATATTTGATGGGATTTCTGCCATGACATACACCTTTAAACCGTCTTGACCTCTTACCAGTCCTTCACTTTTCATAATATCCATTATCCTTCTTGCTTCTTCTGGCGATCTACAGAACGGTAGCATCGGAATAATGTTGATTAATCCCCAATCTCTAGCCTTTTTAATCGCTCGTAATTCTAACATAAAGGCTTGCTGAAATTCATCATGCACATATCGTGAGCAACCTCTAAATCCTAACATGGGGTTATTTTCTTCTCCCTCATAAATCCAACCGCCGATTAAATTAGCGTATTCATTGGTTTTAAAGTCTGAAAGTCTTACTACGCATTCAGCAGGGCTTCCATCAGGTAATGTTTTCCATACCCCCGCAGCAATGGTAGCAATTCCTTCTGCTAATTTTTGAACATAAAATTCTTCCTTATCATCGTATCCGAAGGTAATTTCCCTAACCTTATCTAGAGTTTGCTTTAGCTTAAATATCTCTTGATTGAAAGGATCTTTATGATATAAATCACTCTTTTTAATGTTTTCAATCTTATTTCTTTGATCGAGAAGTATATCGTATCTCATAACAAGCGCCTCAAAGTCGATTAAGGCATTTGGATGAACCTGGATCTCATCATTTATAATAAATTCCAATCTTGCTAAACCCGTCCCATCAGGATACTTCCCAGCAGATAATGCCCCTTTAGGGATTCCTAAATTTACAAGAACTTTCGTTTTTGTTTCAGGAAGTTTAGCGAACTCGATTGTATCAAAGTCGTATTCTACATCACGCAACCAGATACGTGGATCCCCTTCACTACAATCAATCGTAACAAAATCTGTTCCATCTCGCTTTTTTTCTTTCATAATTTGAACTATATCATCAGCTCCCACAATGGAAGCGATATTTAGTTCTCTAGACACAATTGCTGCATGGCATGTAGGTCCACCCCTCTCAGTAATAACACCCCCCAAATTTTGCATATAAGATGTCCAATCTGGATTAGTTTCCTCAGTGACAAGTATATCTCCTTCCCTTAAGAGGTGAGCATCTTTAATAGATTCGATTACTTTAACATTCCCAAATCCAATTCTTCGTCCAATTGCGATACCGGAATTCTCAACTAAAATCCCTTCTTCTGTTAATTTTATAGGATCTTCAAGTAAATAGAAAATTTCTTCAACATCTCCTTTCATACTGTGAACTGTTTCTGGTCGTGCTTGGACGATGTAAACTTTTCCATTATTACCAACAGCCCATTCAATATCCATAGGTCTGCCATAGTGATCTCTAATTTTTTGAGCATTCTCTGCTAAAATCATGACTTCTTTTTCAGAAAGACAAAATTTTCTCTGTTTTTCTTCTGGGACAGGAATAACTTCAGTCCCAATTTTTCCCCCTCCCTGTGAGAAAATCATCATTTTCTCTTTTTTTACTAACTCACGACGAATTATTCGGAGCTGCTTCGGATCATGCTTAAAAACAATGAATTCATCTCCTTTTTCAACACCTTGGACAATCAGTTCTCCTAAACCCCATGTTCCTCTAATTACTAAAACGTTTAAATTACCAGAGTCAGGGTCTTCTGTGAACATAACACCAGATGCTTTAACTCCTTCCAAACCACCTGCCATTTCTTGAACTCCCACAGAAAGTTTCACAGAAAAGTGGTCAAAGCCTGCCCGTTCACGGTACATTGTTGCTCTTGTAGTAAATATGGATGCCATGTCTTTCAAAATATATTCAATAATCTCCTTGTCACCAGAAATATTTAAATGTGTATCTTGTTGTCCTGCAAATGATGCATCAGGTAAGTCTTCAGCAGTAGCGGAACTTCTAACAGCAAAAGTTGAGTCTTCTCCGATTTTTTGTATAAGTTTGTGATATGCATCCAAAATTTCATCAGCAAGGGAATCCGGTATTTTTGACTGTTCTATAAAGTAACGAATATTTGCGCAGAACTTGTCAACTTTCTCTACAGCTTTTATATCTTCTGACTTTAATTCGTTAGAAATCTTTCTAATATCTTTTGAAATCAATTCCCGGAGAGTAATTTCTTTTTCCTTAATGGTGTAGTAGTTAGTATCTAAGACGTAATCAAACGCGGTCGATGTCACAGCAAATCCGAGCGGAACATTAATTCCAAAGCTCAGTAATTCTCCAAGTGAAGCATTTTTTCCTCCTACTAAAGCAACATCGTTAACTCTTACATCTTCGAAGAATTTTATATATTTATAATCACTCATTTTATAGATAAACCCTAAATTGTCGTGTTAATGAGATATTCTCAAAACATTATTTGTTATTATTCTTTTTATAAATTAAACGTTAATAAAAAAAGTAACGTCAAAAAATTCCTATTTTAACTCTTTTTTAAAAACATTTAAGTCTGAAGCTGTAAAGAGACAAAAAAACACTTCTTTAATGTTATTACTTCCATTTAAATATTCTTTTGTAGCTTTTATCATTACTTTTGCTGCTCTGTCAACAGGATACCCAAATATTCCTGTGGAAATAGCTGGAAATGCAATTGTTCTTAGATTATATTCATCCATCAATTTCAAACTATTCAATGTTGCATTTTTAAGCTTATTGTCTTCGTTTCCCTCACCCATTCGTGGTCCTACTGCATGAATTACATATTTAGCTTTTAAATCTCCCCCCGATGTAATCACAGCTCCACCTACAAATGTACCACCTATTTTATTACATTCCTCTTGAATACTATGACCCCCTTTTTTTCTGATAGCTTCCGCTACACCTCCTCCTAGTATTAACTGAGCGTTTGCTGCGTTTACTATTGCATCTGTTTCTAATTCTGTTATGTCTCCCTGTATAAGTTTAATTTTTGAATTGTTTACTAAAATTTCATTCATAATTATTTCAAATAGTAATTAATCTCAAATTAAATATAAAAATGCGAAATTTTATAAAATTTTAGTTAAAATAAAAAGAAAAAAAATTAATGTTCGTGGTTATGGTCGGGGTCATGGTCATGGTCATGATTTTGCTCATGTCCTGGTTCTTGTTCCTGCTTCTTGAAAATTTCATCCAACTTGCCCTTATCATCGTCGCTCATTTTACTCATTGCATCCATTTGCTGTTTCATCAGCATTTTCATGAAGTTACTGGATACAATTTGATTTAAAACCGGTAGAGCAATCCTCATCCGAGTCAACTCAAAATGCATATTTTTTGCTGTGCTTCTCATCTGTATAAGGTCTTCTTTTGACATTCCTTCTTCACCTAAGCCTGGGCAGTCAGCATCAACTACTATATAATTTTTACCATCAAATTCTAAGGGATATGTTCTACAACTTAAGGGACGATTATCATAAATCAAGCACTTTTTGTCATTTATATTATACATAGGACATTTTACATCAAGCAAGGCTTCAATTGGAACTGATTCAAATGGAACTTTATCTGTTTTTTCTTTTTCTTCCTCCTCTTTAGGAGGCGGTGGTAGAGGTTTTAAGATTAAATCTATTCCTCCATCTGGTTTTTGGTAGATATCTAAATATGGCATAAAATTCGCCACCACTCCATTTTTGGCCCATAATTCTAAATCCCAGAAAGTAATTGGTATAGGTCCCCTTCCCTTGCAACACGTGTCAACACGTGTGCATTTGAATGTAAATTTTGTTTTAGTTGATTCTTCACTTTTTTTAGGTTCTTGACTTTCTTCAGACATTGATTATTTCACTTATTGATAATTATTTTTATCTTGAATAACTTAATTCGTCAGAGTTTACAATATTTCTTTTAAAAAAAATCTTATTTTTAATTTTAATAAATTATCAATAAAAATAGATTCATAATTAAAAATACCTAGAATGTTTATATAGTTATATTTTATTAAACAATCCTTTTCTTTTTAGTAAACGCCCCAGATAAATTAGAACTGGCTCGATTGCCTTTTCTTCTCGAATACCCATCAAGACAATTTTACCGTTACTGAATATTAGGAAGGAAGATCTTACAGGATTTAAAGATTTGAAGATTAATCCCGGGAAAACTTCTGGGTCAAAAACCGCATTTTCCAACTTGATTAAGGCTTTGTTTAAATCTATCTCTTTATATAAATTTGCTGTAGTTACTATATTAACGACTTCAGTTTTCATTGATTCTTTTGCAATCTCTATAGGTAATACTTCATTTAATTGTAATACCAGTCTTTCAATTATCAAATCAATATCACTGAAGATTTTAATTCCCGTTATGATAAGTTTTCCGCTTCTAAAAACAATAACTACACACTTAGGATTATGAAATCTTATAAATAGACCTGGAAAACGACTTTTCTCATATTGCGTATTATGTATTGTTGAAGCTAGCAAACTCAGATTCACGTCGTGTTCAACATTTAAAGAAGACTTTACCACAATATTTTGAATTGTATAAGTTAAGCTGCTAGTATACTTATTAGATCTCGCTTCAAGAACCATATAAAGGCTCCAAACTCTTAATAAAATCTTAATTTCTTACAATGATCTTAAGTTATCATCCTTTATAATTTTAATATTTTGTCTGTAATCAACGAAGGAGGTCATTAGAAACTGTTTTTAAAAAAAATTGCTGTATTGACGTAAAAAAGTGCCCTCAAAGGCTTTAATTGTTTCAAGTTGATTAAAAAGCACAAGGGTCAAAGTTAAATGCAATCCACATTTACCGTTTTAAAAAAGATTTTTTATCATGCTTAACTTCTTCTTTTAAATTAATATTAAAATTTAATATAAAAATGAACCTGCTAATTAAAAAGAAACTAATTATTTGGCTATTACTAACCCTTAATTTAATGTTTGCTTTTGTTATTGGGTTTACTATACCTCTGTTAGAATCTGGAAGCTTTTATAATCTTGGTTTTGTCATGATACCATTATTAATAGTTTTAAACTATATCATAATTGATAGATTTCATTACTATATTAAACACAATAATGACGAAAGGAGTATTGAAGATGCAGAAATTTAAAAAATTAATGGATTTTAAGAAACCCGTTATCGAATTTGAGGATAAGAAATATATTTTTTCCATTAAATCCCTTGTTTTGCTTGCTATCGGGGGACCCTTGTCGGCCTATCTTGTTTACTTGTTCTTTGACTTGGAAATTAACTATTGGGTTCATGAAATTGTTGTAAAGCAGACGGTGTATTTCTTAAATTTATTCTTTAATATGGGTGCTCAAGCTGTTTATGCCCCAGGTCCAAAATATCACTGGAGCTTCCTGATTCCTGGAAAATCTTCAATCTACTTTGAGACTTTCTGCACTGGAATTCAAGCAATTGTTATTTTTGTCGGGGTGATAATCTTTTCGCCCCATAGCCAAGATGCAGACACAAGAGAAGATATTATATGGCGAAAAGCTAAAGCCTTAATTGTGTCCTCTATAATCTTTTACGTTGTCAATATTATTCGAATGCTCATCCAGATCCAGCTTTATAACATCGGATATGAATGGGTAGATATCCACTTCTCGATAAGTGCCGCAAGTTCCTTTATTGCAGCGATAATTGTACTGCTAATGCACCGTTGGATTCCCGAGTTCATAATAAGTATTATATATGTTGGAACTCTAGTAGGGGAGCCAGTAAAGAACAAAAGGAAGAAAACAATCAAGGAAATTGTAGCAAAAACGAAAAAAGTTGAGTTAAATTTAATAAGAAAAGTGTTACGGATGGATAAAAAATCTTATTCTGAAAAAATGATCCCATGGGCAGAAGAACACGGTTATTCTGTAAAAGGAAAATATTTGGTAATTCCCGAAAATGAAGTGTCGAATTTTATCGAATTACTGATGTCGGATAAACCATTCGTAAAAAATAAAGTATAAATGACAATTATTCACGCAGAATAATTCTGATTTACTTAAAATCCTTATTTCATTTTTTTTCTTTAATGTCAAACCCCACTCACTCGACAAAATAGATTAGGAGTGTTCTAGTTGAGTCAAGTTATCTTTAAATTGGGTGAAGTTTCCTGTGTCTTTTTCTCTAATTCTCCACGTACGCCTTATTGTTGCGTATTGAGCGTTAAATTCTTTCCTTTGGGCCTCAATAAGTGGGGTCTCACACGCTAACAGCACGCTTGTCACATTTTCTTTCGTAAAATCGATATCTAATAGCTGGACATGCAGTCCTCCGTGGTTTAGAAATGCTCTTGCGACATTTTCACGCCCCAAAAGAGCTTTAAAATGATGCTTGCTGCGGTGAAACAGCTGCTCCTTGGCATTATTGGTAAAATCTAATTCAGCGACATCGTAAGCCTCGTACAATCCTTCACTATAAGAATCTACTAACCGAATCCATTGTTGCCATATTTCCTCGCAACTTAACTTGAAAGAAGGTTGTTGCCACTTGATGTTTTGAGGATTAGATTCCAATTTCCTTCTATTCAAGCGACCTTGGAGTTTGTATACCCATTTTTTCACCTCTTTCTCGATTTGAGAAGCTTTTTTTTCCCTTTTGGCCAAAATTTTGCGAATCGACAGGAAATCAGGCATCAAAGTCATTATTTCTTCTCGTAAATAGCGATTCTCTCTAAGTAAATTCCTTAACGATGCAAGAAGAGTGTTCAATGTGCGAGAAACTTTGGGAGTGAGTTCAATTTCCTCAAATTGTTCTAAGCGCGATACAACAAACTCTAAATTGGCGTGGGCTTCGATTCCCGGAAACACATCAAATCGATCACCACGCGTGGAGATAGCACACTTCAGTTCCTCGCTAATGGGATGAAACAACTTGTATAATCCGTTAGAATCGGCATGTTTACTATTTTGGACAATTGAGAGTTGTTTTACGAATTTCCGAAGAATTTTCTTAAGATGTGAATCTTTTGAAGCAATAGTACAAGATAATCTCGGAAAAATTGGAATCACAGTAACAGATGCTGGTATGACTTGGGATGAATTTTTTGACAGGTATTATGAAACCGGTGGTCGTACTAGAGATGATTTAGAACTTTACTTTCTTGGATGGGGTCCTGATTATAATGATCCAAGCAACTTCATTAATCCATTGTTTACGAATAGATCTATAGCTTTTAATGGAGCACAATATAATGGTTACCTTGCAGCTATAGAGGATGGTAGAGATCCCTTTGCCCTGAATGACAATATTCAGCTTTTAATGGAAGCGGCTATAGTCGAAACCGATCCGGTACAAAGAGAGAAATATTACGACAGAATTCAAGAACTCTTAGTTACAAGAGATTTTCCTTGGGCTTGGGGTTTTGTAAGAAGAAATTATGATGCGTATAATAGCAAATTCACTGGGTTTCAATCGAATCCAATGGATAAAGTGTGGTTTTATTCTGTAGACAAAGATACTGATGGTGATGGTTTACTTGATTACGAAGAAGTATCTATTGGCACCAATCCGTTGTTTTGGGATACGGATGGTGATGGAATTTCAGATGGTGAGGAAGTTCTTCTCTATGGAACCAACCCTTTAGAACCTGTTGATACGTATACTCCAAGTGGTCCTAATATTGAGATTATTGACGAAAATACAGGCACATCTATTGAATTTGAGAATATAGAAATCCCAGGAGTAACAACAATCGAAGAATCTGAAATAGAGCCTGAGATTCCCTCGGGATTTATGATTGCAGGACTGCCTGGTACATACATGTCCATTACAACCACTGCTTCTTATTCGGGTAGTATGATCATTGGAATCCCTTATGATGGCTCAATGCTTTCTGTGGAAGAGGAGAATGCTCTAGTTCTTTGGCATTGGAATTCTACAACTAATCAATGGGACGATAGTACTTTATTCGTTGACACTGGTAACAACATTATTTACGGTGAAGTCGAAAGCTTATCCATATTTACAATTATCTTAGATAATGCCCCTCCTTCTATTATTGTGGAAACTCCTTCTGAAGGACAAGCATTACAGGACGGAATCACATTTAAGATTACCGTAACTGATTCTAGCGAAATTGATTGGGTAACAATCTCAATAAGAGAGTTTGGTGGAGATCAGGTGTTTGTCGGGGAAGCAACGCGTATAAACGATGAAGAATGGCAATTAATATTTTACACCACTGTACTACCAGACGGATATTATCAGATTATTGTCGGCGCAAGTGATATAATTGGTAATACTGCTTCAGCACCACCCTTAAATGTCAGCATTAGAAATTTCCCACTAACGATAGATTCCTTTACTGGACAACTAGGATCAATCAAAATTGGTGATCCTATCCAGGTGAATGGGACTTTCACTAATCCAGATTCCTTGAGAGCGCATGTTGCAACATTTGACTGGGGTGATGGTGAAATATCCCAAATTAACATTGGTGATGGTGTGCGTACAGTTACCACTGATCACGCATATAACATAACCGGTGTGTATTCGATCACCCTCACTGTTTCAAACAACGAAGGTGAGAGTGATTCGAAAGTGTTCGAATATGTCGTAGTGTATGACCCAGAAGGGGGATTTATTACTGGTGGTGGTTGGATCGAGTCGCCTGTAGGTGCTTATACCGCGGATCCTGATTTAAGCGGTAAAGCGAATTTCGGCTTTGTAGCTAAGTACAAGAAGGGCGCAACGGTACCCACCGGAAATACCGCGTTTCAGTTCCACGCAGGAGATTTGAATTTCCACTCGGATACTTATGAATGGTTGATTATTGCAGGAGCACTTGGCATGATTAAGGGTAGTGGAACAATTAACGGTGAAGGTTCCTATAAATTCATGCTTACAGCGGTTGACGGGGAGCTCAACGGGGGAGGTGGCGTGGATAAATTTAGGATCAAGATATGGGTAGAAGACGAGGAAACAGGTGAAGAAAGGATTATATACGACAACATGCTAGGTGCCGAAGACGATGCTGGATTGGGCGGGACTACGGTAATCGGCGGTGGGAGTATTAAGATACACAAAAAACCCAAATAATTATCAATAATACTTCAAAATTTTTTTTTTCTATTATCCTATTCTCCTATCTGTTATGTAAATCATATATTCATATTACCCCATTCCATATCAAATAAAATATGAAACTCACACACATGACTTACCAAATCTAAACCAGAGTTATAAAACATGATAGTAATATCAGGTATTCATCCAAAAATGTTAATAGTAGTATTAGGTATTCATTCAGAAATGTTAATAGTAGTATTAGGTATTCATTCAAGATAGTTAATAGTAGTTTAAGGTATTCAATAAGTATCTATATTTATAATTCTTTGCCTTCTTCGACCTAACGATTTTGTCTTTATATATGTCACTGAAATCCTCTTATAAATTCTTCTTTTATAAACATTCCGTAAAATTTATAAGCATAAATTTTTATATAGTTGAAAAGAATGAAAATATTTGTATTTTTATAGAAAATTTATTAATTAATAATGACGATTAATAAAAAATTTGTACCTGGGGAATAGGCAGTATTGTAGGAATCTACCTAAATGTAAAGAGGGTTATAAGCGAAATAAGAATTTAAATGAATATCTAGTAGTTTTTAATTATAATATTTATTATGCAGAAAAAAAATGACGATCTTTCGTGTACTACAAAAATTAGTCGTGTAAAATCTGGAGATAATAATCTATGTCAATCAGATATTACTAAAGAGTTAGTACAGTTAAATGAAAAAGATGAAGGTAACAATATAATTAATTCACTTATTATTAAAGATTAATTCCTAAATCTTGTGTATATATAAATAATTTTTTCTTAATTAATAAAATTGCGTACTTCGCATCCAAGCTGTAATTGCAAGCGATTTACAATGTGATCGAGACCTTGTCGATTCAAACTTGCTTTAAATGGCGCTTTCACGCG
>LAZR01001177.1_pt1 | contig 17046 bp, 14 predicted proteins | sample 329461 | NCBI WGS metagenome assembly LAZR01 (sample SAMN03002196, study PRJNA259156) | marine sediment metagenome | biome: sea floor; feature: Hydrothermal impacted sediments; material: marine sediment; isolation source: Loki non-amplified sample from Loki's castle hydrothermal vent sediment ...
TCCTGAAAATGCCACAATCACTTTTTTTTCTTGAAAAAAAGCCTTCAAATCATCCAATTTTTTACGTAGAGCGATCTCTAAGGCGTTCATTGTACAATTTAGTTTTAATTTAATATCTTCTAAAATGTAATTTAGGTTTATAATTTAACATTTTTTAACTATAAAGAAAATTTAAAACTTGTGAATTTTTTAAAAATGATCATAATAGTAATGAATATTAAAGCTCAATTCATAAAATTAGAGACTTTTTTTTCTTAATATCCAGATTTGAAGAATAATAGTGTATTTATCTTTTGTAGGGTGATGAAGACCAAAGGATAATACCAAATCAATGCCATAAATGTCATCACCCATTCTATAAATTCTCTTGTTAAAGGTTGCGGATTAATAAGAAATAATATTGACGCTGCAGGGGGACCGAAAACCATAAAAAATCCTATAGATCTTGGAAATATTTTTTTTTTCAGAACAATTGCTAAGCCTGTAAAAAATGAACCGAATGCGAAACCAGCAAAGGTTAAAACAGCAAAAACATAATGTATATTCAATGGAGAACGATCTAAACTAAAAATTCCCACATTAAACAACCCTAAAATCCCTAAAATTAGAGAAATTATTCCAGAATATCCAGATATTCTTCTAACTGAATTAATATAATGAATCTTCTTTGAGTTATCTATATTATCGCTCATTTCTTTAGAATACAGGCGGCTCATATTCAGAATTAAGGGTAAAATAAAAATAGAAGTAATTATCACAGTAAGGTCTAAAATAAATGGAGCTGGAGTATAAACTTTTGATCCTAAATCACTGATATAATTATCCCACAAACTATACCCGATGGGACCATAATTCATAGCAACTACTATTGCTATTATTAATCCTGGAAAAAAAGATAAGAGAGAAATATATATACTTATTTTAACTACTTTGGGGGTCGTGAGTTTATCATAGATACGCTTAGCTTTTCTCCTTAGTTTCACATACATAATTCTTTTTTTTCACTTATCTTATTCATTTCTTACTATTTAATTATCAATTAAAAAGTTAAACTGATTCAAGTTTAACTTTAACCCATCTTCGTTACATATAACATATATAATATTTATTTATTTGTTTACTTTTCGGTAATTCCAGTTAAGATTTTGTTGTCACAAACATAAAATACACCAGAGAAAGAAAAGTAAAAATTGGTCTCTAAAAGTTTATATATATTGTTAAATTTTTAGTATTATAAGAACCATAATATTAAAAAAAATTAAAAAATAAAGTAGAGTTGATCGAAAGTGATAAAACGAATAAAAGATCAAGATTCGAAGGGTCTAATAGCTTCAAAAGAGAATAGAAAGATAATGGAAAAATTTGAATCCGATTTGGTGCGTGGAATGAGTAAATTGATAGTATTATCAATCATTAAAAAATTCGGAGAAGAAGGGTTATATGGATACAAAATCATAAAAGAGCTTGAAATTCAGACAAAAGAGATTTTTATTCTAGAAGAAGGTCATTTATATCCCTTATTAAGAAAATTAAAAGAAGATGGTTTACTAAAATCAGAACAAAAAACGGTACAGGGGAGAAATAGAACTTATTATACTATTACACACCCGCAAGGGGAGCAATTTTATAATCGAATGGTAGGTTTTTTTTCAAAGTTGACAGAAGCATTAGGACCATTGTTCGATGTGGATGTAAATTTATACCCAGAGAAATATTTATACTGTCCAGAATGCGCGAATAAAATTGATCTTACTAATTTAGAGTATAAATTTTGTGATGTATGTGGATATAATATAGAAGAAATAAAGGAAAGAGGTAAAAAATAATGAGTGAAAAAAATATGCAGAACTTTGTTAAAGAATATTTAAAAAAAGTAAAATCCAAACTACCTGAGTGGTTAAAAGATAAGAAGGAACATAAGGAAATCTTAGCTGAACTTGAAGAACACATTTGGAGTAAGGCAGATGAATTATCAGAAACTGGAACAGCGACTCAAAGATCTGTTCAAATAGCAATTACTCATATGGGTACACCTGAGAGTATAGCAAAAGAATACAAACGTCGAGGTACACCAAAAGTATATATAACGGAAGAAATGTGGCAAATGTATTTGAAAGTCATAACCGTCGTATTTGGAGTTATAGTCGGAATTGTTTTAATAACACAGATCATAGAATTCATCTTTGGAAACTTTAATTCTATTCTAGATGCCATCTCGGGACTTCAGTTAGGACTTCTGGTAGCTTTTGTTGTTATTACGATAGTTTTTGTTGCTTTATCGATGGAAGGTTATTTCCCTGAAGACTTTAAATCAAAAAAAACCATAGAAAAGGAAAAACAAAAATATGAAACGGCACGAGAGGAAGGAATTCCAATTTCAGCAATTAAGATTAAACTCTTAAAGCCCTATATAAAACCTGCAGGAGAAATTGTTGGAGGTTTCATAGGTATTATTTTTGGAGTAATATTGATTGTACAACCTATTCCCGTCATAACTAATTTGATAGATACAGAATTTCTTATATTCTTACAATTTGCTGGGTTATTTTTTGTTGCTGAAAGTGCCTTAGGTTTAATTCGGGGATTAATTGGGAATAGACAGATGATTGCTCATCAAATTATACATAGTATTACAATAATTGTAAAGTTAGCTTCGATATCTGTGGTTATTTTGATGATGAACCGTCCTGAAATATTCCCTATCTTGGTTGTTGATAACCTTTCTACGAGTCTTGTGAATATTGGAATAGCACCAGAATTCTATAGTATATTTAGAGTTATTGCATGGGCTATAATAGCGATAATAGTACTAACTACAATTGAAAATTTTATTGGGATCACTAAGGCTGAGAAATATAAGAGTAGAGAATAATTAAATATCATTTTTTTTTTTCATTTCTTTTTAGTAAATTGTGTGTGTGCTACTGACATTGACTAATCTTGGTAAAATTATATTCGATGGATAATCAGGACCAACTAGCAATGTATTATTAGCTATATTATATTTTAGATAATTACTAGCTAACGGAGCTCCGGTATTTGGATTCGCTGCGAAACGTGGATAATTTAAACTGGAAACAGCTACTCGTATCTTGTGACCTGGTGCGAAAACATATGCAGAAGTCCACAAATCAATCAATAATTCATACACATCCTTTTGATTCCCAGACATAAACACATTGGAAGTGTAATTATATCGAGACCTAACTGTCAATGAACCATCAGTTATTAACATTGAACGACCATCAGGGTATACATCTGTTAATTTAACAGTAAAATCTGTATCTGTACAGTTAGATGTGACAAATAGATTTCCCCAAATTCTTCCGACAACTTCAATTGATTCTGTTAATGTGGGAGTTTCAAATATCAAAATATCATTCCTACTTTCAACACTTCTTTGATCCATTGGTCCGGTAATATCAAAAGGTTGATTTTGTCCTCCTAAATTAGGTACAGGATTTCGAGGATCGTATAAATATGAGAAATTTTTGTTTATAGAAGGAAGGATACTGTTAATTAATCCGCCAGTGGAAGTGAAATACCATTTATCATCTACGTGATCAAGTGGCCAATCATATGCATATCTCCAATAATTCCAATTACCTGAAGAGTCGTCAACATCTCCCATCAAATAATATGCCACTCTGGCATCATTCCAATTTGTGGGTTTACCTAAAAGTGCATAATCAAAGACAGACTGTTCCCAACTGAAAGCGAGATCGAACCCTCTTGAATTCTTTGGATATGTTAACTCTCCTTGCTTAGTTGAATCAAACAGATTGACATGAGTCCAAGGCCCCATAATTAGTTTTTGTTTACCTTGAGCCTCTACAGCTCCATAATCATCGTATCCAATAAATCCATCGATAGTTCCTTGTAAGAAGTGGTCATACCATCCTCCGACATGGATGGCAGCGACTGAAATGTTTGAATAGGTTGGTCCGATTGGTATTGATAGGGACGTTGAATTGTAAAGCACTGCGTTTTGTGGGTTTGAATATTTAAATATCGTGTTTATCTGATAATCGAAACTATCAGGAGCAGTACTTTCGATCCATGTTTCTACTGATGATTTATGATATGAACCTTGATAAATTGCATGATCGAACATCTCTGGTGTTCCAAACCATAACTGTTGTGCCACTAATCCTTCTGGAGCCATTCCAGCATAATAATATTGATTTAAGCATAAAGCAGAAGGTCCAGAACTAGCTATTTTACCATTACTCCAGCTCTGATCCAATATCCATTCTATTGTGTCTACTCCATCTTGATACGATTTCGTAAAAAGCAGGAAGCTACCTCCCCTCTCTGAATCGTGCGTTCCTCGTAGATCCTGAATCACTAAATGATAATCTTGCGTAGAATAAAACGTCCTATACGTTTCCATCCCATTTTTTCCATAGGGAGTTCTAATTAAAATAACCGGTTTAGGTAGTCCAAATGATCCGGGAGCAAGATAGAGATCAGATGCTAATTTTACCCCATCTCTCATTTCAACATAATATGTTTTTTTTTCTGGTGGATCATAAACAGCAGAAATGGATAGTATTGTAGTAGGTAGGGCAATTAAACTTATTAAAATTACAACCTGAAAGATTTTCGGAAATTTGTTTATCCGACGTTTATTATATTTGTCTATCAATTTAGAAACAGTTAAGTTAGATGTTTTTAATCCATAATGTAAATAAGCCAGTAAACTTATTCCAATTGCTCCAAGAGAATACAAATCAACTTCAATAAAGAGAAACCAAACAATTCCGACTAAAGGTGCTAGTATGTTGATGATTTTAGAAAAGTAAGTTATTAGTCTTAACCTATTATATTCTCCAATTTGTTTAAGATAATTGCCACTCATTAAGAGGGAATAAAATGAGATGAAAATAGTAATTGGAAAGTAAATTATGCCAAAGAGTACTATTGAAACTTGTTTTATGCTAAAGTAAATTTTCTCATTTTTACTGAATAACTTAATTTCTTTATCCAATTCTTTATTGTAATCTTTATAATAATTGAAATAATAAGTTATAACATAAATTCCCCGGAAAATCAATAAGAGAAGCAAGTTTGTAATGAGAATTTGTTCGAGATTCAAGAAGCCTAAAGTATATAGCTGAAAAAAAACCATTATAACCCAATTAATCATAAGCTTATTGAAATAAACTTCTTAATAAAAGTTTCTGAAAATTCTTAAGAATCAATTAAACTATTATTAAGATAAGAATAGTATAAGAGTCAAAAGTTGTTTAGTTAAACAGAAAGGTATAAAATAAAATATGGTGGATAAATTAGGGGAATCTGATATCAAAATCCATCGAAGATCTTTAGGAGTCCATTTAACATCTAGTAATATATTTCTAAAATATATATTACCAGCAATAAAAGATGAATTATGGTCCTATAATTGGATAGATTTATTTGCAGGAGAAGGAAACTTGATTTTTCCTATTTTAGATTCAATAGCGCCAAAGAAAAAGGTAGATTTTTTTAAAAATCATATTTACTTATTCGATATACAAGAAGAAATGGTACAAAAGTGTATTAAAAATGCTGAAATTTACGGTATCCCCTCTGAAATAGCGGTTGATAACATAAAACTTCGTGATAACTTAGAGAAGTTTCCTACTTTTCTTAAAACGCTCCAATTTCCTCTGTATCATATAACAAATCCTCCTTATCTCTATTTAGGATATATAAGGAAACATGCTGAAACACAGAAATACTTAAAGTTGTTTGAGGGGGATTATGAGGGTTATCAAGATCTATACCAAATTGCTATGGTCAATGACTTAAGAAATAATATTGAAAATTTAATCTATATTATTCCCTCAAATTTCTTATATGGTGCTTCGGTGTCAAATAAATTTCGAATGGATTTCCTTAAATATTATAATATTGATAAAATGATTATCTTTGAGAAAAAGATTTTTGAACATACTGGAACAAACATCTGTATTGGCTTTTTTAAAAGAAAAACGGTGGTTAAATCTGAAAATGAGGAATTTCTCGGGGTAAAATTTAAAAAACAAGATGAAATTATCGAGAAACAATATATTCTTAAACCAGAATTTAAATATCGGGCAGGTTCTGAATTTGATGAATTTTCCAGAAAATATCATTCTAAAAGTTCATTAAAAGTAAGTTATTACCTATTAAACGAAGAGGTTCAGAAGAGTCTAGGAACTAATGAACTTAAAGTCATAGATGCAAATAATTATAAAAAAAATACTTATAGTAAAATCACTCTTCACCTTAATGATAATTTAAAAGAAAAAGTTGAATCTAACATTTTATATGTTCGAACCGTTGATACTGGTTCTTATAATGGCAGAGCTGGGTTAGGAATAATTGCTGAAGACTTTAAAGTTAAAGGGATTTACGTATCGGGAAACACCTATAGAACACATCCAATTCAGATATTTATTGAACCACAAATTACTCAAGAAGATCAAATTCTATTAAAAAACTACTTTAATTTTATATTAGAAGCATTCAGAGAAGGTTTAGACAGTGAATTTCTTACTACTTATAAATACTCAAACGCAGCATATACAAGAAAATATTTAGGGTTAACCCAAACAAGAAATCTAATTGAAACCTTACCTATGAATTATATGAACTCAAAAGATAAAGTCACCTTAAATTATTTAATTAAAAGAGGAGAATTTGAAGCAGTATTAGAGTTTTTGAATAAAATTAAGAAGAGAAAAAACGATTTGATTAATTAAATATGCTTGCTAAAAGGAAAGCAATTAAACCTAAAAAGCCAGCAATTTTTATCGTTAAACTTATCTTTGAAAAATCTTTTTTTTCCAATTTTTTTCTTAACATCAAAACTATTGCATATAACATTATAGCTATTCCAAAAATCATTGATAATGAAAAAAGTAAAGGATTTAATATATTCGTAAAAAGTGGTAGAATATAAAAGAGGATTGCAAAAGCTGCAAATATTATTGAAACGTAAATAGATTTCTTAATACCTATTTGTATAGCTAAAGTTTTTACTCTTTCTTCTTTATCACCTTCTATATCTTCGCAACCCTTAATAACTTCACGAGACAACAAACCGAAGAAAGAAACTAAGAAGAAATAATAAATGTAGATTGGGATAACAAAACTATTCAAAATTGCGCCATATATCAAACCTATAGAAAAAGAAATGCTAACAATAATATTTCCAAAAAAACCGCTCTTTTTTCCCCATTTTGCATAGAACCATCCGATAAAGCCAAAAAAAGCTGCAACAATTACATTTAAAAACCCTAGTACAAAAATTAAGCTATGAAATATAGCAAAAATTAGTCCAATAATCAATGTTCCACAAAATAAATATTTAGCTTGTTTCAATGTAATCGCTCCTCTTGGAATTGGTCGCTCTGGTCTATTTACTTTATCGATTTCAATATCGTATATATCGTTAATAATCATACTAGAACCAGCAAGAAAGAAATAAGTAATTACTCCAAGAATAATATTGAGAATTAATCTGTCTAAACTAATTCCTACTCTTGTATTTAAAATGCCAATGATTACAGTCAGACCACCCATTAAGGCATTGATAGGCCGAAGAATTTCAATAGCAGCTTTAACTTTCATGTGACCTCACTTTAATTATTTTAAATCATAATTTTTATTAAGTTCCCTACCAGCATCTTTAATTTCATCAATTATTACTTTAAGAGATGTTCCATTGTCTCTTAAAATGTTAGTTTCCAAGAATGTTCCCATAACTATAACATCAGCTCCAGCTTCTACAAAAGCCCTCGCATCATCTCTAGTTTCTACGCCTCCACCTGTTATTATTGGCGTTCTAAGAACAGAGCAACATGTCGTTATGTGATCTGTTGGTATTTTTTCGCTACCAGAACCTGCTTCCAAATAGATCATCTTATAGCCGATCATTTCTGCTGCGAGAGCATAAGCAGTAGTTAATTTAGGTTTATTTCTAGGAAGCAATCTTGCATTTCCAATCCAGCCTGCGCTAGCTCCAGGTTCAATTATTAGGTAAGCCATTGAAATATATTCTAAATTAGATGTTTTTATTGTATAAGACGCAAGAGCTTGTTGACCAATTATGAAATAAGGGTTAGAAGAGTTTAATAATGACATGTAAAATATAGCATCTGCATACGGTGATATATTACTGATACCACCTGGAAATATAATTATGGGAATCTCGATCTTGTTTCTTATAGCTAATATTGTTTTATCCACAAAACTTTGATTAAATACTGTACTTCCTCCAATTAAGATTGCATCGGTTCCAGCTTCTTCGGCATATTTTGCTATTTTTGCTGCTTTGTTTGGTCCTTGTCGTAATGGATCTGGATCAATCAAAGAAAAATGCAGAGCACCTTCAGTATTAATACCTTTTATTATGTAATCGTATGTACTATTCTCAATACACTCATTAATAATAACATCTCCCATTTCTTTCACATCCTTTAAGTCATTAATTTCTTTTATTATTTACAATCATTTTTTCAATTTTGTGATAAATATCTTCCACTTTGATTTTCCAATTATGAAATCCGGTAATTGTTCTTGGAAAGTTTTTATAAAGTTTAGATATTTCTTTCATTTTTATTCGAAGATAATTTAAATCTAATAACAAATTCGGACGTGAAATTCCTTTAAATGCCTTAATTGCTATGTTAAATAATGACAAATTTAGTTTCCCCGTTGAAGAAACTTCTAATATTTCTTCTCCGGTTAATAAATCACGTCCCAATCCAAAATTAATATCATCATTTGAAAGATATTGGAGTACAATTCTTAATAGATCTAGTGAAGCAAATTCAGCTCCAAAGCTAGACATAACATTGTAATTATAATCCCATAATTCATTAATTGAATAATTATTATTTTCTAAAGCATGAATTGCTGAATTTGCGGCGTGATATCCAGCTCTCATAGATGGGTCTATACCCCCTCCATGCAAAGGATTAACTTGACATGCAGCATCTCCTATTAACATAATATTATTATCGGCACAAGACCACAACGGTCTTCTTACAGGAACTACACCCCCTCCTGATGATATTTTTTTAACTTTTGATGTTTTAATAAATTCTTGAAAGACATTTTTTTGATAAAGGTCTTTGACTTTACCTTTACAATCCATAAAAACGCCTAATCCTATATTTAGAGAAGACTCATTTTTAGGAAAATACCAAATATAACCTCCTGGAGCTTTTTCTTGATCAAGGATTATAGTTATGTATTCGGGATCTTGGACTTCTTGATCTGATGGAGAGAATTCAATTATCTCGCGATAACATAGTATGCTATCTTCCTTTGATATGTTTTTTTCGATTATAGAGCTCTTTACTTTTTTTCTTAAAGGGGAATAAAAACCACTTCCATCAATTATGATTTTAGCCTTGAGATCAGTCGATTCTTTATTTTCTAATTTAACTTTCAACCCATTTATTGTTCCATTTTTATACAATAAATCTAATGCAAAAGTTTTATCTAAAAATTGTGTAACTCCAGCATCGATTGCCTCGTCTAACAATCTTTGTCCATATGCTAATCTATTTACAATATATCCTGCTTGTTTAGGATCTACTAGTGTAATAGATTTCTTAAGGTTTGGAGAATAGAGTTTTGCTCCTTTAATATGACAAGATAATTCTTCATTTTTAGGATGAGGGATACCTAAGTAATCGAAAATCTCATTTCCAACAGCATCACCGCATATCTTATTTCCAATCTGATCTCTTTGTTTTCTATCTATTAAACAAACGTCCACACCACTTTTAGCTAGGAATCTAGCAGCTGTGGTACCACCTGTACCCGCACCAACTACAATAACATCAAAGGATTTCAGTATATTTTCCATGACAGTTTGTTTTTATTTTTTTAAATAGTATTTTAAACCAATTTAAGAATTGGAAGAGATTATAGAATTGTTAAAAGATATATTATTAATGTACTTCCTAAGGGAACCGTTAGATCATCATAAGTACTGGGGGAAAGTAGTTCTATTACAGTAGCAATACAACTAGTAATTAAGGAATATATTATAATTGTATCAATAGTTAAGGATATTTGAATATCTGAAATTAGTAAACCAAACAAGTAAAAGGAGAGAAAACATACTAAGAAAGAAAAACCAAAGAATGTTAATGAACCTTCTAGAGTACGTTTCGAATTTGTCCAATTAAAACTAATAATAATTTTTCCCCAACGTTTACCTATTATAGAAGCCATAGTATCAGCTATAATCATAATTAATATACCTGCGATTGGAAAATAAAATTGACTTGGAGCGAATATTCCAAAAATAAAAACTAGAGATGTAATTGAGAGGCTATAAAAGAAAGGGCCTTGAAGAAAAGCTCTTTTAAGACCATCTTCTTGTTCTTCAGAAATCGCATCATATAGTTCTTTTAACTTTTTTACTTTTGTTTCTTTTGAACTTAAAAATACTAATACAGTAAGGGTACCAGCAAGAATAGTTGGCCATAATGACCAAAAATAAAATGGAGAAGAGAGTATAGATAATCCCGCAAATAAATGCACAACTTTTCTAGCAGTAAATTTAGTGATAATTTCTTTTTTGTATAGGATTAAAGGTATAAAAATTGTTAATAATACATATAAGAATGTAATTCCTACGACTCCGAGATCTATGAGAAAATTATCGATTGAGGAGGGCATTTTTGTATCAAATTGATTGAATAATAAACCAAAGAAGTATTCTTACTTTAAAGACTTAATTAAAGATAAAGATTTTACGATTGTTCCGAATTTTAAAAGTAAGAAAGATTGTTAAACATAAATTTGAGAAATTTTTTTTAAACATTTAAGTGTAAATAATTGATTAGAAAGAAAAAAAAGTGATTAAAGAAGTTAGAATAATATTTAGAGGGAAAATTGAATTAAATTATCATCTGGAATGGCAAATAATGAAATAATTTTTTACTTGATCTCCCAGATTTAAATGATAATTTTTATTGTAAAAATAGATTTTGAATTTTCCTCTATGTTTTTTTTATTTTTGGAAGAAACTCTGTATATCTATTCATCAGGTTTAAGTATTTTCTAACTTTTTTTCTGAAGGTTCTATTCATAAAAATAGGATCGGGTAATGAAAAATGACGACAAGCTATTATTCCCATAATAGAATTCCCAATAGGATTGACATGGAGGCCGTCATTCATTAATTCTGAATAAACTTCAGGTTCATTTTCATATAATGGTAAGAAGTATTTATACTGATCAATTATGGGAATTCCTTTTTCAGTTGATAAATTTCTATTCACTTCTACAAATTTTTTAAAAATACTAAAGCTTTCTGGCATTTTTTTATATAACGGGCAATAGTATGTTTGAAGAATAGGGAGAATCTCTGCTTCGCGAATAATATTTATTATAGTTAATAAATTTTTTCTATATTGATCGACTGGAAATTTTAAAAGAGCATCATTTCCACCAATTGTTATAATTGTAGCATCAGGAGATAAAGAGAGAACATCTCTTTCTATTCTTTTGAGAAGATTTTCTGCTGTTTCACCATTTATTCCTGCATTAATTAGTGTAACATGTCTTCCAATCCATTCCCTCATTGCACAAGATAACCAAGAAAACCAATTGAAATGCCCTAAGGAGTGCCAGTGAAGCTCAGTGTTACTAGAGCCAAAAGCTATTATTTGAACAGGCTTTAGAGGGCTTTTTTTCCATTTAGTTGTTAATTCTTCTAAGAATTTCATGTTTCCTTGTCTTACAAAATTAGATTTATATATTAATAAATTATCTAACAATTATACCTATTTTTAATTTATAGAGAAATTTAAAATTCACTTTAAATTTTCCCCTCAATTCCTACTTATAAACTTTAAATAAGATTATATAAGCAAAAAAAAAGTAAATTTTTAAGCTATTTTGCATATTGTAATTCAAAATTTGAAATTTGTTTTAAAAGCATAAAACGATAAAAGAAAGTGAAAATATAAAATGGTTGACGAGAATTTAATAAAAGAAATTAAAGAATTGAGGTCTAAAGGTGGTACTGAACCTTCTGATGCCTTGAAATTAGCTGAGTTTATGAAACAACTTGCTGGAGAAAGTGAAGATCTAAAGGAAGAATTAGATGATATGGATCTTACAATTGTCCAATTTGTAGTAACTGATGTTGATTATAAATATTGGATAAAACTTGGAGAAGGAGCTATAGATTATGGAGAGGGGGATGCGGAAGATCCAAGTGTAACAATGAAAGCTACAGGTGCCACATGGGTTGGTTTAAGCTCTGGTGAACTTGATTCTACTAGTGCTTATATGAGTGGAGATTTGCAGATTGAGGGAAATCTTCAAGATGCTATTGCTTATGGAGAAATTATGGCAATGGCTATGGAAGAATTTCCATCAGATTAAAACTCAACACAATTTTGAAACATTTAATTATCTTATTTTAATTTTTTTTCTTTCATTTTTAGTTACTTAGTCATTAATGTATTTCAATTTACTCCTCTTAATCTTTCAGTTCATTTCATACAACAAAATTTATATTTCTTTCCACTTCCACATGGACAGGTGGCATTACGCCCAATTTTTTGTATTTTAATTTGAGATACTTTATTTTTTCCAGAAGCATTCTTAATCCTAGTTGCTATCATTTTAAATCGTGGTAGTGTATGTGAATAAAATTTTTTCCACCCTTTACATAGTTGACTAATAGTTTTTGGAGATTTTTTATCCCCTAAACGAAATTTTTGACAATCTCCATGACAATAATTAACGAATTGGCATTTATGACACTGTGAATTCCATAGAGCTTTATTTTGTCCAAATGTTTTATAGATTGGAGATTCAATAAGATCATCCCAAGTATCGGTAAGAATATTACCTAATTTCAAATTTTGTTGAACGTAAAAATCACAAGGATAAATACTCCCATCATATTCTACCACAAAATATTGACGACAATCATTTCCCATATGACAAATACTATAACGTCCATAAACTAAATATTCCAGAATCGAATCAAAAATTCTAATGGAAATGCGACTTTTATCTTCTTTATACCATAAATCAAACAATTCACAGAGGAAATTACCCCATTCTTCACCAGAAATAGAAGATGGTGTAGGTTGACCATCTTCATCAAATTCTACGCAAGGTATATACTGTTGAAAATTGAAACTATTTTTTAGTAGAAATTGATAGACCTCCCTCGATTTCTTAATATTTTCACTATTAACTAAAATTAATATATTAAATTCGACGCTATTTTGTTTTAAACGCTGAATTCCCCTCATCACTAAATAATGAGTTGGTTTCTTCCCTAAACTTTTTCTATAATAGTCATGAATGTAAGAGGGACCATCAAGACTAACTCCCAGTAGAAATTTATATTCGTTAAAGAATTTAGCGAAAGGAACAGTAATTAGTGTCCCATTTGTTTGAAGTCCATTACTGACTGTTGCACCAGGAGGGGCAAATTCTTTTTGAAGTTCTATAGTGTTTTGAAAGAATTTTAATCCCATCAATAGTGGTTCTCCACCTTGCCACCCAAAAGCGTAATTATTTTCCTGGTTGGTTTGCATATAACTTGATATTAATTTTTCCAATACCTCATACGACATCCGGGGTGTCTTATTTACTGTATCTAGATGCTTTATGTAAAAACAATAATTACATCTTAAATTACAATCTGCTGATGCTGGTTTTATTAACAATGAAAAGGGCTTCATATTATAATGAGGTACATTTTAATTAATATTGTTATTACCTTACTTTTTCTTACATTAATTTATATAAATTTTTACCATAAAAAATTCAATATTGGTTGAGCAATTAAATTTATATAATTTCCTTTGGTAAGTATAGTTATCTAGAGCAGAAAAGCATTTTTTTATCGATGATTATATGGTTAAACATGCTGTTGTTAGAAGAGTTTCACAAAATTTTCAATATGGTTTGACAACATCAAATTTGGGGAAACCGGATTATATTAAAGCAATTAAACAGCATTCGAGTTATATCAAAGCATTAAAAAAATGTGGGATGGAGATTATAACATTAAGAGCTGATGATTTATTTCCAGATTCAACGTTTGTGGAAGATACCGCTGTTGTCAACGAAGATCTAGCAGTTATTACTAACTTGGGAGCACCAAGCAGGAGAGGTGAAGAAAGAGAGATAAAAACCGTTTTAGAGAAATATTTCGATAAAGTAGAGTCAATTGAAAATCCAGGGACATTAGAAGGCGGGGATGTCTTAAAAATAGAGAATAAATATTTTATCGGACTATCATCAAGAACAAATAAAGAAGGAGCAAAACAGTTTGAAAATATAGTAAAAAAGTACGGATATATCTGTTCCCTTGTTTCATTGAAAAATATTCTTCATCTTAAAACTGGAGTGGCCTATATTGGAGATAATAATATCATCGCATCAGGTGAATTTATTAAAAATACTCTTTTCAAGGATTATAATATCATAGAAGTTGAGGAAGATGAGAGTTATGCTACTAATTGTATAAGAGTAAATGAACATGTACTAATTGCTAAGGGTTTTAAAAAGTTGAAAAATTCAATTCTAGGATTAGGGTATAAAATCCTTGAAAACGATATGTCAGAATTTAGAAAAATGGATGGCGGGCTTTCTTGTCTATCTTTAAGATTTTAAAATAAATAGATAAAAAAGGGTGGAAACTAAAGAGATTGATGATTAAAATTCGGAAGAGAGAAAAAAATTTAGGGGAAGTCATAACTCCCCCCAAAACGGCAGAATATATAATATCAAGACTTGGTAAGATTAAAAAAAATCAAAAAATTTTAGATCCGTGTGTTGGCCCGGGGATTTTTGTAAAAAAACTTTTAGAAGCTGGAATTAATAAGCATCAAATATTTACTTATGATATTAATTCATATTTTAAACCTGAAATAGAAGAGTTAGGTGTGTTTTTTAAGACTCAAGACACCTTACTTTCTCTATATCCCGATTCTTATAACCAATTTGATTTTATTGTAGGAAATCCACCTTACTTAAATAAAGCCAGTAGCTACGTTAAAAAGAATAAATTGAAACTTAGAAAAATATATGGCAAAATAAATTCTCATGAAGCGTATGCAATGTTTATCGTTAATAGCATTTGGAGATTAAAGGAAGGAGGAAAATTAGGATTTATCACAAGTGATTCTTTTTTAACACTTAACACTCATAAAAAGTTAAGAAAATTTATCCTTAATAATTGTAAGATTAATGAGATTCTTCTACCTACAACAAACCTATTTTCGAATCAAAAGGTGAGTACAAGCCCTGCAATTATATTACTAACTAAATATTCTGGTCAGCAGAATAAGAAGAGCAGAGAAAACAATATAATGCGGATAATTCCGAGATTAGTAAATGAGGAGGAATATAAGATTCCAAGTATTGTAAGAGAAATTAAGCAAATAAAATATAATTCTTTGCCCTTTAACATATTTTTTACTGATGTAGAGGAAAAAATAATCAATCTTTTTGAAATAGCGCCTCGATTAGAGAAATTTATACAAGGGTTTATTGGAATGCATACACATGATAATAGAAAATATATAACAGCTATCGAGGGGACGACATTAGCAATACTCTTTCAAAAGAGGAATGGGAAAATTGAAGAGATTGACCAAAAATTTAAAATTATAAGAAGAGAAGATTTGGGATTAGATAGATGGAAACCTTATTTTAAGCGTGGTGGAGCAGAGCAATACTATAGACCAATTATGGAGGCTCTTGATTGGGATCCGAATTCAGTTGTAATTTATGATATTCCAAATAATGTTCCATTCGAAAGCGAGGGGATCATAATAAGTGGAGTGAGCTCAAAGTTAGCAGCAAGATACATGCCCAAAGGATGCTATTGGGATTCAAATAAGGCAATAGGTTTTATTATTAAAGATAAATCTCTTTCTATAGAATATATATTGGGTTTATTGAATAGCTCTTTATATAATTACTTAGCTAAGGGAATCATTAATAATACTAATAGTATTCAAATAAGTGGAATTCACTCTCTCCCCATGATATTACCAAATAATAATACAAAAATTAAAATTGAGAGGATAGTTAAACAAATTATTAATATGAAGAAAAGAGATTTAAGCTATAACTATAAAAAAGAGCAAAGAATAATCGATAAACTAGTCTTTGATTATTATTCTTCAAAATTCAATTTTTCTCATAATTTAAGAAGAGTTTTAGAAAATAAATATTCTTCATACTCCAACTAAATTATGCATTAAAGTAATTTTAATCTTAACTATCTTTAATAAGCTAAACCAAATCTATATTCATAGTTAAATTTTTAAGTATCAAAAAACAGAAATTAGTTTATTAATTCAATAATCCCCCTCGGTTTATAAGGTAAACATCAAGAGTTAAATTTGTGAACCACTTAAGTGAAATTTATAATAATTGGTTGATTGAATAGTGCCTTCTATTTTAGAAAAAATTCGTGTATTAGGAGAAAATTCTAAATATGATATTTGTGCCAGTACTGCCTCTAGTCGAACAAAAAAATATCCAAAACTGTTTGGCGATTCAAAAAAATGGATTGGCTCTACTGCTAGTGCAGGAATTTGTCATAGTTATACCCCTGATGGCCGATGTATGAGCCTATTCAAAACTCTTTATACTAATAAGTGTATTTACAGCTGTAAATATTGTTTTTCTCATTCCTGCAAGAAAAAAATGAGTTTTACACCAGAAGAATACGCTCGTACGTTTATGAAGCTCTATTCAATGAATGTTGCAGAAGGTGTATTTATATCATCCGCTATCTGCGGTAGTGCTGACGAAACAACAGAAGAAATGTTGGAAGCTATTCGACTTCTTCGATTCAAGTATAATTTTCGTGGGTATGTGCATTTTAAGTGTTTACCTGGTGTAAGTCAGTATTTACTTAAGGAAGCTATAACATTATCTGATCGTATATCAATCAATACAGAAGCCTCCACTAAAGATTATCTCGCAGAAATTGCGGAACAAAAAGATTTCAAAAATGATATTCTAACTCGTCAGCGTTGGTTAAAACAGATTCGTATTAAG
>LAZR01001179.1_pt1 | contig 17014 bp, 20 predicted proteins | sample 329461 | NCBI WGS metagenome assembly LAZR01 (sample SAMN03002196, study PRJNA259156) | marine sediment metagenome | biome: sea floor; feature: Hydrothermal impacted sediments; material: marine sediment; isolation source: Loki non-amplified sample from Loki's castle hydrothermal vent sediment ...
GTTTGTTCAACTGTACGAGGCAATGACTGCAAGCCAGAATAATAGTTTACTTCTACTCGGGATGCCGGATTACCGCAACAAGATCCAGTAAGTGATGTTTTCCACGTGCCCGCTGAATATGCGGCCGGAAGGACATCAACACTCCCAATGTCACCATCAAGTACATAGATGCAACCATTGCGGCGGTAATCCGAACAACCAGTGGCAGAACATGCCCCATCACATCCATGAGGCCAGATTATGACAGCATTTGTCGAAGCATCATTTTCAATGCACTTTACATCAACTGTTGTTTGAAAATTACTGATTGTATCATAGACCCAACCCTCGATTGGATTATCCAATTTATCGTAATCAACCAATCTACAGCGAGGAATTTCAATTGTTAAAGTTCCTGCAACCAATGTCATATCAGAAGGTATAATTTCCTGATCAGTATCAGGATAATAAATTTTTACGCAATCAACAGAAGTTATCGTAAGACCAGCGATGGTTATTACAGCAGGGTCGGCAGCATGGTTAACGGCGATAGCAGCGCCCAGTGACGTAGTTTTCTTAATACCTCCAGCAATAACAGAGCCGTGTGCAGTCAATAAAGGAAGTGTATATCTATGTCTTTCGGCTGTAACCCATTTTGGCTCAACGAAATATTCTAATTCCAGCTCAATTTCATCTTGAGCTTCAGCCAAAGATAACGCCGCCATATCGCGTTGGTCTTTGGTCCAAATCTCTCTGCACGCATAAACGTTGTTGCTCGGATTATTGACGCCGAAAAAAGAACAATCCTGGTAGTTAATCAGTTGTGCATATCTCGCTAAAGATATAGCACTGCTCGGATATTCTGCACCAAAAATAGTTGACATGTTTTATACCACGGCATTTGACCAATAAATACGTTGTTTTACCGTATTGGACTTAAAACGGGCACTGTGGTTGCTTCCCTACGCTTCGTATTAGGCATAGCCCATAGTTTAGTACCTGCAAAAAAAACACAATTTGGTCCTCATTCATCTATTTGCATAAATCCTTGCAAGAATGCCTGTAGTCCAGCAATACTAAAAATTACGACAAAAGCATTCAATAAACTGTTATTTAAACGATATGCACCGAATAGAAACACGGAAAACCAGATACCAACGCAAAACGGACAAGATAAAAATTGCGTAAGATTTTTATATATGATATTTCCACTTGCGGCACGTTTGCCAAAAAATCTGCGTATCCGGAGGAATATTGTAAGTGGTCCATCATCCAATGCTACCAATTGAGCTAACCTATAACACGCAAATCCATAAATGACAAATAAATCAATTTGCATCATGCAAACTTCGCAATTGTTCGCTGTGCAGATTCAATTATTTTAGCAGCTTTTTCTTCGGTCCAACCAACTTGGTCAGCTAAAATTTCTTCCGAGGATATTTTCGCAACATTTTGAACTGAGACATAACCTGCATCATTTAAAACTCGTGCAGTTGACTTTCCAATTCCTTTGACAACAGTTAAATCATCCAACGGTATTTGCATCAACGCAACTTCGGTTGCAACATCTTCCGTTGCTTTTTCGTCAGCATGTTCTGTCACATGTGCAACAAGTGCATCCTCGGAAGGTTTGCCAGGTTTCAATTGCGCAACTTGAAATACTTGACGTTTATTTTCAAATAGTTGCAATAAACCTGTACCTGCATCAGTTTCAAGATCGCGATTATCTACATTTCGTTTATTACTTTTGACATTAAATTTGTAGGGTACACCCGTAAACGGACCAAAGAATGCAACAGTACCATGATTTCCGCCAAGATATTCTAAAATAGTCATGCCAGAAGAACCAGTGATCTGTGCTTGTTTACGTGCTTTAGGATTATTACTTCGTTTTGATATGTTCACGCTTCTACCTCCTCCACAGCAATCCATAGGTCTAACTCCCGTATAAGCCAAAGGAAACAAATTTTGAATGGCTCGCGAAAATTGCTCATGCCATCTAGGAGTTGTATTTTTTAACGTTCTATTTTGTCCTTCTCTACGATATAAATATCCAGGATGTTTTACGTGTACACCGCAATACCCAGATAAACCTAATGCTATATTGAAAGCCCAATCTTCTCGACCATGTCGCATTACTTCGGGATAACCGTCAACCTCTATCCACGCTGTTTTAGGGAACATAATGCCAGCATGTATTTGATTTTTGTATATTAATGCATCAAAATCAAATTCTGGCATTCTCCAGGCTTTTTTATGTATGCCGTTTTTACCGAACAACATAACATCATCATATATGAATGAATGAGGATTAGCAAGCTGCGCACGATATAAACGCTCTAAGGATTCAGAGCTGCGCATGTCGTCACCATTCATAATTGCGATATATTTACCGTGTGCAAATTCAACTCCTATATTATTTGCAACAGGCGTACCGCCATTTTTCGGTGTTTGTATCGCATGAATGCCTTTCCATGGGTCAGCTAGTGATTGTGCAATTTCAAAAGAATCATCTGTTGAACAATCGTCTACTAAAACAATTTCAAAAGATTGAAATGTTTGTGCAGAGAGTTTTCCAATTGAAGTTGTACCGCCAAGAAAAGAATTAACCAAATCTGGCAAATATCTACCATAATTGTAGCATGAAACAACTACGGATACAGCAGGTGGGGTACGAATAAACAAATCTTTTTTGTCAGGCTCTTTTTTCAGTATGCTTTTAATGGATGAACCTAAGCCTTTTCGTAGATGCTTAAATCCAGCAGGATTCCTGATCGATAAAACTTTGTATCCTTTTCTAGCTGCACGTAATTGCCATTCACAAGTAGATCCCCACAAAGGATAGTCCGTTTCATTTAATAATCCAACATTTTGTATGGCTTCACGACTCATATACATGAGCGTTCCATGAATATAACCTCTAGGCCATGCTGGATGCGTACCTGCAATACGTTCACCAATCATAGCATAATGTTTATAATTATCGTTCAATAATTTGAAAAAATTGTACGATTTAAAAACAACGTCTTGATTGATTACTAAAACATCTGTATCACAACGCTGAATCCCAAGATTAACTGCGCCAGAAAAATACGCTTTAGTCTTTGCACGAATAATTCGCAGAGTTTTCGGTTGTAAAAGTTCTAATTTTTTTAACGGAACATCGCTAACATCGTCAATAATTATTATGGGAAAATCCGCAGGTAAACTATTGACCAAATATTTAATTGTCTTATGCCCGTTATAAAACGGTATGATAATAGTTAGGTCCACAGTAATGCTCCCCAGAGCAAGAGTGATCTAAAAATAATTATACTCTTGTCCGAAAAACTGTAACCTCTAAGACTACGCTTATGCAGGACATTCTGCCGGATCGAAAGAGGTTTCCGGGAAGAACGAAGTAGCCCAAGGATCAGGACTCAGTACTCCACCAGGCTGCACACAACGAATATTCTGAAAACGAGCTTGCGCCCAAGGCGCCCACATGAGTAAACGTGGCTGCATTTCAATATATCGTTGTACACAGGTCATGTCGCGCTCAAGCCATGTCAAAAGCCTACCACCATCAGTAGACGAGTAATTGGCTTCAGGATATCCACCAGGAACAGTCGCCAGGTTATTGTATTGCCCGGAGATCGTTTTAACCGTTCCAATTGAACCAGTCAGCATATAAGCATCAGCAAGAGTTGGTCCGTTTTGGAGTCCCCAGTTATATGCAATCAGAGGAATTTCAAAACCATCCAAAAAGATCTTGCCAAATCCAAACATACCGCCGTTCAATCCATTGCGGAAATTCCTAGCTTCATATGTATTAAGATTGGTCTCGTTATATTGCTGACCAGGACAAACACTCCAACAAGTGAATGAATCTAAAATACAGCGCACAAGTGCGGTCGGCGCAACAATGATGATGTCACCAACGGACATTGACTGCGAAGCCAACGCAGGAGCGAGCAAAATTCGATCGCGAATGCGTCGAAATACTGCAAGAAAAACGTCGACAAGATTGTAAGTAGCTGCGATTGCAGCGCCATTCCAGGTCATGCCCGCACCACCATCGGTACTATTGGCATTCCAATCAATTACGATTGAGTCCATGATATTGCAATTTTTTCCGGTTGAGCCTGTATAACCAGACTTAACAAGACGTTGCAAACCATCGAAATGACCGCCCGTGTTATTGTTACCATTTATGAGCATTAACTTTAAATCTTGCAACATTGCTTCAGTAGCCAGACGCATGTCGTACTCTGCATCGTCACGAATTGGTGAACCATCCAAACGATAACGTGGCTGACGTTCACAATAGATAACGTCGTTACGAGTTGCGTTTCGTACTGGACCTTTACGCCGTAAAAGACCGAAGTCTTCAAGCACAAAATCACAGTAACCCCAATCAACACCATTTGCATCACCACAAGGATCACCTACGTAACCGGCAGAACGAGCGCCAGCAGTTGGTTCAGGACGTACCCATGTGATGAAATATTTCTGGATTAGACATACATTGGTTCGTTCCCAACCAATCCAATCCATAAATTTGGATTGACCTTCAAGCGACAATGACATTAAGTCATCTTCACCGCAAAGATCAAAAAGACCGCAACACCCATAGATTGTAGCCAAGTCACTTACAGAAAGACGTTCTACGGGATCAGTAATAGTAATATCAGGCATAAGTACCTCCAATTCATTAAATATTAAGCGATTAATTTATTTGATATTAGCTAAAGTTTCACTAGCTAATTCCGTAAGAGACAGCTCTTTTTCATTATCACCCTTAGTGCTGTCTCGACTTGGACGATAAGTAGTTGTCAAACGAACTTTTTGATTACGTGGGATATCATTCTCCCACTCACGTTGTTTGTCCTCGTCTGATTTTTCAAGCACATCTAAGCGTTGAAGTACCTTTTCAGAACTGCGTACTGATGCCGCACTGATTACTTGCAAATCAGACACTGAACCGGAAAGTTGCTCAACAGCTTCCTTCACCGTTTGCATAAATCCTGTAACAGCATCAGAATCGGCAACCTGCGTTGCAATTTGTGAAATAGCTTCTTTATCCAACTCAAATTCAGTTTCAAGAGACTCACCTTCAATGGTCTCTTCCTCAGAAGATTCCTTTTCACCAGGAGAACCTTCTTCCTCTGTGCTTTCCTCTTGAGATGGCTCGTCGCGATGAATTACATCAGAATCTTTCACATCACGGTTAACTTCGTCAACCATTCCAATAAATTCTTCTGCAGCTTCCTCATCATCACCAGCAAGTTTTGTTAACGCTGATACAATTCTTTTGTCCATAAATCTCTCCTTCAGTACACTTTGTGATATAGCAGTAAATAATGAACATGCATTCTCTTCAGGTAAAATTGCTATTGCATCCCATATTCCTTCGTTATATACAGGTATGCTAATATCTGTAGCAACTTCTAACATTTCGGGCGGACTCGTAGCTCGGAATGTATTGGATGCTCCCCAATAGTCAGGATCTGTCTCGTATGCTTTAATCATAGCATTTGCAACAGGATTATCCTCAAATAAACCCGCAGCTATCAACACTACACCGTCACGAGCTATATAGTCGGCAACACCCATTCTAAATTTTTCACCCAAATGGAAGAAATCCAAATACGGATATTCGTCTTCAGATATTGCATGCTCAATCATGCTGTCGAATAACTTAGTCGAGTCGATCTCACCCTGCCGATTTAAAACTGACGTACCTGCAATCAACATCCATCTGATTGTGCCGTCTTTTTGACGCATAATCCGAAATGAGCGCTCGGCGATTTCTTTGAATTCAATAACAACTCTTGAAAGTTCGCCAATAGTAATTTCATCGTTTACGAACGAAAACGGCAATTTGAACAATTCACCCTCACGAGCTACTACAGCGAACATTTCCTTGTCATCGATATACAAGTCTGTAATCCAATACCACTCAGTTGGTTCAGCCTCACGCAATAATTTACGAATTTTGTCGTACGCATCTGGAATGCTTATTGCTCTTGCCTCGATTTGCTCACCAGTAATATCTCGTATGATTTTTCTCAACCCTTCGACTACAGTTGCTACGATATTATCCATAGACTTCTCCTTTAATACGCCATTTGCAACTTTGAATGCTTTTGAATCACAAGTTTTCTTTTTGCCACCCTTCTTTTTACACGCCTTAAATGTAGAATTAAAAATTGCAATCCACTGCTTACGTTTTCCCTTCGACTTTTTCTTGACATTCGAGGGCAAACTTTTATCATCAGGACCTGAATATGGCACATTTGAACTCCTTAAACAGAGCTACCTGAGTACTAGTGTACCATATTATAGGGTCTTTGGCAAGGCTGATTACACGGTATGAAACAATTTTGAGGGGTTAATTGCCCTTTTTGCAGTGTTTATCTGCGATATGTCCCCATTTGTGAACGATATTATAGACTTTATCGTAGAATGTGTCGTTCCAACACGTAAAAGATCTTCAAAATGTACATCAAGTATATCAAAGTTATAATATTTCGCAAAAGCTTGTATGCATTCTTCGTAATCCTGTGCTAATTCACTCCAAGAACCTTCAGAATGAACCCTTTGTAATGACGAACATATGTCTGATTTATTACGAATTACGTGTATATATTTCGGATTAGTTAATTGTTCATGATATAAAGAAATTGTCAAACAAGTTCTTGGATCTTTCCAACCCCAAGAATTACCATTCGCTAATTTATTTTTCTTAGCAATAGTCTTAGTAACTATATTTTTAAATTTCTTGGCGCAATATTCTAATTTATCATGCTTGGGTATGGAACGCCAACTACCACCAGAAGCTTCTAAAATACCTTTATTTATCCAAAGAAAATCTATATCCTCCCAATATCCCCCTAAATTCGCATCATCTGCGTCAAGAAACTCTTGCCCCATAGAAATTCCGATAGTATGCAAAATTTTCGCAACTAGCGATGTACCAGATCTATGCATCCCTAAAACAACGACAGTATTCATGGTATTGAATATATAACGTCGTCTTCAACATACATTATACGATTATCGAATTTGACAGCAAATTCTATCTGTGAAAACGTCGGCCAACCCCTCTCAACACCGAAAAGTCTAGCATCATCAATTAAAATAATATTTTTGCTTTTACTGTTGATACGAATTATTGACAGTTCTTCAAGAACTGGACAAATAACTTCAGGTTTTTTATATCCTAAATCTCTGCTCCAATGTGCATCTAACCATATCAACGAAGGTCCTGAAAAATTTTTCAAAACAGTGGTCAAATGTTTTAAACTTGAACCCCACATGAATTCAATATTTTTAAATTCTTTCTGGTAACGCTGTGAGGTACTTGACCAGATATCGGCATTAACCTCTATCGTAACAACTTTCTTAAAATGTTTTGCAGCCCATATAGCAGATTTACCCGCTAACGTTCCAGTTTCTATAAAATTATTAAGATTATATATTTTCTTTAATCTTAAAACAGATTTGCCTGGAATACCACTAAACACAATACCCATCACAACCAACCTTTCTCTTGTAAAAATTTTACATGTTTCTGAGGAATTTTCTTATAAATTTTACACTTAGTCTTCGTTCTGTATACAGGCACATAATTTAGAGCTTTAATGGTAGTACCTAATACTATGATATCATCACGTTTAGCTAGTCGCTTTGTGCCTAAAATTTCTGCCTCCCAAGGAGTTTCATTGGGACGGAGTACTTGCAATAATAAATCTCTATTCCAAATAGCACCTTGAAATGACATTTGATATTTTGAATTAGGAAAAGTTTCAACTATTTCCTGACCTCGATAACGACCATATACTCGCTTGCGCTTTTTAGATGCACGATCACGTGTTAAATCAATTCTAAGAACTTTGGGCTGTGTTTGTATAAAATCAAACATATGCTCGATACACCGCTTATCCCAAGGACCTATCTGCCAATAATCCTCTAACATTAGTATAAAATACTCATGATGATAAGATTCTAAAAACTTTATGAGACCATTGCTCCAATATTGAACAGGAAAATTTCTGTTATGTACAGAGCTGAAAAAGAAATTTATAGGTAAGTCAAACGAATATTTGGCAAATCCAACAATAGAAACCAACTGATTTTTACTGCAGAAGGTATTAAAAAGATATGCAAATCCCCGCAATAACCAATGATGTTTGTCATTCGTAAAAACAACTATAGGAATTTTTTCATTCATAACCAAATGTCCGCAATAAAGGTCCAAAATGCTTCTGTGCCTTTTTATTCATTTCTTTAGTAAACACAGTTTTCCAATCACCAACTACACCCTTACGCATAAATCGCATATTAAATGTACGACCAAGTGGATAATGTTCACCAAACTTTTCAATATCACGTTTGCGTTTAGCGAATTCCTGCCGAGCTATGGCCTCTGATACAAAATCTTGATCATACGGCAGGCTCATAGCGTTGAATAGTGATATTAATACTTTCATCTCATCTTTCTTCAAAAGCTCATAGGAAGTAATGAAATAAGTGAAATTTACGTCTAGCCAACGATTGATGTATCTTCGCCACGGCCCGAACAAGCGCACACCATTTGTACCTCTGCACATCCATGAAAGAAATACCTCTGGCGATACCTTCCAATGATGTGCGCCTGACACAACAATATCACGTGGATCACGTACAAGAAATACAACAAATTCGTCCTCAGTTAAATTTTTCCAAGCCAGTTTGTGCGGCGAAGGCACAGTAACGTCTGCTTTACCTTCAAACAGCATAAAATGCCCCTTGCGCACGATGTATTTACCAGGCCGATCTTTTCCTTCAGTTGCCGGTTCGGTTTTATCCTGTTTTGGCGTAGATCCGCCTGTAGGACAATCAAGTGCGTCGCCAAGCAGCCTGGTTAGCCAAGTAGTACCTGACTTTGGATAACCTGCTACATAGATAGTTTTAGTCATCACTTGTTGGACGTCTAGTTGGTGGTTTCGTTTTTGGCTTTGGTCTCTGTATGCTATCTTTCCAATGACTTGGATAACTCGTAACTAGCGCAAAAATTATCAATGTAAGTATCAAAATTAAAGCTCCTGTAACTAAAGTTTCCATAATTAAGCTCCTATTTATATCTTAAATGCGATCAAATATCTCTCTTCGCCAATCTTTGTGTGCTCTGTCATTGCAGCATCAACTACAGTAGTTAATCCCGGCACGTTAGGATGTTTGTAGTCATGAAACAATATAACACCGCCTGCTGCAATTTTTGGCAGCCATGAATCTATATCTCTCTGCACAGCTTCATTGCTATGGTCTCCGTCAACGAACACCATGTCAACCATATATGGAAAATTCTTACCAGCACGTCGACTATCTGATAAAATACGTAAACAACGCGAAGTATCAATCTTTGACGCTAGTAAATTTTCGTATTCTTCACTGCGTGGTTTTTTATCGATTGAAAATATAAAGGCATCGGAACGTTTCTCTAACATAGCTATGACGCTCGTACCAAAACCAGCACCGATATTAATAATAACTGGATTCTCTGGGAGCATAATAACACATTTATGAATTAATTTTACTTCACCAACACTCAACATTCCATGTTTTATTGCTAATTCAGTCGCCATAACCATTTCTTACTCCCGCAAAATAATATTTATCTGTATTCTTTTCTATGAGCCAGCGTTCAATTCTAAATTTATTTTTATATTGATAATATAAAGAATCAAAATATTTATGGTTATTCATCCCGTAAAAATCATCTTTATAAGCTATCAAAAAAATCTGTACACTGTCAAGAATCTGCACAAATTTTATACGATGATCTACAGGTACTTCGCTAAAGGACATTGTAGCGATAAATGCAGAATTTTGATGCTTGAACGCAGCTAATTCTCGCATTAAATAAACCCAAGATGAAACACAAATAATTTCTTCATCAATCGGTAACGTCAGTTGATCCAAAACATATCGTTGTAATGCTGACATTAGCGGTACATCATACAATATATATTTACCTTTAAATCCAAGTCTGTATAAAATGCGACACATATTTCCATAACCACCGCCAAATTCAAAAATCTCATCAGCTTGCAGCAGACTATATTTATATCCAAACTTATGCTCAAATTGCGCAAGATGGTACGCTAAATTAACTGAACTGCCACTACTTTCTGGATAATGAGACATACGTGGTACGTTTATTAAAGATGATTCTTTAATGGCATATTTCCATCTTCTCCATTGTTTAGATTGTTTCAGAAATTTCAATTTTCTAGCTATGTGCGAAGCATCAGCAACAAATACAGCACGTCGCATCGGCTGCCAATCCAAAAAATTCTTAACATCATCTATCAAGATACAATATGCAAGTTTACGAATAATATCGTTCCATGCATCGATCATAGTATCATTTTTCTTGTATCTTTTTGCAGTTTTCTTCAACTCCGCTAAGTAATCAATCATACTATTTTTAAATTCTGTTTAAGTAATTTATTAAAATCTAACCTACCTCGACGAATATATGAACGACTAGGTACTTTCATATAGCCATCCCACATCGATCCGAAGTCGATTTGCGAAATATTACCACTCATGCATTTAAAAATATCGTCAATAAAAACCTTCGCATGTAAGCCAGCGGAATATCCGATAAAATTGATCCTATTCTTCGTAATAGATTGTTTAATCGCACGTATTATTTGCTTTCTCTGCGTAATTGCATTGCGATGTGGAATCACAATATAATCAACGTAATTAATCAAACCCAATTTATTTAATTTCTTACAATATTCCGGTCCCACATAGAGAATTCGATATTTACGCAACTGTTCAATTATTGGAAAAATATTTCCCTTTAAACTCTGATCTAGAAAAATGTCCCCGTGTATCCAATCAACCTCAATATTATACTCTTTTAAAAATTCGTCAATTTGTACGCCAAGTTTACGATTTGCAATACGTAAAATCGCATGTTCATATGGATAGCTATTCCATAAAACTTGTCGTAAACAGTCACATAAGTATTGTGTGAATGTACAACCATTAGAATTTTTGAGTCCGATGTAACCTAATATTGTTAGAAATTCTCCGTCGCCATATCTAGCAAAACTAAATGGTTCTCTATCGTTTAATCGTCGTACATATTCCTTAAGAGGGAATTTTTTTACCTGGATTTTCCTCATAATCCTAGATTTCTCTTATGTAATTTCTTAAATGTCTTGAGTTTCATATATTTCCTGCTTTCCTTACCAACGAATGGATCGAAAAGACTTCCTATGTCCAACATCGTTAACGAATTTCTGTAAAGTTCATAAAGATCATAAATCAAAACTTTAGTCAATGGTCCTGCACTGAAACAAATAACATCAGGATTTATCGTCTTGACAGCAGCCTTGATTAAAGCCGTTACAGTATCTCTTCTGAGCCATGCATTTTTTTCAGGAACCTCTACAAAATATTCATATGGAATTCCAATCATATTAATTTTACGCAGATGACTTGGACCGACGTAAACTACTTTCTTATATCTGAGCGCATGGATTAATGAAAATAATTTACCCGCTCTACTCGCATTTACAAACACAGTTCCCTCACACCATGTATCATTTGCATTATTTTCCAAAATGTAACGATTTATTTCCTCATTATAAAGCTTCGTGGCAATTTTAATCATACCATAATGAAATGGATAACTGTGCGGTGAAAGCAAAATTCGTTGTAATTCTAACGATAACTCAGGTAAGTATGGCTGACCATCACAGGTTTCCCCCGACTTACCGAATATACATGCGAATTCGCCATCGCCCATTCTAATCAATGAAAAATGCTCGCTATCCTCAATTCGCTTCACATAGTAATAAAAGTCAGTCAATTAAAATCCCTTCCACATTTTTGGACGCAATAACTCATCACCACTAGGCCATAATGTAATCATAGTATTAGCAGGCCAAGAGTATTGCACAATGGGTTCATCACCGAATGTCTTTGCCGCACGCCAAATCTCCGGACTTTCCAATAATATTTCACGTAATACTTTTGCCTTACGAGTATGACCCATTCTACCAACATCGTCCGCTTTTCCTGACTGAATGTCGTCTTTTTCCTCGACTTCTCCAAGATTTTCGTCATATTCATCATCTTGCTGATCCGTAGAGGACTTCTTTGACGAAGTAGTCCAAGAACGTGGTATGACACCATAATCAGCTAAAAGCAATCGTCCTTCATCAAGATCAACTAAAGAACTGCCAGCTAAAGTCTCAGCAACATCAGCCCACGCTTTATTTACAGAAGCATGTAACAAATCACCTTGCTCATCTCGTTGATCAAATTTAAAATCTAATGTATCAGGCAAAAACCCAAGTATTTGCTCTTGCAGTGTTAATGGAAATGCCAAACGTCCTTTGCCTGTTGCTTTTTCATGCTGAATACGAGTTTCATCACCACGCCCCAAAGCCCCGAATTGTACGGGCCAGAATTCTGTAGGATCATATTGAAATTGTAGGGCATATCCATACATGAGCATATCTAGCCATTCGCGCAATTCAAAAGATACAGGTAATTGTGATAATGCAATCAATTTTGCATCAATCTCTTGTGTAGCTGAAGCGATAACGGCGAGGGCATTGAAATAATCGTAACCGCCGCCTGTTAGTTCGGCATCCCTTGCTTTCATTGCTTCTTTCCACTGTTTCTGCGAAATGCCGAGAAGCAGCATTAAACCTCGTGGCGCTTTCGCCCCTAATTGCTCCGCATCATGTTCATACACTGCTATCATTAATTGCGCAAGTATAGTGCATCCACCAACAGCGCAATATCCAAGACCGTTGTATTTTTCATCAGTACTAGGCATGGCAACGACACGTATAAAATCCTTCCAGCGCCAAAATTGCCGAGATTTACCACGTGGATGATATGCTAACGGTCGTGTAGAACTCCCGGTAAGTTTACACTTGGCAGGATCAACCACAAAAAGTGAACGTATAGGGCCATTACGACCTTGCCTACCGAATTCTAAAACACCACCCATATCAGAACCCCAAAATGCTTGCGATAATGCAGATACACTAGGTCGCCAACCAACCAGACCAGGCGCAGCTTGTATGTTATGAAACATCAATGTATATTTTGAAACTTGATTTTTGCCGCCAATCATGCGCCAACCACGATTTGTATCAATGGCTACAACCGTAGCAAGAGCTCCACGCAAATTTGGCTCTAAGCGAACAAAGTCTCGCAGCCATTCGTCCCGTTTACGGCTATCTGGTTTGTACGCACGTTCTACCAAATCTTTAGTCGCAGTTTTAATGTAAAATAAAGATTCAAAATAAGATTGATCAGGCTTGACACCGGATTTGAATCGTGGCTGCATTGAATCAACAGCTGGTTTCTCCATTGCACGTTCAAACTCTTTACCATCATCACCCTTGGCAGGTGCAAGATATTCGTTCATCTTCATCTCCTTCTGATTCTGCCAGACACTTTTTGCGTCTTTCTATTAACGTCGTTAAATTATGGACCAATTCTTCTGCTGCATCCGGTGTAAATGTGACATGTATCGATCTACCCCAAGGCGCTAGTATGAAACCATCGTCACCGCGAATTGGTCGTACAACTATGTCTTTAAGTTCTAAATTATAGAATGCTACAGTTCTCGTAGTTGTCATCACTTTTTACTCCTTTATGCTCCCATTCCTTGAGTCCAACCTAAGGTCTCATCATCAAGAAACATAGAAAGATAACGTACTAGATCCATTCCGTGGTCTTCTTTTTTAACGGGCTGCTCTTTTATCGAATTATCTTTCCAAATATATCCTTCGAATTCGTGCTCGGTACAAACGGGCAATGCTGAATCCTGCAACTCTAGGTCTACTTCAATAACGCTATCCCGTAGGAAATACATTCCAGCTTTGCCATTTCCACGAACTTTTAATCTAGTTTTCACGGAGTTAATTCCAGCAAGAACTGCCTTATTCGCTGGCATAGTCTCTATATCCAAGTGTCTCTCTAGTGTAGCGCGATCTTCTGCGTCCCAATCGCACACTAACATATATGGATTAGGCTCGTCATGTTCATTTTGCCATGCACGAATTTCAGCCGCCATATCCTCAACCAATCTGCGTGTATGGTAAATCTCACCAAAACGATAAGCAATGCCGTCCGGATCGATAGCCCACGCTTGCCATACAAAAGGATGTTGATAACCAAAATCTACAAACCATACTCGAGTCCATAACTTTGGTATTTTAAATCTGTCAACAAGGTGAATTTCTTCATCCCATTCGTCTTCATAAATCATGCCCTCAGCAGCAGCCCAAATTCCTTTTAATAGGCGTAATTTGCGAACGCCAGTCAAGTTATTTAATTTCTTTAGATATGCTTTGCCCCGTACCGTCCACTGCTGCGATACATGATTCCAAAGTGTAGGGTTATCCTCATGTATTGATTTAATGTATTTCGTTATTGCGTTCTTGCCTTTAGTCCGTTGATACAACCAATGGCGTGGAGGACCTGGATTGCAGTCACCAATAATCTGATTATACGGCATGACCCCATAACGGTTACGTGTGATTAATGCCTCCCAGTCTTCCAGCGTGAGTTCACGTGCTTCCATTACGAAAATGAGATCATACTCGCTTGACATTATCTTAGAACTCTTGTCCATACCCCCAATGACTATCTTACTGCCGTTTTGATAACGATATTCCTGCTCATAAGTCCTAAATTTCACCATACCATTGTCAGGAAGCACAAAGTTCTCATACGTGACAATGGCAGACTGTGTTAATGCTGATCTAGTCTTACGCACCAGCAAAGCACGCATCTTGGGATATTTGCAGCAGCAAAGATGCAACTTTTCTAATGCTCCTCTAGATTTCCCTGTTCCGACTGGCCCGCAAATAAGCATTTCATCGCCCTGATAGTACAGTGTTTCAAGCGCACTACCATAGGGTTGATATGCTTTATATCGCGGATCTTGCAATACCTGCTGATCCGCTACTGATAATTCTGTAGTAACCATGTTTGACTAATTAGATTCTCGATAGTACAACAAATGCGCAATTTCTCCGAGCGCGCCCCAGAGACTTAATTGCGTCAAATTTGACAGCGGTCCATGAATTCTGCCGCCATTCTGCGGAACCCAACCACTTGAATTCACATTAGCATTCAGTGTATTTATACTGTATGAGATATTGCCACCTTCCGCACTTATCTCAAAAATTTCCGTACCTTCTGGCAATGTGGCTGCGGTTGGTCCTTCGTCCAATTCCAAACGTTCACCGCCAAGATAATGCCAACGGGGAAGATACGAAGGGTGAAATACCCTGTTTGCTTGCCGATGTAAAAAAGCTCTTAGACCCATGATATTCTCCTTTCGTTACTTATAATCTAACCATATATGCATACTCAATGATGCAAAGAAAGCCAAACACAAACAAAATCGGTATATGTGCCGGTCGTCCAGTCCAACTAGATATATTCCAAGTCTTCGATAATACGCTTGTAAAATGATCCAAGTCCAATAGTACACTGATAAACCCACTGAGGCCGAAGATATAAAGTGAATGCTTGAGGAAGGCATATTTCATACTACTGCCAAAGCAGCCATTGTCGTGGGAGCAAGTGGTGTATCCCAGACTACGCAGTGAGCGAGATAACCATACCATTGAGCTAGGCCCAAGGTTGCGATCACTATCGGACCGACAAATGTCCCTAAGATGGTGCGAGTTGGTATCACCTGCGAGCCATCCAGGTATAATTTAACCTCATCGGCAGTCTTGCTCCAGGTCATACCCCAACACATCCAGTCAGTGGTAGTAAGTGAAGACTTGTCATTGATTTCAGTTACACCGGCTGCTTTGTATTCACTTCTTGTACTGTTATTAGTTGTTTTTTTGCGAATTTGTAATAGATTTGATGCGTCATCTCGAAATCGTAGAAAGTATCTATCTAACCCATCCGTCCACACTCCGGAATCATAAACTTTGGCCCACACTATCCAAGTTCCCTCTTGGCCGTCAAAGGCGGCCCTAAGACCCGGAATATCCATGTCAACATTACCATTTGATCCATCAAACAACGGACAAGTTCTCCCATCACCAATGCCTAACTGCCCCAGTGTTACGTTAATATATACACCGTCAAAGTCGTTACCGGAAATATCTTCAGCAATGCCGCCACCAGCTTCCCATAGAGGCCAATAAGCGATAGGAGAATAATTGTTAACTTTGTCTGAATAAGAAAGAATAGCACTGTTTGAGAGTAAATTTGCTATGCGACGACGGTATTGAATTGAGCGTAAATTAGATGCAAGACCCATAATGCACTCCTTGATTTAGAATGCTACGCACTCGATTTGACGATCCCAAAGATCTGTCAGAAGCGTGTACTGCAATGTGAATTTAGTTCTACTTGAACAGTGTCGTAATGCAAATAGTATATTAATTGTAGCTGATAACATCGCTTGCACAAACTCTGCATGAATATCTTGCGCATAAGCCACGAAACAATTGGATTTACGAACACAAACGGCTTCACCAGAATTTGTGAATTCAGTGTAAGTTTTTTCCTGTAAAACTTCAGCGAATTCATCCAACCGCAAATTTCGAAATTCTTCTGTTGTAATTTTTATTTGACCTAATGGTTGACATTCCATCTTTAATCTTTTACAATTTTCAGCAATGATTTATCGTTCATTGCGGAAACTGCTGGACGAGCCATGATAATATGCTGTGCTCTGTGAATTGCGTCCATGAATTCTTGTTTTTCCATGACGTGAGCAGAAGGTAATGATAAAAATTCGTTCCATACAAATGCCAACAGCAGTAGAACATGTTGTTCGTGTACAGTTAAATCTCGCATTATACCTTACTTTCGTCTATGCCAAGATAGACTTTGAAAATATTGACTCCGAGTGTATTGACTTCAAGATTAGCGCCTCCATCAAGATGCTGCGAAAGAAATCTTACAGTCTTTAACCACTGGTCGTAGTCCTCCATAACAAAAGTGTCGCCGTTTGCGAAAATAAATTTGCCTTCAGTAACGGCGTCCCAGA
>LAZR01001180.1_pt1 | contig 16979 bp, 16 predicted proteins | sample 329461 | NCBI WGS metagenome assembly LAZR01 (sample SAMN03002196, study PRJNA259156) | marine sediment metagenome | biome: sea floor; feature: Hydrothermal impacted sediments; material: marine sediment; isolation source: Loki non-amplified sample from Loki's castle hydrothermal vent sediment ...
TCTCTGGTAGAGTACTTACAGTTTGTTATGGTGCTGAAGTGATAAGCATTTTTGTTGGCATAATTCTTGCGACGCCTTCTCCGCATGATCATAAACCAGAAATCACCATAATTTGGAGGAAAACTAAGATTATTATAATAACAATATTATCAACGTATTTCTCTTATCTGTTCCGAATGCTATTGATGTAAGCTTTCGTACATAATGGAATACCCATGCATATAATCCACGATTCATCTTACTATCTCATAACACTAATCTCATTCATTATAATTCTTTATGTCCTTCGAAAAATTTTGCCCGAATTGATTATTTCTTTACATTATATACGCTTTTTAATTTCAAATAAAGAAATTAACAATCCTGGTACTGAAAAAATAAAAACAAGAAAAAAAAGCAATGTAATAAAAGAACTTACTGTGAAAAAGAAAGAGTTATATTATCCTTTGTTAGGAACAACAGTTTGCACTTCAATTCTTTATGCCGTTTGTCTTTTTTTAAGTGCTTACGGATATGAAATCTTTTATGTAATCGTTAATCCTTACAAAATGATTCTCCCATTATTATTAGCATTAATATTTTTAATAAGTCGATATCTGTTAGATATTGTTAAAGGCTTTACAAAGTTAAATTTAATAATCCCAATTTTGTCTCTCATCTTAATTGTTTGTTTATTTTTTTTTATATCAATTTTAGCATATTTCTTAGTTAAGGATATTTTGAATGGGATAACTATCGCTGTATACTTCACATCAGTTATTCTTATCTACTGGTTCTTTCATAGAGAAGTTAAAAATTATCTTCTAATTAAAATAGTATAATTTCGAATTAACAGTTGATAATATCAATAGCGACGACATCCCATTAGGAAATAATTGATAATATGACATTATGATTTAAGTTATTTTTAATGGTCCCTTGTAATATTTTGATGATGGGCAACCAATACATTGTTCTTGAGTAAAAAATGTACAAAACTTGCAACAAGTTCCACAGGGAGAATTTTCATTTTGTTGATTAAGATGAGACAAATTTAAAGGCAAAAAGAGATCCTCTTTTAATTTTCCAAATATCAGTATATTCGACTTCCTTACACCATTCAAATTATGATGCATACAGGAATTAATCATTGTTTCTATGGTATCTAAATCCTCACCAAAGAATAGCAAAAGATGATTATATTCACCCATTAAATTAAAGGAGAATAAAACTCTCGGACATTTGGAATAGAAATCTTTTATTTTCTTAAGACTCTCAGTTTCTAATTCTAATAATAAGATTGCTAAATTAAAATTTAAGCTTGAAAAATTAACTGAAAGACTTGGCTTAATGGTATTTCCTTTGAAAAGCTTTTCATATCGATTTTTTATTGAAACATGAGACACACCAAGCTCTTTTCCAATCTTAGAATAATTAATTTTGCCAATTTCAGATATATGTTTAAAAATCTCTAGGGTAACTTTATCTAGTTTTATGATATTTTTGAATTGTTTAATTGTATCCATTTTTCTTCATGGATTTTAATTCATAAAAGTTATAAATTGCAGGTTATAAAAAATCTCACTAATTATAATTAAAAAGTTTCATTTTTTAAGTCTTTGTATATAAATTTATTAAGAATTGTATATATTTAAAAGAAAATAATATTCATCAAATATACAATTTCTACTAAAATAGCGCAATATTAAGAAATCTTTATAAATATCTTATCATCGTAATTTATGTCACCATACAAAATATAACTAAAAATCATAATAAAGTGATTAAATTTAATAATGAAATCAATCGAAAAATATTGACATAGTTCATTAAATTTGATTCCCAATCAGGAAAAATAAAAGATGGCAAGTTCCATCGAGCTAATTTGATTAAAAAATGCTCCCAGATTAAGATTATCTTTTTAAAATGTTTAATCGTTCATCTTTCCTTTCAAAATGTTCGCATAATTATCATTATCTAAGATTTTATAGGATTGTGTTGAGGAATTCCATAAATAAATAGTATCTTTTAATTTAGTTATATCATATCCTTGTTTCCGAAGGTTAATTTTCCTCAATTTGTGTGTTCCCGTGAATTCGAGTTCCTTTTGAACTCTAACGAAAATGGGTATTGAATATTTTGGCAATCTTTCAATTATAAAATTAGCAAATTTTTTCGGATTAAATTTACTCGATTCTTTTAATTTTATGGCAACCATACCCGCTCTCCCTTCGTGTTGTGGGATTTCTACTCCATACACATTACAAATTTCAATTTCGGGGAGAGAATTAAGGATATTTTCTACTTCCAAAGTAGCGACATTCTCACCTTTCCATCTAAATGTATCTCCAATCCTGTCTGCAAATGAAACCCATCCGTTATCATCGTGTAACTTAACTAGGTCTCCAGTGATGAAATAAGTATCTTTTTCTTGAAGTACATTTCTCAAGATTTTTTTTTTGGTTTCACTTTTGTCTTTGTAACCCAAAAAATTCGAACTTTTCGAAATCTTTACTAGCATCATTCCAGTTTCACCTGGTTTACAGCCAATTAGAAACCCTTTTTCATCTTTAAAATATTCACCAGTATCTTGATTAGTCTTTACGATGACAATCGTATCAGTGGAAGTGATTCTTCCTATCATTCCTGGTCTTCCTTCCATATTTGAAAGGCCACCAGCACCATCTGTAGCACCATAGAATTCAAATATATTTTCAATATTAAATCGTGATTTAAACTCACCCCAAATATCTTTTCGTAGACCTAAGCCAAACATTTTCTTTAAAGTGTTATTTTTTACGTATTCTGATTTTGAACGATTGAGGAGATATCTCGGTATTTCTCCTATGTAGAGAAAACAAGTAGCTTTAAATTTTTTAATATCTTTCCAAAAATTTGACGCTGAGAATCGTTTTCGGAATGCGAAAGCACAACCTGACTGTACACATGATCCCCAACCATTAATTCTTGCGTGTGAGTGGTATAATGGTAAAGGACAATAAACTACGTCATTTTGAGTAAGTTTTAGTATTAGACTACCAAAAGGATTAAGTAGGCGGATATTACTCTGGGTTGCCGCCTTTGGAAGACCTGTTGTTCCTGATGTGAATATATACATACAAACATCTGATAAATATGAATTGAAAGTGGTTGATGGATTTTCTTCTGACACCTGTTCTAATTCTTGTTCAAGATCAACAAATATATGATCATTGTGTTTAGGGTTGTTAATCACAAAAACCTTATTTTTTTTAAAATCAAGTTCCTTAAAAATCTCTTTGAAAGAAAATAAACAATCTCCATCAATAACTATCCATTTTGGTTCACTAATTTGAAATAAGTGAATTAAAGCTTTTTGTCTTTGATTAATATTTATAAATGAGTAAACTCCTTGTATTTTATTTATTCCAATTGGGATGGAAAGAATTTCAGGGCTATTTTCCATCATTATAGCAATAGTATCCCCTGGTTTACATCCGATTTTGAGAAAATAATTAGCTACTTTGTTACCTAAGTTGTTTAAGGTTTGCCATGTCCATTTGATATCTTCATAAAATACCGCATAATTACTAGGGATTTTTTGCGCAAGTTGTTCTACCAGGATCCCTATGCTTAAATTTGGATTTTTCTTTCTTTCTTTATAAATCCTTGTTGCTCTTTTTGAATAATCCAATTCCTTCGGAGTTAACGGAATTTCATTTGTCATATATAAATCTGTAATCTGTTTTCAATTTAAATATTGTCTCCTTAAAATTTTTGAGAGATTTTACTTCCAATGTGTAAAAAACGTTTTTTACTATAAATATAATAAAAATGGATAATACTCTTTAATGCTAATTTAATCATAAGGGGATAAAAAAAAATTAGTAAATTTAATTTCAAAAAGTGAAATTTATGAGTAATGATAATCTAAACTATGATCCATTTATTCGAGGTCCTTTTCCTGTTGGAGTATTAACTGAAAACCTGACCGATTCTGAAAGAAACCGTAATTTACCAATTGAGATTTGGTATCCTGCATTAGAGAAATATACCGGACAAGATTTAGTAGAAGAAACACAAGATGAATACGAGCTTTTCGCCCAAAAAATTAAACAAGATGCAGTTCGCGAAGCTCAACTCCGAGAGGGTTGTTATCCGTTAATAATGTTTTCTCACGGATTTAGTGGACATCGTCGGCAAACAACACACTTTTGTACGCATTTAGCAAGTCATGGATATGTGGTTGCATCAGTGGATCACACAGGGAACACGATGATGGATCTTATACAGAATTATATAGCAAACCAATCAGGAGCTTCATCTACAGATATGGAAACACTTGGAACACAATCTGCATATGATCGACCATTAGATATTAAATTTGCTATAGATTGCTTACTTAAGGGTGAAACACTTATACCCACAAATAATCTAGATTCAAGTAAGATAGGAATGACGGGACACAGCTTTGGGGGATGGACAACTTTGGTAATGCCCTCTATTGACAAAAGAATCAAAGCAACTCTTCCACTTGCCCCAGGTGGTGGGAATTCGGGTGAAGCTTCAATTATTACACTAGGAGATCAACTAAATTGGGATCATGAAGTTCCTACTTTATATTTAGTTGGGGAAGGAGATGTTATTTTACCCTTAAAGGGAATGTATGACCTTTTCAACAGAACTAAAGAACCCAAGAGAATGGTTATTTTAAAAAATGCAGATCATTTTCACTTTAATGATAGAATTGAACAGACTCACGAGTTCTTTCGTAATCAAGCTAGTATTATGAGAAGTGAGGATGCTACAGGACTTTCGGAAAAAATGCGCCCTGTCTCTGAACTTTGCCCAGCTGAAAAAGCATACTCGTTTATACGTGGGCTTGGGTTGGCACATATGGATGCTTTCATACAAAAGGATTTGATTGCAAATCAGTTTATTACTAATGGTCTTAAAGCATCACTAACAAAAAGGAAAATTGATGCTAAAATTGTGTAGTAAGGCTAAAAATCTCATTTTTTTTAGTTAATGTGAGATGAAAAAAAATTAAAATTAGATGTAGCTCATTATTTCATTCGATTTTCTTTATCAAAGGGTATTTTGGCTAATGATTTAACCTCATCCCCGAAATAAAATTCTGTTTCATGATCATATGGTCTAATCGGGCCTGTCAAACAAAAGGGAGTAGGTCGCCCACGTTTTCCTTCTGCATCTAAAGCAGCTCCTGTACAAAGATATATTCCTTCGTCAAGTTTTCGAACCTCATCAATCAAATCATTTCTTGCAGACACATTTTTAAAAGCAGCGTATTTCATCCTCAATGTTGATTTGCCATCAAAAAGTGAAATACTCATATCCGTACCAAATCGTAGGTGGTGTCTTTCCTTACCATCAATCACATATCTATTGTATCCTTCGCCTGTTGTTGAAGTTTTTGGTGTGTAAGCTTTTCCTTTCCAAACTCCCATAGCAGTTTTATTCATTACCCACTCACTCATCTGATTACCTTTTTCACTTCCAGTATCAAGTGTATAGCCATCATATTCTCCGTCTAATTCATCAAATGCAGGAGCGGATAATGTTTTATATAACTCAAGGAGTTCTTCACGAGTCATTTTTTTTAATTTTTCTACAGTCCAGTGCTCTTTTGTTACTTCTTTTGAAATTGTCATTTATTATTTACCTAAAAAATATCAATAATTTCTTGATTAATAGTTTGAATTAAACAGATATAAACTTTATCACACTTAGAGAATAGTAGAAATAGGCTTTTTCCGTATCATGTTTAAATGCACTTAAATAGCGACATAATCAAATAGATTTTAAAATCATGAAGGATAAAAAAATAAATAGCAAGAAGGAATAAAGAAAGAATTTCAAAAGGTGAAAATAATAGTTAAACCATTAAAAGTGGGTTTAATTGGGACAGGTTCAATCGCTCAACTACACAGAAACGCTTACAAACAGTTTCCTGAGAAGATCAAACTGATGGCGGTCTGCGATATCAATGAGGAAGCGGTAAAAAAATTTGCCAGCATATCGAATATAAGCGATATTTATACGAGTGCCGAAGAACTATTAGAAAAAGCAGATATTGACGCTGTGGATATTTGTACGACTCATGATACTCATTATCAATTAACCATGGCTGCGGCTAATGCCGGAAAACACATTCTTTTAGAAAAACCGATGGCTATAAAGATGGATGATTGCAGAGAGATGGTTAAAAGCGCTGAAAAAGCGGGAGTAATTTTTATGATAGGGCAGAATTTACGATACTTGCCTCAATCCCAACATATTTACAAACTGATAATCAATGGAGACCTAGGTGAAATCTGGACGTTACAAGCTTTTGATGTCATGGGTTCAATCCCACCTCGTTCTAAAATTTCTAATCCCCCAGAAAAGATCCATTGGTATTTTGATGGAAATCGGTCTGGCGGTGGCTCACTCATTACACTTTCGATTCATAGCATAGATCTTTTCCGTTATTATGTTGGGGATATTAAAAGCGTCATAGCAAGAAAATGGACTAATAACCCTTTCTTTTCAAATGATGCTGAGGATCGAATTGTTGCGAATCTTTTTTTTGAAAATGGAGCAATTGGATATATTATGAGTTCGTTTACAACAGTTTCTCCTTGGTCGCATAGATATTTACTTTTTGGGGAGGATGCAACCATCTCATCTGATCCACCTGTGGGTAAGATAAATATTAAACAATTCCTTGCTCCTCTGATGATATCGGCAAAAGATCGTGATGCTGGGTTGAAAAATAAGTTTATACCTATTAATCCTGATATGGAAGGACTACTCAGTAAAGACCCTTATATAAACGAAATAATACATTTTGCTGAATGCTGTCAGGATGGGAAGGAGCCAATCAGTAGTGGTAAAGACAACTTAGGTACTATGAAGACTATTTTTGGTATATATAAGTCTGCCCAAACTGGTAAGGTTGTCGATTTAAATTCACTCTAATATCTATAGATTGAAGAAATATAAAAAAGATTAGGAAATATGATGATTATAGATTAATTGTATACCATTAAAAATAGACAAAATTATGACTATACCGGATTTAAGGCAAGATAATAAAGTTGTTGTTATTACCGGCAGTAGGAGAGGTATTGGAAAGGCGATGGCTTTGGCTTTCGCAGAAGCTGGTGCCAATATTGTAATTTCTGATTATGTTGTTGATGATGGGCTTCTTAATGCCCTAGCTACAGAAATTAAAGTAAAATTTGGAAGAACTGTACTGACTTCCCAGACTGATGTAACAAAGCCTGATCAAGTTGACAATATGGTCCAAAAGGCTGTAGAAGAAATGGGGAAAATAGATATTCTTATTAATAACGCCGGAATCGTAGGTAATTCACCATCTCTAATTGGATTCATAGAAAAAGATTTTGATTTAGTTTTTGATGTTGCAATTAAAGGTTCTTTACGCTGTGCTACAGCAGTTAGTAAAACAATGATAAAGCAAAACAGCGGGGTTATCATAAATATGTCATCTGTAGGAGCATATATAAAACTTCAAAGTGCTTACAGTCTAGCGAAAAATGCACTTATCAAAATAACTAGAGGCTTAGCAACGCAATTAGGACCATTTAATATTCGTGTTAATGCTCTCGCCCCTGGAGTTATTAAAACTGATATGACCAAACTCATTTTTGATTATCCAAAAATTCAACAGTTCTATGTTGATCGAACGCCATTAGGAAGAACGGGAGAAGTTGAAGATATCGCTCATGTTGCTTTATTCTTAGCCTCGGATGCTGCACGCTACATTACAGGACAAACTATATTAGTTGATGGAGGATTAGGGCCAATGGAATTACCTGGCACAGTTCCTTTAAGCAAAAATGCTGAAGGAATTAAGAAATTTTTATTGAAAGAATAGAGCAAAGACTTTTTGTCACTGATAAAGAAAAATTGATACAATTCAGAAAATAAAAAAAATAGAGATTAATTGAATTTACCAATTGCTTTGAGGTATAAATTTCACTGGTTTTGAAATTTCTTTCTTATTGCTGAGTCACCTACAGATATATATCTCTGAAAAACCCCATTACTGATCAAACCTTCAGGAATTAATCCCGCCCAAGGTTGCGTTCGATCAACAGAAACTCCAATTTTACTGAAGATTCTTTCTTGGACACTAATAGGGCCATAAGAAAAAATAAGTAATATATCTTTTTTAATGGGATGAATTACTGCCATGTTATTTATCCCCCAAGCATCTCCACTGGGTATAAGTATATCACTTTCATCTGAAGGGGAGTTTTGAGTCCTTTCTAGGGCTAAATGCGTAATTCCCTTATCTAAAACAAGTGTTTTTTCATTCTTTACAGTGATATCAAAAAGCCTTTTTGGAAATCCCCAGTCAACTCCCATCTCCATCATCAGCCATGTTTCTACTGGCATAGATAATACAAACCAAGTTTCTGTGCCATCTGAGCAAACACCCTTTATCATTACCATTCCCTCATTATAACGAGTAACAGAATTCCCCGTGTTATAATCTACTGTCACCAATGAAACTACTGGAATGACTGGTACCGAAAGATGTGGTGGTAATAACTTTTCGTATAATTCTATATTTGTTGGTTTAAATGCATTAAAGAGTCCATTTGTACCTGTATCACCTTTTATTCTCACCGACTTAGGATCTACTGGCTTTGCTCGAGAGCTAGAACCCCAATTTATTAATTCCATAGCCTCTTCATCGTTTACAAAACCCCTAACTCTTTGTATAATCATACCACTATAATATGCATGTTCTACTTCATTTTTTGGTCCAAAGGTTTTAGATTTAGAATCTGCCAATTGATATTTCACTTTTAAATTGTAATTTTATTTAGTTTATGAATTGTTTCTTCAGCTTCTTTCATGATTCGATCTAATAGTTCCTTAACAGGAGGAATATCTTTTATTAAACCTACACCTTGACCACAACTTACTAATCCTGCTTCTAGGTCACCCTCGTAATACATTTTCCTTGCATTTGTTCCAGATGCAACGTCTATTATTTCTTGTAGTGAAGCCTTTTTAGATTCTAACTCAACTATCTGTTCCGCTGGTTTATTTTTCCACATTCTATGAGTATTACGTATAGAACGCATAACGATTTGAGTGTCAGTTTCTTTAGCTTGAACAAAAGCTTGTTTCAGATTATCGTGTAGTGGACATTCTACTGTAGCCATCATTCGTGTCCCCATTATTACGCCTTCAGCACCTAACGCAAGAGCTGCTGCAACTCCTCTTCCATCTGTTATCCCTCCTCCTGCTATAACCGGGATATCTAGTGCATCTACCACACTTGGAGTCATTACTAGCGTACCTATATCTAACATTCCAGTTGCGCCACCATTTTCATAACCAACAACAGTTATTATATCAGCCCCAAGGGAAGCACCTTTTATAGCATATCTAACACCCGCACATTTATGAATCCATATAGCTCCCCCTTCTTTGAACCTGGGAACTAGGTTTTCTGGAGCTTTATGGCCACTTGTTTCAATGATTTTTACGCCTGCATTAATTGTAGCTTCAACATATTCTTCTAATTTTTCCTGAGGCATCATAGCAGGAAAAAGATTTATATTTACGGCGAAAGGTTTATCTGTTAAGCTTTGAGTTTTCTTGATAGCATCACTTAGCTCATCTGGGGTTTTATAATTGGCGCTAGCCAACACAGCACACGCTCCAGCATTGCTGACTGCAGCTACGAACTCTGGATATGAAATATTTGCCATTGTACCTGCAATTATGGGGTATTTACAACCCAACATTTCTGTAACTTTAGTTTTAATCATATTTTTTCATTTCAAAATTAATTAGTTAACAATCAATATTTTACCATTCGATTTATATTTCATTAAAACATGAAAATAAAACCTATAATATTATTTAGTTTTCAGTAGATTTTGTTTTAGATCATCCGAAATAGATACCTTTTTTTGATTTTCATAATCATACCAAATGATATGAGCTTCACCTTCTGCTGCCTTTCGTTGTAATTTCTTGCTTACTAAGATATGTTTTATAATTATTTTTGATCCTTCTATACTTGTAATTTTTGCCCCCACGTAGATAGTATCGGGATAAGTTAATGGTGCTTTGTAATAACAACTTTGATAGGATAAAATAGGTCCTACATGAACAGTTGTAGGTTCTTCGTAGATATCTAATAATTGAAACAATGCTATTCGAGAACTTTCGAAATATCGATAATATAATGTATTGTTTACATGCCCTCTAGCATCCATATCTCCCCATCTAACCGGGATTTCCTCTACTACTGTAAAATTGTTCAATATATCGCTCATCTTGACAACGCCATTTACCATTAAACTTCAATAATTAGTTAATATCTATTAATTTTTTGAATTAATCTTATTAGATAGTAAATTCCAATTCAAATTAAAGAAATTTACTAAATAGAATAATCAGATGTCAGAGCAAATATTTTACTAGTCTATTTATATATCATCAAATTCTGCTATAAAAAATCGTAGAAATAAATAAATCTAATCTTAAGCTATACAACTAACTCCTTTATAATTTATTAATCAAACTCATGGAAGTTATTTATTTTTTAAATTCTATTCATATATATCTAATACTTCATAACGCTAATATTGATAATACAAAGTAGATATCTAAGAATAAACTCAAATTAAAATCCAAAATAATTTGACTCCAAATGAGTTGAAATAAAAAATGGCTGAACAGATAAATATCTTAAATGTAGGAGCTGTAGCACCCGAATTTTGCCTTCCAGATAAAGATCACCGTGAAATTTGTCTAAATAAATTTAAAGGGAAACACGTTATTCTATATTTTTATCCGAAAGATAACACACCAGGGTGTACGATCGAGGCTATTGGTTTTACAGAGATATTACCAGAAATTCAAAAACTTGATGCTATTGTCATAGGAATTAGTCCTGATAGTCCTCAATCTCATGCAAAATTCATTGCGAAGAAATCCTTGAAAGTTATTTTATTAAGCGATGAGGAAAAAACAGTAATTAACACATATGGAAAATGGGGATTGAATAAATTTCGAGGTAAGGAATATATGGGTGTAACCCGAAGCACATTCTTAATAGGTCCAGATGGTAAAATAGCGCATATTTGGCATAAAGTATCACTGAAGGGGCACCCAGAAGATGTTAAAGAAGTCTTATCCCAATTAAAGAAATAATTTTATATCTAATCTCCCTTTTTTTATTCAATTTCTCAAATTATTGAAGGAAAACACAAAATATTATTATGAATGTTAAAGAAGCAATTGAGAAGAGAAGAGCTTTCCGTTCGCTAGATCCTGTCAAGATTACAGATGAATTAATTCAGAATCTAGTAGAGGTTGTGGAAATTTCACCTTCATGTGCAAATAAGCAGCCTTGGAAGTTAATTTTCGTAAGAAAAAAACAAGTTTTAGAAGAAATTTTTACCAATCTCTCAGTTGGAAACAAATGGGTTAAAAATGCCTCGATGATAATTGCAGTATTTAGTAAACCTGAAAATGATTGCATTATAGGCGATAGACTTTATTATCTATTCGATACTGGAATGGCTACTGCATTTTTAATATTACGAGCCACAGAATTAGGGTTAGTGGCTCATCCTATTGCAGGGTTTAAAGAATCTAAAACTAAAGAAATTTTAGGGATACCCGATGAGATGAGATTAATAACACTTGTAATCATAGGAAAGCATTCAAGTGAGGTCAACCCTGTTTTATCAGATGCTATGAAATTGGGTGAAAAACAACGGCCTCCCAGAAAAGCATTGGATGAGTTTATTTTTATCAATCACTATGATAATAAATACTTGAGTGACAAAGGTAGGGAATGAATGAGTTCAGAGTCAACAGAAGGAAACATGAATCGTCTATCACATGAAAAAAGCCCTTATCTACTTCAACATGCTAATAATCCTGTAGACTGGTATCCATGGGGAAATGAGGCTTTTGATTTAGCTCGAAAGGAAAAAAAACCAATATTTTTATCAATAGGTTATTCTACTTGCCATTGGTGCCATGCAATGGCTCATGAATCTTTTGAAGATACCGATGTTGCAGAACTGATAAATAAAGTGTTTATTCCAATAAAAGTGGATAGAGAAGAAAGACCAGATATAGATAAAATATACATGACTGTTTGCCAGATGATGACAGGTTCAGGAGGTTGGCCTCTCACTATTATTATGACTCCTGAGAAAAAACCATTTTTTGCTGGGACATATTTTCCAAAACAGACTCGGTTTGGTAGAATAGGACTAGTTGATCTGATTAAACGAATCGAGGAATTATGGAACAATCAGAGGGATGAACTGTTAAGCTCTGCAAATCAGATTACTTTTAATCTTCAGAATATTGATCAAGAATTACCTGGAGAAAAATTTAATGAAAATGTTCTAAAAAAAGCATATCAGCAACTAGCTAACCAATTTGATTCAATAAATGGTGGGTTTGGGATTAAACCAAAATTTCCGACCCCTCATAACCTCATATTCCTACTACGTTTTTGGAATCGCACTGGTGATAAAGAAGCATTAGAAATGGTGGAAAAAACACTCCTTTCAATGAGAAAAGGAGGTATTTATGATCATATTGGTTTTGGTTTTCATCGTTACTCCACCGATTCAATTTGGCTTGTTCCCCACTTCGAAAAGATGTTATATGATCAGGCGTTATTAGCCATGGTATACATTGAAGCTTATCAAGTCACGAAAAAATTAATTTATAAGGAAACCGCTCAAGAAATTTTTTCCTATGTTTTAAGAGATATGTTGTCACCTGAAGGGGGATTTTTTTCAGCTGAAGATGCAGATAGTGAAGGAGAGGAAGGTAAGTTCTATATATGGTCTATAAAAGAATTGGAAAAGATACTTGATAAAAATGAAGTAGATTTAGTTATTAGGAACTTTAGGATGGAAATTTCGGGTAATTATATAGAGGAAGCTACCAGGAAAAAGACTGGCTATAATATTTTACATTTAGAAAAATACCCTGAAGAAGAATTAAGAGATAAACTAGAAAATATACGCACGAAATTATTTCACCACCGAAAAAGTAGAGTTCCTCCTCATAAGGATACAAAGATCCTTACAGACTGGAACGGTTTAATGATTACAGCTCTAGCTCGAGGAGCAATCGTATTTCAAGAAGAAGAGTACTTAAACGCTGCAGAAAAAGCTATACATTTTATTCTCTCAAACCTTGGAGAATCACATAATAGGCTACTACATAGATATAAAGACGGTTTATCGGAAATTAAAGGTTTTCTAACAGACTATGCCTTTCTTATATGGGGACTCATCGAATTATATGAAGCTACTTTTGATCTACATTATTTAAAAACTGCATTTGCTTTGAATGAAGCTCAAATAGAACATTTTTGGGATAATAAAAGTGGTGGTTTTTACTTTAATGCTGATGATAGTGAAGAATTGTTAACAAGACCTAAAGATATTTATGATGGTGCAATTCCGTCTGGAAATTCAATTGCTATGCTAAATATGCTTAGATTAAGTTATTTTACAGGTGATCCTGAGTTAGAAGAATTGGCAGACATACAGAATAGAGTATTTTCTGAAAAGATTAAGGCTAATCCTTTGGCTCATACACAATTTTTAGTTGCAATTGATTTTGCTATTGGACCTTCCTACTCAATAGTTATTGGTGGTGATTCGTTGGCTGAAGATACGAAAGTGTTGATCGATGCTATAAACAGCGCCTATGTTCCCAATAAAGTAATTATTCAGAGAAAAACTGAACTGAATTCTCCTGAAATAGATGAATTCTCCAATTTTGTACAATACTTTGATAAACTTAATGGGAAGGCAACAGCTTATATATGTATAAATAAAATGTGCAAACCTCCAACTGATGATAGAAATACAATTTTACGATATCTTAATGCTAGCTGGAGTACTTCTTCTTAATTAACCATCGATTTTTAACGATATATAGTTAGGAAAGTAAGGTGATTTTCTTTGGAATTACAGTTTCCATTTCTTCATCAACTCAAAATTTTAATAAAATTATAGGATATCTAAGTACTAAATGGTAAAAGTAATGTATGTTGAAGAAATTATAAACCTTCCTCTTCAATTTTCTGGTTTACTAATTCCATCAGTTTATCTAGAGTTTTTACAGAGTTCATCTCATCTTGTGAAATAAGAAGTTTCAGTTTAGAGTTTGAATGAATATAAGCTGAAGGAAATTTAGCATCTGGTATATCATATTTTTCTTTAAACTCATCTCGATGTAAAAATTCAAGCGAAAACTTATCTTTCTTTAAAAATTCAACAGGAACATTAAGTTTATTTATAAATTCTTTCCAATCTTTCTTCATTCCAAACGCGCTGAATGTTTGAACACACAAGTTGCAGCTGTATGTGCTGGGCCTAAGTAACTTATGCCACCAGTCTTTAACTGTGTTCACAACTCCGGAATCTGCATTATAAATAAAAACCACTTTTTTCTCTTCACTCATTATAATCACACATGATCTTTCTTCACTACTTAATTCATATCTCATTAGAAATTTTAATCTTCTTATTATCTACTATAAAACTATTTTAGGCATCATCTAAAAAATATATGAATAATCATAGAATCAGTATTATTTTATTAATCCTCTTATAAAAAATAAAATCTGGAAAAGACTTATCCTTCATACAATTTTCTTATCTTTTCCATTCTTTTCCTATTTACACCCATATCACTCCAACCTACCCTGGAAGCTGAACGAAAATGTATAATTTTCTCAGTATCATCGAAATAAAACTCAACGTCATCAACAAATTTGAATGTACGTGTTCGAAACTCAGAATGAATGTAATTTTCTGTTTCCTTAATTATTTTAGTTCTTTTTAATGATTTAATAATATCTAAGATTTTTAATTTAGCTTCTTTAAGCGTAGAACTATATATCAATGGTTGAATTATATGTTTTTTATCCGAGACTTGAGTTGAAACACAATTTGGCGATTTAGGGCAAGGAGCTAATTTTCCATCAATTATTCCAATCTGATTTTCTATTTTTGAAACTTGACTCACCTGTCTTATTTAAATTACACAGATGTTCGTATATATAAATATAGGTTATGAAGTGAAAAGAGTTTAATAAACAGCTAATTAAGATTAAGAAATATTAAGATTAATAATTAAATATCAAGAATATCTTTTATTGTAGTTGTTATCTTTTTCTCATCAAATATAGAAATATTTCCTGTAGTTTGAAAATACTGTATTTCTTCTTCATAGTGTGATTCAAATTCAGTTAATAAATATATCAATCTTTCCTTTAGGCTCTGTTTGGCTGGTTTTGATAGGAAGAGTGCTAGTTTAACCCATTTACCGTAGGCTGCATGGATATAAAAACTTTTATAACTAATTTCTTTCATAGATGTGGTCCCACCGATTTCAGATACAAAAGAATCCATAGCAGTTAAAAATCCTGACACTAGATCCTGCTCAATTTTAAATTTTTCGTCAGTATGTGATATTAATGGTAATCCTGTGGTTTTATCAATTATGATAAGGCTTCTAAAAATGTCTTTATATTTAGGTTTTTTACTTTTTGTATGCTCCTCTTTCATGACTTCTTCTTTTGGATGGAATCCGTACATTACAAAGGATTTGGGATTATATGATTCACTTTCGCTAAAGTAGTAATTTGAAATTTTAACTAATCTTGATGGAGCGCGGATTGGTTCATGGGGTAAATTTTTTAAATATTCATCCCTAAGCGCACTATCATAATTTTTTGATTTTTTACCCTTTAAAATCCCAAAAATCTTTTGATGTAATGGATCAATTACATAAAACCAAGTATTAGATTTTTCCAGATCTGCAATTAACCGATCTAGTCCAATATTATATACTCCTGTCGGGGTTGTAACAAAAACGGTCCAGGTTGCGATCTTTGAAGCATTATTTATCAAATTAAATACATCCTTATAACCTTCTTCGGTCATTTGAACTCCCGTTCTTACAAAAACCGCTTCAGTTCTCAATAATGGCTTTTTTTTAATTAAATATAAATCTATTGAGAAATCTTTAAGTTCAGAAGTGTCATATACCGAAATTCCATAATCGGCACAATAATCTGCAAAAGCGTCAATTATTTCTTGCTTTGAGATGAAATCAAATCTAGAGAGATACTTGGATATATTTTCGTCACTTAATAGCTTAGTAGCAATATATAATAGAGGAGATATGAACGAATTCTGTAAATCGATATTTGTGACATATTCTTCATAGTAAAAGAGGCCTATCAAATCCAGATACTCCAATTTAGTCGGATCTTTACCAGAAGGGATTTTTATGCCATTTTTTTGTATGAACGCTTCGATTTCCTTAAACCGGCACCTCGCAATAAGACAATTTAGGCAAATCATTTCAATCTTTCCCTTGCTTCCCTCTCGTATCTTATTCAGTACTTCTTCCGGTAGATATAAATCTTCGGCGCTCATTCTAATTTTAAAATATTAAGATATGATAGTTATATTCATTATATTCTTAGAAATTAAATGTATTTAAAACTATATTATTTTTTGGATTTTAAAAAGAATATACGCATCTCTTAATCTTAAAAGTGCGGTTATCAATACTAAAATAGCAAAAATCATTAAAAGCATAAATCTCCATAATACAAAAATAGTAATTAGTAGTAAAAATAAAAGTGTTTCAGACCTTTCCATGAGTCCATAACGATAATAGATAACTTTCTTTGAGTCTTCTAAATCTTTTTCTTCTAATGATCCTCCAACGATTAAAAACATTGTTATGCATAAAATGATAGCTCCTAAGGAAAAAATTCCAGGCCACATAAGAATTAACGGTTGGGTTGAAATAAGCGCCATTACTAAAAAAATTTCAACTGTTCGGTCGCAGAAAACATCTAAGATCCCCCCAAATTTGGTGGTTTTTCCAGATCTTGCGACTGCACCATCCAATGTATCAATAAAAAAAGATATTACCATAAAAATAATTGAAATAAC